>ERZ795059.523-NODE-523-length-49823-cov-7.819804_pt1 | contig 49823 bp, 98 predicted proteins | sample MGYA00375143_ERZ795059 | MGnify/ENA primary metagenome ERZ795059 (study PRJEB30188, sample SAMN05720168) | activated sludge metagenome | isolation source: Anaerobic digester | place: USA | collected 2015-01-07 ... | reverse complement strand
TCCGATCTGGTAACTTGTCGATCATTCGCTCTGAAAATGTTCGAAATTTTTGGAAGTTGACGAAACTGCAATCGCTTTTTGCGATTAGCCCCCCTTCGCGTTGGAGTTAGTTATGGCTGAAAAGCTACATGGCAACGCTGGCGAAGTCTGGTGCAGCGCCCGTGAAATTCGGCGCATTTTTGGGATTGCAGACAAGACACTTGCGGATCGTTCGGTGGCCAATCGGCAGGGCGATGGCCGTATTGAATACGAACTTGCAGACTTTTGGGCTAAGTGCGTCAACCTTGTTGTGCAGAAGCTGCGCGACACCGGGCTTGGGGCATCGCTGGAAGATAGTGAAGCATTGAAGGCTGAGAAGCTGGCGGAAGAGGTCCGGAAGCTACGCATTCAGAATGACGAAGCTGAGGGCTTGCTAATCCGCGCTTCGGACGTTGAGCGTGTTTGGGGCCGAAAAGCGCGGGCGATGTGCGATGAACTTGATGCGATGGTCAGCCGAGTAAAGATGGCCCGCCCTGATATTCCGCAAGACGTGCTGGCGGTGATTGCCGACTGTCTGGCGGCGGCGCGTAACAAGGCTGCGGACAGCCAGACGGAGGAGTGATGCAGTCGGCTGCGGTTCTGGCGGACCGCGTTGGCGAGCTGGTCCGCGTTCCTCCGCCGATTGATTGCGCTGACTGGTGCGACGAACATTTCTATTTGCCGGGTGAAAGCAGCAACACATCGGGCCGTTGGAAAACAACGGATGTGCAGCGGGCGATCCTGAATGCGTTCGGCAGTGACGCGATTGAGCGTGTGGACTTTTTCAAGTCTGCGCGTTTTGGCGGCACGAAAATGCTGGTGGGCGTTCACGCTTACCTGACCGCGCACAAGCGGCGCAACATTGGGTTTTATCAGCCGACGGCTTCGGATGCATTGTCATTCGTGAAGTCGGAAGTTGAAACGAGCATACGCGATTGCGAGCCTTGGCATGGCGCGCTGTTGAACCATGCTGATAAGTCGAGCCAGAACACGCTAAGCTATAAGGCTTTCCGGGGGTGCAACGCTTACTACCTTGGCGCGCATAGCCCGAACAGCTTCCGGCGCTTGACGTTGGACGCGGTAATCCTGGACGAACTGGACGGGATGCAAGCGGACGTAGGGCGGGAAGGTTCACCGACCACGCTAAGCTGGGGCCGGGTTAAGAATAGCGTTTTCAAGAAACAAATTCAGATCAGCACACCGACGGTTGCAGAGTTCAGCGCGATTGAGAAGTCTGCGGCGGCTGCGATTGACGTGCTGGAATATCAAGCCGAGTGCCCGCTTTGCCATGAGTTCAGCCCGATTGAATGGGGCGGAAAAGACAGCCCATTTGGGTTCAAGTGGGAAGGGCGTGATCCTTCCACTGTGCGGCACTTTTGTAAGCACTGCGGTGGCGGATGGCAGAATGGGGATTTAGCGCAGGCTTGTGCTACTGGATATTGGCTCGGCCAGCGGGGGTATCGGACGCGGGATGCGATAACGTGGGAGCGCGAAGGCGAGCCTGTTACGCCGCCGCGCCATATCGCGTTCAAGTGCTGGTCGGCTTATTCGCCGTTCAGCCCGTGGGCGCAGATTGTCGAAGAGTGGTATGACGCGCAGGGCGATATGGGGAAGCTTCAAGCTTTCACTAACACGACGCTCGGCCAGACTTGGAACATTAAGCACAGCGGGACGCTGACGGCTGAAGTGATCGACGGGATGATACCTGTCGAAGATATCAGCGACGTGATTGCGGTTACAGCCGGGATCGACGTTCAGGACGACCGGCTAGAGGTTCAGTATGTCGGTCACGATCAGACCGGCGGCATGACGGTTTTGGGTTACGAAATTTATCGCGGCGATATGTCGGCACCCGGCATTTATCTGGAAATGGGCCGAGACGTTTTGGCGGCGCGGTTCCAGTGTGGCAACCGGGAACTGCCGGTCATCAATGCGTGCATGGACACCCAAGGTCATTTCACGACCATGGTGCACAAGTTCATACAAGCGAACCGCAAGTCTGGCGTGTTTGTAGGAACGAATGGCAACGGTGCAGCGGTCTATGAGATTGCCGACAAGCCCGGAACCTACAAGGGCGTATCAGGCAGTGTATTCTATTCAATTGGCGTGAACGTCCTTAAGCAAAAGATATTCACTGCGATCAGGAATTTCGATCAGGAGCGCGGTTATTTCCGCATCTGGGCGCAGGCCCGCTTGCCGAAGGATTACGCAAAGCAACTGACCGCTGAAAAGATGGAAATCCGCCGTTATGACGGGCGTGATCGTGTAGTTTTTACGAACGAAAAGAAGCTCAGGAACGAAAGTCTCGACACCCTGGTGATGGCCCTAGCAGCAAAAGCCTACATCAAGCTGCACCGTGGCCGACAGGGCCGCTACTTGTTCGCTGACTGATCCAATTATTATGATGCCAATCGCCCGCCCTAACCCGGCGGGTTTTTTATTGCCTGAAGGGGACACAACATGGCGAGTTGTCCCCCTTGCGAGCCGCCGCCCGTTGACTGCTACCCGCTTGAGCATCCCTGCACGGTTTACGCCAAGCTGGAGAACGCGCTTGTCGCGGCGCTGACCCAAGGCCGGATGACTGGCTACCGGGTCGGCGAAGAGAGTTTTCAATACGGCGGCTTTGCATCGCTGGAGGAATTGCGGGCTGAGCGCGACCGTTACCACGCGCTTTGTTCTGCCTGCGGTGGTTGCCCTCCGCCTGTTGCCATTAGCCGCCCGCGCGCCCGCATTTGCTGGGTTCCCGGCGATCACCGTTGCCGGTTGTGCGGCGCTTCAAGCTGCGGGTGCCGCCGATGAGTATGCCCACTATGTCCAGCGGCTTTCAGGCCGTGGACGAGTTCGACAAGGCGATCATGCTTTGGCGGGCGGAACTTGACCTGCTGGATGCGGACCTTCGCGCCAAGGACAAGATCGAAGCGCGGGTCTATGACCTGTATCGCAACAATGACTTGATGCGCGGCCTGATCGAAAAGCAGGTTGATACGGTTGTCGGGTCAAAAGTCGCGTTGCAGGCGCTGCCCGATTACGAATATCTGGGCGTCACTCGCGAAACTGCGATGGCATGGCAGAGCACGGTTGAAGGCGAATTCCATCGCTGGGCTTATAGCCCGGAGAATTGGATCACCGCCGACAGGTCGATGGATTTAACGCAATTTTTGCGCGCGGCCTATCGCTCGAAACTGATGACCGGGGAAATGTGGACTAGCCGCGAATGGCGACCATCCCCGATTGGCTACAACACCTGTTTCAATCTGTTTTCATCGCACCGGGTCAAGACGCCGAGCAAGCTTCAAGCTGATGCTACCCGCGTTTTTCACGGGATCGAATTTGACGATTACGGCGCAGCGACGGCGTATCACATTGAGCAGGCGGCGGCGGGCCAGCGCAAGAGTTTCTCGAATAAGACCTACAACCGCGTCACGCGTTACAGCGCGTTCAACTGGCTTCAGATCTATCACATTTATGAGCCGTTGCTGCCGGAATATCCGCGCGGGATCAGCCGGATTGCAGCGGTTCTAAAGACGCTTAAGCAATTGGACCGCTACAAGGAAGCGGACCTAGACAAGAATATCATTGCGGCGAATTACGTCATGGCGATCACGTCGGACGAAGACCCGGAGAGCATTGCCGATATGCTGTCTGGCGCGGCATCGGTGCAGACATCTTCGGAGTTTGCGCTGGGCGGCGGGCCTGTGATCCCCGATAATATTCAGGCCGAACGCGACCGGATACTAAAGCAGATCAGCGGTCAGCGGTATGTCGAATTGACCGGCGGTCATTTGATGCACCTGTTCAAAGGGGAAAGCGCGAGCATCCTCCAGGCCCCGGTGGCGAGCCAGACGAGCGCCGATTATGCGAAGGGCTACACCAAGTCGATCGCGAACGGCATGGGCGTTAGCTACGAACTGGGCAGCGGCGATTTTCAGGGCATCAATTTCAGCGCCGGTCAAATGTCGCTGGGCATTTACGAACACGGCGCGAATATCGAGCGCAAGCTATATGTCTATAAGCTGGCGCGGCTGATGTATCGCGCTTGGCTTGATGAGGCGATGACGCGCGGGACTGTGCCGCTGCTAGGCGATCAGCCGTATTTTACGAACCGCGAAGCCTATGCGCGCTGCGAGTTCACGGGCGCGAAACGGGTTCATGTTGATCCGGTCAAAATTGCCAATGCGACGGCGAAGAATTTGGCAAGCGGTGTCACAAGCCGCACCGAGATTGCGAACGCTGAAGGCGTCGATCTTGAAAAGGTCGTGATGGACCGGGCGAATGAAGCCGACATGATCCTGGACGCAATTGAGACTGTGGCATCGCAGCGCGGCATTGAGATGAGCGCCGAGGCCAAGCTTAAAATTATCACCGACGTGGTGGCTACCCAATCGGTTCAGACGCCCGATCAGGTGGTTGAACAGCCAGAGGAATAACCATGGATAAACCAACCCGCGAAGGGTTGCTCGCGCAGGCGGGCCGCGAAGTCATGGCCTGCGCCAATTTCGAGGCCGCGCTTGATCGTGTTGACTTTGCCGCGATGCATGAAGTTGAGGCGCTGGGCGAGCCGGGGTATTCGGTTAAAGGCGGTGTTGCGACAATCAAGGTGCGCGGCCTGTTGCTGCCGAACCTTGGCTATGACCTGAGCGATTGGGGCATGACTGGCTATGACGTGCTGGTCAAGTATGCCGAAAACGCTGCCGAGGATGGCGATGTAACCGCCGTGTTGCTCGATATTGATAGCCCTGGCGGTTATGTTTCGGGCCTGTCGCAAGCGGTTGCTGCATTCGATGCGGTTGCCGCTGCTGGCAAGCCTGTTGCGACCTATGCCAGCGGGCAGATGGATAGCGCGGCCTATTGGCTGGGCAGTGTTGCCAGCGAGATTGTTGCCAGCGAAGGTGCGGAAGTCGGCAGCATTGGCGTTTATGTCGAGTTCTTTGATCGGACGCGGGCACTCGAAAGCGCCGGGATCATCCGGCAGATATTCAAGAGCGGTTTTTGGAAGGGTGCATTCAGCCCCTACGCGCCGCTTTCGGACAAGGAAAAGGACCGCCTGCAAGCCGATGTAGAGGCGCAGGCGGGTTTGTTTTTCGATCACGTAGCAAGCCGCCGGGGCATGACGGTTGATGCCGTCGCCGCTCTCGATGGCGATTATTTCACTGCCGCCAAGGCTTTGGAACTGGGTCTTATTGACCAAATTATGGAGAAACCAACCATGAGTAACATTACTGCTCAGGGATCGGCGGCAACTTCCACCAATCCCGAACCTGCTGCGACGTTTACGCAGGCAGACCTTGATGCTGCGGCTAAGGCTGCTGCTGACAAGGCAATGGCCGACGCGATGGCTTTTCATTCGCGGCAGGCTGAAATCAATGCACTGGACGCGACTGCCGAAGTGAAGGCCATGCTGGCTTCGGACAAGTTCCAGAACGTTGCGACCGAAGACCTGAAGGCGCTGGCTGATGCCATGCCGAAGACTGTTCTTGCCCAGCTTGATGAGCATGGCGGGGCTGGTGTGCAGGCCGATCCGGTAGATTTCACCGAAGACAAAAACAAGGCCAAGGCCGACGCGCAGGCTTCGGCCCTCGCCAAGCTGGCCACTCTCAAGAAGGTGCTTTAACCATGAGCTGCTGCGATACCTTTGGCCAGTCCACTGCGACTGCCGACCGCCTGCCTAATCCGATCATTCGGGACCACGATGAGTGCGGCTATCCCGTCGCGTTCAAGGGCGTGGTTGGCACGAACTACCCTGACAATATGCCGGTCAAGCTGGGCGTTGCTCCTGGCACTGTCGAGCCTGCGCCTGATGGCGTTGGCGCAATTGGCATTGTCACCACCCCGAAGGAGCCGGTTGTTGCTGGCTCGGAAGTCCTGACCGTCAAGACCTTCGTGGCCGAGATGGCATGGGCTGACATTGCCACTGCGGTTGGCGCTTCGCCGACTGATCAGGCGGCATGGTGGGCGATGGTCCCCAATCTCATCAACGTGGTGAAATACCTCAAGTTCTAAACCGCGTTTTTCAAATTCCACCCCTCAAGGCTCGCTTCGGCGGGCCTTTTTTTATGGGAAAATAAGATGCTTGTTCATGATTGCACTCGGCAGGTTGAAGTCCTGTCGTTCATTGAGTGCCAGCAGCCGGCGGTTAATTCCGGTTGGTTTCTGGATTACTTTTTCCGCGACCGCCGCACGACTGCGGAAAAGCTGGAGGTCCGCAAATACAGCAAGGGCGCTGCTAATCCGTTGCTTTATACGGGCGCTTGCCTTCCCCCGCCGCTGATTAAAGCCGGTGCTGAAAGCCTGACGCTCACCGAACTGCCGTTCCCGACCATCAAGGCCGAAACGAAGATCACTGGCTGCGATGTAGACGAACGCCGCATTCTGCCCGATGGCACTTTGCTGCCGGTTGGTCTGGACCGCTTCAACGAAGCCCTCAATTGGGGCATGATGGGCCTGATTGATGGCCTGCGCGCCACCCATATCAGCGAGGCTATTACCCTGCTGAAAACTGGCGGCTACATCCTGCATTCGTCTGACACCGACAATCTGGGCACTGTTGACTTTGGCCGCGACGCTGCCCTTTCCAACATTGACCTGACCGGCACTGCTGATGACTTCGGAGGCCAGTGCGCTCGCCCGTTCAGTGTTATTGAAAGCATTGGCCGCGAAATGGCCCGTTGCGGTGGCATCGGCGGCGGTTTCGATATTGTCTATGGCGAAACTGCATGGCGCATGATCGAAGCCCATGACGAGCGCGATGCGGTCAAGTTTGACGCTAACCCGGCGTTTTATCAGTCGATCGGCCCGAATGGCCCTGCGCTGTTCACGAACTACAATGACGTGCAGTTCAAGGGTGTCACCAACGGCGGCTCGATCCGTCATTGGGTCAGCTTCGCGCAGTATCTGGACCACACCGGCACGCTTCAGCCTGTTGTTGCACCGGGCCAGATTCTGATCGTGGCGCGTGGTGCCTTTGACGGCCAGCGCGTTTTCCGCACCATCACCAGCGACAATAAGGAATTTCTGCCCGACGCGGCTGCGCCTTACTTCATCTATGATGACCTTGAACGCGAATACAACCGCAAGTGCCGTTCGTTCAGCCCATGGCTGGAAGAATATCACCTGATGGTTCCGGGCAACGTCAACGGCGCTGCGCTGGTCCAGGTTACGGATGACGCGACTGAAGTTTGCGTTCCTTGTGAGGACTGCATCTAATGTCGCGGGCCGCAAACCAGCGTATTGTTTATGCGCTGAAGAACGGCAGGCTGGTTCCCAAGTCGGAAGTCCTTGGGCAGGTGGCGGGGGCTTCGGCTCCCGTCACCGCTGAGGAAGAACCTGCCGCTGTTGAGGCTGAGGCTTTTGATAACGCTGATGAAGCCCCGCGCCGACGTGGCCGCCCGCCAAAGGTGCGCGAAGAAGAATCGTCTGACGACGTTTCTGCATTTCAGATCGAGGACTAACCCATGGTGTTTACCGCTGCCTTTGTGGCAATGAAAAATGCGTGCTGCGCGGCAGCGGCAACGCCTCCGATTGATTATGAGAAGGCAGTTCTGTGCGACCCTGTAACGGGTGCGCCTGTTCTGGTTATCACTGCGATTGACGGGGGTATTCCAACCCCTGCAGCGTATAATGCTGACGGCACGGCTTATGCTGGCGCGATTGGTGCGCTGACCGCTTGCGATACGCCGGAGATCGAAAGCGATCCGGTGCAATATTGCGATGGTGGTTTGGTTCCGTTCCTGCGATGGTTTATCAAGCGCGATGGCGTTATCACTGGCTCAGTCGATACCGACCTTGCGGGCATATCTTATGCGCCTGCTGGATCAATTACTGTGGGCATTTGCCCTGCGGTTCCTGAATTTCGTGAAATTCTTGTTTATATGGAGCGCAATGGCGGCACTGTCACGGTCGCGGATATTGTTGCCAGCACTGGGGCAATCGCAGTTCATTCGATCACTGTAAAACAGATTTCAGGGCGTGGCAGCGTTGCCGCAGACTCGGGGTCTGGTGTGCCTTTGGATGCAGGCGAAACATGGAGTTGGTCAGCGATAAGTCCTGACAACACCGACACTATGAACGCTTCGGCTCTCACTCTCGATGCGGGTGGCGGCGAACAGCGCATAACCGCAACTTACAGCCGTTAAAATTTAGGAGTTTAATATGTCAACTACCAATGGATCTTTCTCGCTTTCAGCCTTGCCAGACCTGACCAAATCGTCAGCCGGTTTCGCCGTCGCCCTCGGCGCTGGTGCCAGTGTCGTCTCTGTCGTTGACCCCAAGGAACCGCAGCAGGCATTTACAGTGTTCAACACCACGAGCAACTGGCTGCGTGGCCGGATCACTTTTGTTGCCGGGATCACGGGCGTCGATCAGCAGGCTTTCATCGTTCCACCGGGCGGCACCTACACATGGGACAGCGCCGACCACGACGGCGATAACGCGGTTGGCTCGCTGGACGCAATCGAGCTGATCGAGTTTGACGTGCTGGACATGGCCACGGTCACTGCTGGTAACGTCGTTGACGCCCCCAGCATCGGCCCGGCGGCCAATGTAATCCCCGGTGTGTTCGCCATTAACTTCGCCTCTGCGTAAGTCTGAATCGGGAGTATTGGCATGGCGCAGGTTGGCGGATGGATCGAAAAGTCTGGCGGCGTAATGCTGCCCGCCCCCAAGGTGCAACTCTATCAGTCAGCCGCGCCGGTCGATGTGTTCGTATCGGGCGGATACCCTTCCGCCAATGTGCGGCAGCAGGTAAATACCGTGCGCCGGGTGAAGGTGACGGTTCCCGGCATCCCGGCTGCGATCCTTGATGATGTCGCCACTTATCAGCCGATGATCGAGCTGATGCGCTACACCCGCCTCAATGGCCGGGAGAACGCGGCATCGGGCAACGGCTTCAAGAGCGGCGGCTACGTCCATCCCAGCCACGGCCCTGCCGCTTCTGGGGATGGCTCGTTCACGCATGGTGGGGTTCATGGCGGGGTTGGTCCTGCCGTGCAGGCGATCCGTCCGACCGAATGGCCGATCTTGGCGGGCAACGACGCTATCGACGTGACCCAAGGGATGCTTGGGTTCATGTGCATCGTTGACCTTCCATACCGCGACGACACGGGCAACTACGTGCTGTTCAGCGGGCTGGCCCCGTCAACCGCGCTGAGCCGCCGCCAAGGCCGCCCCGGTCGCCGCTTCCCCTATGTGCGCTCGTTCATGCCGGGATATTTCGAGTTCCGCCTGTCGGTGATTGATCCCAGCGATCCGCGCGGCAAGCGTATCCACGGGCCGGTGTCATCGCGGGTTGCCTGCACGACCAATATCTTCCCGTTCCTGCCTGCGGGCCTCGACGTTGACGGGAACGCGCAGGCGACAATCGACGCGCGCTATGAGCCGCGCATTATCAATTTCTGGATCGGCGCAGCTTCGCGCCTGCCCGCCCAATGATGGAGCGTGGCTTGTCTGGGTGCCTCTTGCCCGTGGGGTGCGGTGATTCCGTGCCTCTTGCTCGTGGTGTGCGGTGCTTCCGTGCATCTTGCTCGTGGGGTGCCCTGACAAGTTACGCTCGCATGGAGAACGACAGTGGCTCATGGTGACTGGCTCGACGCCAACGCAGTAAGCAACCCCTGCCCCGCGCCCATGACGCGTGCGGCCCTTCTCGTCCTGCGCGCGTCTAACGCTCTGCGGGCCGAGTGCCCCTACATCATCACCGATCACGTCCAGAACCGGCTGGTGGCTGGCACGACGATCACGCTGCGCGCGGTGAGCGCGAACGAGCTGTCGGAGCAGGTCGAGGTCAACACGACCTATGACAACGAGGCATGGGCGGGCATCTATGATCTCGACCGCGCGCTCGTTTTGGAGCTGACCGACAACCGTGGCAACGTCGCCAAAGGGATCAACGGCGCCGAAGTCGCAAACTTCGACTGGGGCAACACGGCCTATACCGGGTGCCGGGTCGAGAACGCAACTTGGTCCGTTACCTACGGAAGCACCGCACAGATGCTCCGCATCACTGTCCACGGTGCCACGCTTATCACGACTGGGTTCACCGGCTCGATGCATGACAATCGCATCCACACGGCGGCTAACGTCAACTTTACCGGTGCCAACGGCTTGTGGCGCTACAGCGAGTGGTGGGGCGGCGGCAGCTTCAACGCGACCGGCTACACCGGCGGCGGCGACAGCTACTACAACGAGTTTAATACCGCGACGGTAAACATATCGGGTCTGACCGGCAATGCTACGTTCCGCGTAAACGAGTTCGTGTCCGGCAGCATCACTGCGACGGGGCCTAATGCCTTCTCAATCCAGAACAGCACCTTACAGAGCCATAGCATCAACCGTCCCGCAGCCGGTGGCGTGTTCAACGCTAACCAGTTAAGCAGCACGGAGTCTGGGTCCATCAACCACACCGGCGCGGGCGCGCTCAATATGACGGGGACGCGCAACAACGGCGGCATCAGTTTGCTCGGAACGGGCGCAGCGACGGTAAATTACTGCGAACTGGGCCAAAGCTGCTCTATCGCGCACTCCGGCAGTGGCGCACTGTCGATGACCCGCACTACCTTGCAAGGCACATCCACGAACGTCACGGTCGATGCAGGGTCGAACAAGGCGGTGACTGTCAACGACTGCACTCTGCGCTCGTCCGGACTGATCCGCGTTGTAGGCGCGGTTGCTGGCGGGGCACTCAACGTCACCACGACCCGCGTCGAGAGCAACAGCTATATCTATCATCGCGGCACTGGTGTGCTCAACGTCACACAGTCTGGCCTGACCGGATCGTCGAGTATCGACGTGCAGAGCGGCGACCGCAGCTACAACCTGACCCGCATGGGTATGCGGGCTGCCAGCCGCGTTACCCTGACTGGCACGGGCGCGGTAACTGACAACATCAACGATATTGACATGGGCGAGCGCGGCTTGATCAATATCTCGTGCAGCGGTGCGGCGAACAGCATCCTGTATTGCGTCGTCACTGGCTTGTCTGGCGCGATCAGCATGACCGGCACGACTGGCGCGCAGAGTGTGAACCGCATCAAGTGCATGGACGGTAGTTTCGCTTTCACTAACTGCACCGCGAACACCGCCGCTACGCTGTGCGAGGCTTCCGACGCGGGGGTCATCAGCTTCAACGGTGTAGTAACCGCAAAGGCCAACAGCAACCTGCAAGCCAAGAACGGCAGCAGCATCGTCATCAACAATTCGACGGGCGGCGGCAGTAACAACTATATCGCCACCGAAGCGTTGGGGTCATTCGTGCAGTCAGGAACAGCGGCTAGTGCGCAGCGCGTAGACGTTGCGCAGGGGCGGTTGTCCACAACGGTGGGCAGCTACTGTATTGCCATAAGCGGCTGACCGGCACCCTCACGACCGGCGCGTTCAACCACACCAACATCGTGCATATCATGCCGAGCAATCGCGCGCTGACGGCGGCGAACACCAATCGCGGCGAATATGTCGGGATGGGCACCGCTGCCTACGCCCCGACCGGCCAGCTTATCTAGGAGCGCATAATGTCCAAATTTTTTGACGACGAACGGGCCGCACGCGAGACTCTTGGAAGCGAGCGCACCACGATCCTTGACATCCACGCAAAAGTTGTCGCCGACGCCGACGCTGCGCGTGACGCGGCGCTCGCCTCTGCGCAGGAGAAGTTCGACAGCGAGCATCTCAAGGCGGTGACGGGCCACAACGACGAGCGCATGGCTGAGGTAGACGCCGCCGTCGAGGCAGCGAACATCAGGGCGGGGCTGGATAGGGATGGCAATCCTAAAGACGGCAAGGAACCCAAGAAGGCCAAGAAGGTAAAGCCCGCATGACCGTAGACCGCTGGTTTGAGAAGGGCGCGGCCCTCATCTTCCTAATCCTGCTGGTCGCCCTTGTCGGGTTCCTGACCTTCGTCCCGCTGCCACCTGCCAGCGAAAAGGCCGTCCTAATGATTATCGGCGGGCTGATGGCGCTCTGCACCCAAGCCAAGCCGCGCACAATGAGCGCCAACGCATTTGTATATCTCGGCCTCTAGGAAAAACGGAAATGATCGAAGCTGCGACCATCGGCCTGCCTACGGCCATCACAATCTCTGTGGCGCTGGTCCTGTGGGCCTTCAGCGTGGCGGGGTTCTACTACACGCTACGTGGCCGCATGGACGCAGCGGCGCAGCGCATGGATAACTTTAGCCGCCGGTTTGATGAGGTGTTTGGCAAGATCGCCAAGACCGAGGAAATTCACGCGGACCATAGCGCGCGACTGGTCAAGGTTGAAACCGTGCTAAGTTCCATCAACGACAAGCTGGACAATATCCTAGTGGAGTTGAAATCGAAATGAGCGCGGCAACAATCCTGGCATCGGCATTGCTGACCTGCACCGCGCCCGTGGTGACGGACGGCGACAGCATCCGCTGCGGCGATGGCACGCGCCTTCGCCTCGCCGGGATCGATGCGCCGGACAAGCCCGCCTATTGTGCGCCGCGTGGCCGGGTTTGCACGATGGAGCGATGGACTGCCTCGCGCGATTCACTGATTAAGGCGGCGCGCGGGCGGACGGTTCGTTACCGCGTTGTCGGGCGCGACAAATACGGGCGCACTGTGGCGCTGGTCTATGTTCGCGGGCGCAACCTGTCCTGTATGCAGATCAAGAGCGGCGATGCCGAGTTCAAGCCTACTTGGAACGGCCATCTGCTGGATTGCAAACGCTAACCCTAACATAGGAGGGCACCATGCCCTTTCCCAAAGGTTACGAGTGGCTCGGTGCAATCGGGCCGCTTCCCAAAGTCGTGCGCGAGGCATTGGCATTGCACGGGACTAAAGAGTTCCCCGGCGGCGCTGATAACCCGGTCATCATGGGCTGGGCGCGCGAGATCACGAAGGACGTGGTGGCGGCTTACGGCGGAGATGAAATCCCATGGTGCGGCCTGCTCGCAGCGGTCGTCATTCACCGCGCGGGCTACCCCGTTATCAGCAGCCCTTTGTGGGCTGCCAACTGGGCTAAGTTTGGGGCGAAAAGCCATCAAGCGGGCCTTGGCGATATTCTGGTTTTCAAGCGTCCAGGCGGTGGCGGCCATGTTGGCTTCTACATTGCCGAGGACGAGAGCGCCTATCACGTTCTGGGCGGCAACCAATCGGACGCGGTGACTATCACGCGCATTGCCAAGACGCGCTGCACTGCGATCCGGCGGCCCTATTTCAAGATCGGCCAGCCCGCCAGCGTCAAGCCCTATCAGGTCAAGGCGGGCGGCAAACTTTCCACGAATGAAGCATAAGGAATTTGAAAATGAACGGTTTTAAAACTTACATTGCGCTTGGCCTTGCTGTTGCAGTTGCCGTGATCGAAGGATTGATCGGCGTAGACGTTCCCGGCGTTGATTTCAGCGGCAACTATGGCGAGATCGTTCTTGCCGCATTTGCCGCATTTGGTTTACGCTCGGCGATTGCAAAGCTCGGCCAGTGATCCGCCATCATGTGAACGGCCATGCTGACGCCCAGGCCCGTCTAGAGGCTGCTATTGCGCGCTATGCTGAAACCGGCAGCCCGACCGATCAGGCCGAAGCGGTGCGGCTTTACGAGGCCGTTTCCAAATTCAAGGCGGGCTGCGGCGTGTGTGTCGCTGGGCGCAAGCTATTCATTGACGGGCTGACCGCCCTTGCAAGCGGCGACACTACCAGCGCAGCGGCGAAGCTGCGCGGGGCGGTCAAGTCAGTGCGCCTTAAGCTGGATATTCTGCGGGGTAAGTGATGCGTATATTCACCCCGCCAGCCTTTGTAATTCAAAGGCCGGAGTTTCACGCAACGCTAGTTGAGGCGCGCCTCTCCCATAGCGGGGAATATGTGCGCCACATACCGTCTGGCGGCACCCCGCAATGGGTTGTTGTCAATTATCAATATATCCCTGTCAGCGCGTCAACGGCTGGCGACTATCTGGTTAGCGGCGCAAACCCGCAGCTTTGGGGATACCTCGATCACTTTGCCGATAAGCCTGAACTTTACCGTGAAGGCGATTCCGTAAGACCTGAACGCGGCTCTCAATTCGAGATTCGCGGCCTGACATACAACGTCAAACGAGTGGATGTGAACCATGTTGGTTATCTCCACATTGAGCTTGTGCTCAGCGACAAGTGTAGTTCGGCAAGGCTGGAATTTTTCGAAGAGCAAGGCGACTTGCTCTGCACCACCGCGCCGGAGTGCCCATGATGTTGAAACGGGCAGAACTGCGGCGCTATCTGTTGGCGCTGCTCTGGCACGATACGGTTCCGCAAGGGCCGGGTTGTGAGACGGGCTTTCTGTGGACCAATTGCGACGGCGAAAGGCCGGACGTTTTTGACCATGAGACGCACCAGCTATTCGAAGATGCCGAGGCCAGTTACGATCTGCGGCCAGAAAGCATTGCGGTGGTTTTCGGCTTTGACCGGGTTAATTATGTGCTGGAGCCGACGAAAGTTGACCGCACTGAATTAACGCTATGGATCGAGATTGTCTGCCACGACGCGAGCGGACGCAAGCGCCAAGACATTCTGGATCAGGTGGAGGAGCGCATCCTTTACCGGCTGTTTAGCTATCAATCATTCATTGACGCCAGCACTGGCGACACGCTTCGATCCTTCATGCTCTGGACGCGCGGCAATGAAGTCAGGGTTGATACGCGCGATGATAGCGCATTCGGCGGCGATTATACGATCCGGCGAATGACACTCAACTTAATAACCAGAGAATGCATTGAAAAGCAGGGCTGCGATGACGTGCCGCTTTGCTTTGATTTCACCGACCTAACCCCGCTTGACGCAAACTGCTGAGCGGAAATTGAATCACTGAAACCTGGGGGCCTCGCGGTCCCCTTTTTTTTGGAGGCCGTCATGGCTGAACTGAAAGACTGCACTACCAATTTCTACCCTGAACTGTGCGGCGTGAATGTCGTCATTGACCAGCAGCAGCAGCTTGGCACCGATGATGACCGGGTGCTGATTATCGGCCAATCGACTGGCACCGCTGCGGACGGCACCGTTCATCAGGTTTTCCCTGCGACCCGCACCGCCCAGTTCGGCGCTGATAGCAATCTCAACCGGATGATTGACGAGTTCTGGGACGGCTGCCCGACCGCAGAGGTTTACGTCTACACCGCCCCGGCATCGGGAACGGCTGGCACCGCTGACGTGACTGTGACCGGCGTTGCTGGTGCGCTGTCATCTGGGGTGATTTACCTTTGGGTCAATGGCCGCACCTATCAGGTGTTTTTCGATCCTACGGTTGACACCGACGCGACCGTTGCGGACAAGCTGCAAGCGACCATCAATGACCCGTCGCTGACTGTGATTGTTGCCGCGAATGTGGTGACGATCACCACGAACGGCACTGGCGAAGTCGATGGCTTCCTTGATGTTCGCACCAGCTATGCGAACCGGCCTGACCTTGTTTCGGCCAGCGACGTTACCGTTGCGGTCGCCACCACTGCGGCAACTGGCAACATTGACCTGTCTGGCCTTGCTGCTGTTTCGGAGGGCTTTGAATTTGTCGTTAACCCCTACACCGATGACAACGCGATTGCCGCCGTGTCGGCTTATGTCTGCGGCCAGTGGAACGGCGGAGCAAATAGCCGCGCCTATGGCGTGTTCTATGGCGATGCTTCGGCTGCGATTGTCTTCGGGCAGAACGCCAATAACGCGCTCCTAAGCTATCAGGCTGCGGACGGCGCGCTCACCCCGTCCTATCTGGAAAGCGCCGCATATGGCTGCGTTGCTTATGGCAACCTGAATTGCGCGGCGCAGAATATCGCAGCCAGCCTGACCGGGCAGCCTATGCCTGCGATGCTCGCCCCGGCTATTGCGGACCAATATACGGACGCTGAAAAGGCGGCGCTGGTTGAGGCTGGCGTTGGCTACTTCAACGTCCTGCGCAACAATGACGTTGTAATCGGGCGCGCGGTTAGCACCTACACCGTCGCGAATAACGGCACGCTGGATTACAGCCTGCGCAGCGTCAACAAGCCCGCGATGCAGGCCTGCATCAGCCGCTACTTCCGCGAGCGCCTGACCGCCAAATATACCGGCTATTCGTTCCGTGCAGATGGCATTGTCGGCGGCAATTCCACCCGCGTGGCGACCATCGCGGCGGTTCGCAATTACGTCATCACGCTCGCCAGCAACCTGTCGGACAACAATCTGGTGCAGGACTTGGAAGGGTTCGTTGGCAGCCTTTCTGTGACGATTGATCCAGACACCGGCTGCATTGGCATCACCGCTTATCCGACGCTGGTTGAACAGTTCTGCTGCACCATCGTGACGCTGCGGACCATCTAACCACCCCCCGCAAATAACTATTCCAAGGCTCGCTTCGGCGGGCCTTTTTTTTGGAGAAATACAATGGCAATCGCGCGCCTCTACATCGATGGGGAAGCTTGGGAAATTATGGGCAATGTTGTCGATAGTTTCTTGCCCTATTCTAACACCGTTGAAGCATCACGCTCCGGCAAGATTTACGCCACAACTGAAAGCCGCGTTCGCACCGTTAAGGTTGATGACGTTAAGCTGGACATCAGCGAATTTGACGCGATCCAGCAATTTTTCACGGGCTGCGGATCAAAGCGGTTCAACGTGACCGTTGCAATCAATGAAGATTGTGCGCCGGGTCTGGCTGGGCCGGATGGCTATATTGAATATCACTATGTCAACTGCCTGCTCCAGGGTGAGCCAGAGTTCAGTTTGTTCGAACGCACCGTAAAGAATTTTGAGTTCGGTTACGAAGCCCGTATTATTCGCCAACCTAGCTAACCATTTGCAAGTTTGATAGGAATCTGCCAATAAAACGGGCCGCAACGGTGTCTCACCACCGCGCGGCCCTAACCGAAACGATGTAGGAGCATCGAATGGCTGATATGCCCTATCTTACCCCCTTCGATGAAATGCAACACCGGAGCGCCTGCGGGATCTATGCGATCCGCAACGTGGAAACTGGACGGACCTACATCGGGCAATCGCGCCGCACCATGCATTAGGCAGGCAATAATTCGCAATAGCGTATCCGCAGGCTTTCGCTGGGCCTATATTTCAAAGGACATTTCGTGACCGACAAAAAGCAGAACGCCGCCGAGCTTGAAAAAGCCAAAGCCGACCTTGCCGAGTTCCGCAACGCAGCGAAGGATCAGCTTGATGCACTTCCCTCGGTCCATCGCTTTGAGATGGCGGGGGAATGTGTCGATAAGCACGGCGAATTGACGCGGGTTCTGGAAATTGATCTGGACTGCGAAGGTGTGCTGGGCCTGTTCATGGATATTGGCCAGCCCTATGAGTTCGTATTCGATAAGGACGCGGCACCCGAAGACCGGATCAAAAAGAACGCGGCCAAGTTCAAGCGGTTTTTTGCCGCGATGGCGAATGTCGATCTTGATGAACCGGCTAATCTGAGGGCCGTTGGTCGCAGTGCGCTATCAAAGGCGCGGGGTGCGGCGGACGGTTTTTTTCAGCTTACGCTGGTTGTAGACAGTCCGTTCGACTTAGGGACGGAAAGCTAACCACTTTCTATGATCCGGCTGCGGTTGAACGAATCCCTACACTGGTCGGCCACCTAATCAATCCCCAGGTGTGCGGGCTGTCATGGTCCGAGGTTCGCCGCATGAACGTGCGGCAGGCCGAGGCCGTGTTGGGCGCGGTCAATCTTTCCAATCAGGCAATCGCAAAAGCGGCGAAGGGATAAGTCATGGCCGCTAATGATATCGTCGCGCGCTATATTCTCAAGTTCGATGATCTGGCATCAAAGGGCTTGCTTGGCGTGGCTGGCAAGGCACGGATTGCGGCGCTTGGCCTTGCCGGGGTTGCTGCGGCGGCTGGTGCTGCGGCTGTAGCGGCTGGCGGCTATGTGCTTAACGCGGCGCAAAAATACTCGGAGTTCGTGGACGGGCTTGATGAAGCATCGGCCAAGATGGGCGTCAACATCAACTACCTGAAAGACCTTCGCAGCGCGATGGGCAAGGCGGGTGTTGATGCTGGGCAAGTTGATGCTGGCCTGACTAAATTTGCGGTAACGCTGGGCAAGCTCAAGATCAGCGGCAAAGCACTGGCAAATGTTCCGCCCGCTTTGCAAAACCAGCTTAAGGGCGCAAAGGACGCAACGGAAGCGAACAAGATCGCGCTTGGATACCTTTCGACAATCACGGACGCGACCGAGCGCGCGGCGGTTGCAGCGGCGCTCTATGGCAAGGGCGCTGGCCCCGCCTTTGCAGGTGCGGTATCGGACATTGACGCGCTGAATAAGGCATTTGCGCGGTCTAGGCAGATCACCGGCGTCATCACGCCCGACGCTGTAAAGATGGCTTCGGACTATCAGGACCGGCTTGCGGATATGCGCCAAGGCATGATGGCTCTGCAAATGACTGTTGGGGCCGCTGCGATCCCGGCGCTGTCCGGTTTGATCGACCGCTTCAACGGGTTTATGATTGCGAACAAGGACATTATCTCGTCCGGCCTCACTAAGTTTTTCGACAAGTTTGCCGATGCGGTTGAAAAGATCGACTGGCAGGCAGTTGGCGACGGCTTTATTGGGCTGGTTGAAGCCCTGCCCGTCATTATCCCATTGCTGGCCAAGGTTGTCGAATGGCTCCCTGGAATCGCGATGGCGCTGGTTGCCATCAACGCCATTCGTTTTGGGACGGCGCTAGTCACCGGGCTGGGCGGCGTATCTAAGGCGATTGGGATGGTGGCCGGAACGAAGGGCTTTGGCGCTTTGGCGAACGGCGCGATCCGGCTTGGCCCTATGATAGCGCGGGCTGCAATGGCATTTGGGCCTTGGGGACTTGCTGCTGCAGGTGCCGCTGCTGGTGCATATGCGCTCTATGAAAACTGGGACAGCATCGGGCCAATGATCGGATCGGCCATAAGCACGGCTGGCGATTACATCATGGCCTTCGCCGATACTGACTGGTTTGCCAAGGGCGAGGAAGTTGGCGATATGATTGCCAACTGGTTCGGATCAATCAACTGGTCTGGCATTGCGGCATGGTTTCAGGAGTTCGGGACCAAGATCAGCGATCAGATTTCCATGATAAACTGGATGCAATTGGGCGAAACCATCGGCACCAATATCGCCAACTGGTTCGCCAATGTTGATTGGGGAAAAGTCGGAGCGCTCCTCGTGGGCGGGATAATGATTGCTGGCAAGATAATGCTCGCGGTGATTAAGTTCATCGGCGGACTGGCTTGGAAGTTGCTGGTCGCAACGGTCGGTGCGGCATGGGGCGCGATCAAGGGCCTCGCGCAAGCGGCATGGGATGGCATTAAAGCCGCTGCAATGAGCGCGGTCCAGAGCATCATTGATATTGTGAATGCGCTGATTGCCAAGTGGAACGCCTTTGCACCTTCATTCGCACAGGTTGGGACAATTAGCGGGCCAGCAAGTGCGCAGGCAGCGGATGGTGTTGTAAGCCGCACCCCCGGATTGAAGCGTGGCGGCACAATGGAAGGCTACGCAAACGTGATTATCCGCAATGAAAGCGGCAAGAAAACCGGGCAGGTTAGGGTGCCAATGTCAGAAAATGGCCCACCTCGTCCCGGTGCACTGCTCTACACTCGGTGAGGTGATCCATGGTTGACTTCACGGCTAACTTCTTCGGCGGCAATTCGCGGCGGGACCAACCCGCTGGCAACAAGTCGCTGGAAGATTGCGACGTTCAGTTCGGCGTTGCCATGCTGGCGGGAATCCCTTTTGAAATTCTGCCTTCGGATAACAGCGGCGGCAGGCGGATTGTCACTAACGAATATCCTTTCCGTGACGATCACTACAATGAGGACTTAGGCGACAAGCCGCAAAGGTGGTCCCTCAAAGGGGCCTTTGTCGGCATCGGCTGGCGCGATAAGTTCACCGAGGCGAAGGCCAAATGGCAGGCGACCGGCGCAGTTGAGTTCTTCGAGCCGACCGAAAACCGCACCTACGAAGTCACCATTGTTGACTGGTCGTTTTCGCTCGACAGCAAAAAGCTGAACTATGTCGAGTTCACGATTGAACTGGTCGAGAAGGGCCTAGAGCCTTACTTGAATGGTGATGGCAACGGTGATGAGATTGTTGCGTTCGGGTTGAAGCGATATCTCGATGGCGTTGAAAAGTGGTGGTATCCGCGCTTCAATCTTTACCGCGATATAGCCAAGGTCTTTAACGCATACGACAATGTGCGGGGCTACCTGTCGAACCTAAACCGCCAGTTCATGGGCATCGGCTCATTGATCGGCGTACGCACCAGCATTCGGGCAATGAATGCCACGCGCAATCAAGCGACCAATTTCAATCAGGCAGCCGACGTGTTTGAGGCGGTGGCGACCAATGCCGGGACCGATAGCGCGCAGGCGGTGGCATTTCACCGGGCCGCGTCTGAGGTTCGCATAACCGGGTCTGTCGAAGAAGAGGATCAGGCGAACATGGCCGCGCTGATTGCGCTGGGCTATTATTTCGAGGCGATTGCAGACAACGTCACGCCTGCCGAACTGGCTGACTTTCGCGTTCGTGCAGAGGCAATCAAGGCGGCGATTGATGACGCGACTACCACCTTGCTTATAGACGGCCTGATAGCCTCTCTGGGGCGCGCCATGACGGTGCCGTGCCGCGTTACCCTGACCGGGCAATACAACGCTCTAGCGCTCTCCTACAGGCTCTATGGTTCGATCGAACGCGCGCCTGAAATTATCGGGCTGTCGGGCGGCGTATCGGGGGCGGCTATGAACTCGGCTGTTTACGAATGCCAAGCCTGACCCCTTCCAAGTTTTCGCTGGTATGCGACGGCATTGAATGGACGCAATGGAAATCGTTTAGCGTTAAGCAGTCGCTGGATCAGGCGGCCCATAGCTTCAATATGGAAACGACTGACATGGCGCTCGACAAGATCGCGCGCTGGAACGTCAAGGGTGGCTCGGTTGTTGACGTTTACATTGACGGCAACCTGATATTTTCAGGGTATGTCCGCAAATACGGCGTCAACATCAGTTCGTCTTCGCATTCGATCACGATTGAAGGCGCGAGCAAGGGCGTTGACGCGGCAGAATGTTCGCACCTTGGCCCGTATTTCTGGAAAAACACCAGCCCCGAAGCGATCATTGCGGCGGTGCTGAAGCCTTACGGGATCAGCGCCAGCTTTGATAAGCCGATGAAGGCGATCGGGCGCGAGGGCTTCAAGGTGGAAGTCGAAAAGCCGCCGTTCGAGATTGTCAAACAGCTTGCCGAACGCGATGGCCTAACCGTCATTGCCGACACAGCGGGCAATTTCCGGCTGTATGATGGCAGCAATGCCGCCTATGCGGGGTCAATTGAACGCGGCGACTATGTTGAGATCAGCGCCGATCACGACCTAAGCGCGGCGTTCAGTGAGATTGTCGTAAAGGGTCAGCAGAACAGCCGGGAGAAGCCGACTAAGGCAAACTTCCAGGCTAAGCAGCGCCACGAAACGACGGTCACGAATCCGCTTAGGGTCGGATCATCCCGCAACCCCATAGACCTGCGCTATCGGCCCGCGCTATACGTCAAGAATGACGAAAAGGACGCGGCCAAGGCGTTCGCTGAATTTGTAAAGTCACGCTTTACAGGCGACGTTATCACTGCATCGGCCACGGTCAAAAGCCACCTCAACCCGCGCGGCAAAATTTGGGAAGCTGGTCAGGAAGTTTTCTTGAACGAGGAACTGTTGTCAGTCGCTCAAAGGCTGGTCGTGGCGGACGTTGAATTTAGCCTATCGGACGGCGGCTATAAAACCGCGCTGGGGCTGAAAATACCCAACAGCTATGACCCGCTTGCCGAAGCTGAACGCGGCGAATTGCGGCGGCTGACTGGTGAATTTGGCGCGGCAACAAAGGCGGTGTTTACATGAATAGACGTGTATGGCTTGGCGCACCGACACTTGATGGCAGGCCCATTGCGGCAGCTGAGGGCGTTGCGGGTGAGGACTTCGACACTGAGGTGTATCACCCATATGGCTTGTCAGCCAACGTAGAGGGCGAAGGCGTATTGCTCTCCATGAACGGGGACGCTGACAACCATCAGGCACTAGGGCCGCGCGGGGATCGGCTGGCACCGGCTGGCACTGTGCTGATCTATTACGGCGAAACCACCGAGATTGAATTGTCCGAAACCCGCGTTGTGATCCGCGTCCCCGGCGGCGAATTGACCATCGGGGACGGCATGATCGAAACAGATATGGATATTGTGACCAGCGGCGATGTTCGGGCCGGGACTGTTAGCCTGCGTGGGCATAAGCATGCCGGGGTGCAGACTGGCGGCGGTGTTAGTGCGTTGCCGGTTTAGGGGTGCTGCACAATTTCACCACTTTCGGCGAAGTAAGGAAAGGTGTGCCATACTTTTCCGCTAGTGCAATAATGTGCGAAATCGGTTGCGCGGCTGGGCAGGTTTCGGTAAGGAGCTGGCAGCTTCCACGCTGTGCCAAGCCCCTGCCTCCACAAGAGGCGGGGGTTTTTCTTTTGGTCACTGTGCGGCATCCCCAGCCAAATACCGCTCCGGCAGTTCGCCAGCGCCCAACAATTCCATGATGATCGACGCGGGGCCGCTGATAGGCACATCGCCTGTTTCCCAACGGCGGATGGTGCGCAGATCGGATATGCGGAGTAAGGCGGCAAGACCGGACTGTGATAGCCCGGCCCGCTTGCGGATTGATTGAACTTCGGCGGGGGTCATGCCTGCCCCCATTCCCGGATCATTGCCACGTTTTCGGCGGTAAATGGAAGCTGGCGGAAGATGCGGCCACCGACATACATGCGGAGGCGTTGAACTCTGCCCATAGGGCTGCGCAGGGTCACAAGGCGGGCGGTGCGCTTACCCTTGGGGGTGAAGTCTGCGTCTTGGCAATCGAATTTGATAGTAAGCATGTCCAGTCTCCGGTTTGGCGGGGCAGCGCCCCTTGCTGACAGCCATCTTATGCGGGGCAGAATGTCCTAGCGTCAAGCGGAAAGCGACATTGCGGCAAAAATAATTTCGCGCCGTTATGCGCGTTCATGTGCGCCCTATAGCGGAAAATACCCCTGCCCATTTTTCCGCCACTGTGAGGCCATATGACATACTGCTACACCCCCATTGACGGCCCGTCGTTCTTCTACGGCGCGGGCGATTGCGAAACCGTGCGCCATGACCTGCGCATTGACGCAGGCGACCTTGCCGCTGGCGATGATCTTATCAGCGCCGTCCTGATCCAGCTTGGCACCGACGCGCGCGTTGGCGATGAACGCGGATGGTGGGGCGATGAGTTCCAGCCCTTCCCGATCGGCAATCAGGTCTGGAACATGACCGGACTTCCTGCATCCGTTGCCGGGACATCGGCCAAGGTTGATGAGCATATCCGCACCGCACTGGCCCCGCTGATTGCCTCCAGGCTGATCGACGAGATCACCGTCACCACAGTCAAAACAATCGACGGCTTTGAGATTGCGCTCACACTCAATCGCGGCGGCTCCAGCATTATGAAAGCCCTAATCAATGGTTGATATCACCACCGCTGAAACGCCTGCGGAATTCATTGAGGCAGTGCGTTCAACCTTTCGGGCCTATGTGCCGGAAAGCGATGCATGGGCGCAGCCTAACTTCTTTTCGGTCAATGCCACCGTCATCGGCGGGCTTGTCTGGACGGCGTGGAACGAGGCGCGAAACGGCATTGATATGCGGCTAAACCCGCAAACGGCGCAGGGCGAATATCTGGACTTGATCGCAGCCTTTCCGCCGCTGAACCTGACCCGCTACGGCCCAACGCAAGCGAACGGCTTTGTCGCGGTCAATTTCCCGGCACTGGCATCGGTCCCGGCTGGCTATCAATTCGAAGCTGCAGACGGAACTATCTACACCGCAACTGCGACCACGGCGCTAACCGCTGGCGTTGGCACTATCCCGGTTGTTTCAACGGCCACTGGTTCGGCGGTCAATGCGCTGAATAATCAACCATTGATCGCGGCAGGTGGGCAGGCTGTATCGCTGGGCATCTACGGCGGGCGCGATACGGAAAGCGATGACGCCTTTCGCGCGCGGCTATTCTCTGCCCAATCGCGGCCAGCGTTCTTCGGCTCGGCTTGCTCCTACGAACGCGAAATGCTGGCGATCCCCGGCGTAACGCGGGCGTGGGCTTACACCGACGGGCTGGTTTCAAAAATAGCCTTCCTGATGGAGGATACCTACCCTTGCGGCAACCCGACGCAAGCCGACATTGACGCGGTTGAAGCGCACTTTGCAGACGAATGCCTGACTAACCTTTATTCGTGCCTGACCTTTGAAGGCGCGCAGGCCCTGAAAATTAACCCAGTCATTGAATGGACCAACTGCCCTGCCGACCTTTGCGAAATTCAAACCGCAATGAACGAATGGTTGCGCGAAAACTACGGGCTTGGAGATGGCGTGAAAACGGCTGACATTGATTGCTGGCTAAAGCAGACCTTCCCGGACCTCGGCCCTAGCATCGCTTGCTGTGTGGATTATCCGCCGGTTGCCTGCGCGGTTTACAATTGTGCGGAGCTGATTGGTGGTTGAGTGCGGGCCGATCGAGCCATGCCACACTAGCGATTGCAGCGGGCTAGATGAGGTCCTTTCGCTCTTGCCGATCGGGCGCATTTGGGACCCCTCACGCGGCGGCGTCTATGGCGCGTATATTCAGGCGCTGGGCGATATCAAAACGGGCCTGAATGGGCGCATATGCCAAGAGTGGAACGAGCTTAATCCCTGCACCGCTGACCGGCTGTTGCCATATTGGGCCAGCGTTTATTCGCTGCCCGGTTGCGCTCCCCAAACTGCGGCCAGCTTGTGCGATTGGATCGCGCTGCTGCAAGGCGATTGCCCGATAGGTTCACTAGGCTTCCTGCGCCGCGCAATTGAGTTCGTGGCACCGGGCAAGGGTATAACCATCAATGTCACCTATCCCGATATCGGCGCGAATTGCCCCTGCCCTGACAGCCCTTGCGCGGCGAACAACCCGCTGATCGTGACCGCGCCGCCTGCCGCGTATTATTACGAGGTCGTCCCCGGCGATTACCCGCACGAATATCAGGACGGCGTGAACGGTTGCCGGTCCTATTTCATTCCTGAAATTGAATGCCTGCGCCCGTGCATCTTTCCATTCGGGCTGGGCGTTGGATACCAGACCAACCCGATCGGCCCAGACGGGCAGGACATCTACGGCGTTCCGGACGCTAACGAACTGGCGCGGCCCAAGTGGCAGCGCGATTGCAACAAAACTAAATGCGAGGTTTCATAATGGCTATTTTTGCAGATTGCTCGACCAACGTGGCGGACCTGACCGCTGCACAATTCTGCGCTGGGCTTGGCGGCTGCGGCAATGATGGCGTCGCAGCGACATCCGGCAACCTAAACGCGATCCTGAAAGCCATTCAGGAAAGCACGACCATCAGCGGCACGGCTTATGATACGGTCACGAATATCCTGACCATCACCTATGCGGATGGCAGCACGTTCGCGGTCGACATGACCCAGGTGCTGAGCGACACGGTTGGTACCGCCCTGATCCCGACCGGCGGAATCATCATGTGGTCGGGCAGTGCCGCACCATCGGGCTGGGCGCTGTGCGATGGCAGCAATGGCACGCCAGACCTGCGCGACCGGTTCGTGATCGGTGCCGGCGGGTCGCATGCCGCCGGCGATACCGGCGGTTCGATCAGCCATGACCACGGCGGCGCGACAGGCGGACATGCGCTGACGGAGGCCGAACTGGCGCCGCACCACCACTACCTCGCCGAAAATGTGATCAGCACCACCACGCTGCCGATGAACCCGGATGTGACCCTGGCATGGTCGAACGGAAACAGCCCCGGTGAGGAAGAATACGAGCTGTCCGGTTCGGGCGGTACCAGTGCCAGCCTGGGCCGCACCGGCGATGCCGGTGGCAACGGCGGCGCAGCCGATAGCCACAGCCATGGCATCGGCACGGCCAGCAATATGCCGCCGTTCTATGCCCTGGCCTTCATCATGAAGCTGTGAGGCCAGAATGATCGGCAAACCGCTGGACGAGCTGCGCGATCAGTCTGCGCACATAACCGGAGCGATCTGCGCCATCGGCCCGCTCGCTGCATACCCTTCAATCTGGACCGCTGCACTGGCTGGTTTCGCGCTCGGCATGAGCCGCGAGATCGGAGAGGAGCGCCCGCCCACCACCATTGAAAAGCTGCGCCGAATTTTCGCGGTGCAGAAGCTTGACCTGTTTTTCTGGACCATCGGCGGCGCGTCCGCATGGCTCATTTTTGGAGTTTAGAAATGGCAACTTTTGCAGAATGCTCGACCAACATTGCGCCGCTGACCCCGGCGCAAATTTGTAACGGCTTTACGGCCTGCGATCCTACCGGCGTGCCGATGAATAGCGCGGGCTTTAATGCCGCGTTGCAATACCTGGAGGGCCTTGCTGGCAGCTACATCGACTGCACCGGTGCACCTATTGCGGGCGGCGACGCGCTGGCAACCTGCGCGGATCTAGCCGACGCTATCGCTGCGCTTCCGGCGGACAAGTTCCTGCAAGGGCTTTCGGCCTACAACGCGGCCACCAACGTGCTGACGCTGGCAATGAGCGATGGCTCGACTGTGGATGTCGATATGACTGCAATTGTTGCCGACGCGGTGGCATCCGTGCCCGCGCCGGACGGCTCGGAAACTATCGTTACGGCTGGCGCTAACGTCACTGTGACCGGCGCAGGCACCACGGCCAGCCCGTATGTCGTCGCTTCGACTGGCGGGGGCAGTGGAACGGTCACAGTTGACGGCAAAAGTGTATTTGGGACTGGCGTATCTGGTTCGCCGCTCAATGCGTTGATTACTAATGACCCTACTCTGCACGGCGGTAGCCCGGCGACCGTGCATAAGTCGATTAGCAGCAATATGATACTAGCGTCTATAGGGTGCTTTCACAGCGGCGATTCCGGCGCGAACGGCATATTTGCGTCCGTAAACTCCCGATTCACAGGGGTGGGCTATAACTACTGCGCCATCGTCGGGGGCACCGGAGTTTTCTTTAATGCGACACTCGGCGCGGATATAAACCGAACCAGTGTGATATCTTCCATGTCATGCAACATCAACGCAGGAGTGGGGGCAGTTGGTTCTGTCGAAGATGTAACCATGCTCGGGTGCACTTCTTCAACCTATAGCCTAGCTGCTGGCGGCAAACCTGCTGGCGCGCAAAGCCCTACTTTTATTGGTGTCGATTCGCTCACAGTGGACCACACTATTTTACCGGCGCGGGTCATCATTGCGGGGGCTGGGGCGAATAAAAACGTCGCCATCGGAGGTGCGGTCGCCACAGAAAAGCTACACGTTTATGGTAACATCCTCGCAACCGGGACTATTACGCCGTCAGACGTGTCGCTAAAAGAGAATGTCGCCGACGATGATGGCGCTTGGGTGTTGGCGCTGGAACCGAAGTCGTATAATCTCAAAGCGAACGCTATCAGTAATATCGATTCTATCGCTAAGCCGCCCATCAATGACGGTGAGGGAGAGGAAGAATACCGCGCGCGGCTCGATAGGTGGAAATCGGATATTGAGGCCGAGAAAATTTATATCAACCGCGAAACTACTATTCTTCGCCACGGCTTCATCGCACAGGAAGTTCAGAAAGTCGCACCCGAATTGGTCCGCCAGTCCGGCGATATATTGACAGTTGATTACCAGGGATTCATTTCGGGACTCGTTGCCCAGGTCAAGGCATTATCCAGGCGCATCGATGCCGCTGGGCTTTAATGAGGCCGATGCCGAAGCGATCCTAGCCGTGGATTATCAGGCTCTCGATGCGATTATGACCGCTGGCATCCAATCCCGCCTCGATGCCGCTGGTATCTAAGGAGCAGACATGACCGACTTTGCAACTGCACCGCGCTACACCCCTATGCGAACGGCGCGTATAAATGGGGCGTAGTGTTGCGTGAGGCTGGGTTGGGGGAGTGATGCTGCGCGTAGTCCGGGATAATGCGAACCGCTCGTGGATTGCCGTCCTTTGAGCCTTCCCATTGCGGACCCGGCAAGGCCCGCTGGTGTTGTATAACACAGCCCCTAACCACTAGACCCGCCTCCTGATTTATGCAATAGGGAATTGCCTACCGCGTCGGCGTTAAATTCGCGGGTAGCTTTAGGCGTGACCGGATGGCGACCGGGAACGAACGCAAGATTCAGGTTCGCCCTGTTTCGCAATCGGGATAGCGTTCCGAAAGAAACCCGATCATTTCCGCAGCAACAGCCCGTTAGGGGGATTTGGTCAAGGGTGGGCCTTTGAACCCAAATGATGTAGCGCGAAACTCTGCAAGCCGATCTGACGCAACTTTGCGCGGCCTCCACCACTGCCACCATCGGCGGTTGGGATTCGGGATCATCTCATAGACCCCTGCGATTGTGAATTTGTCGCCAGGATGGACATCCATCACCCTTCCCCCTCTTGCTTACCCAATACAGACGGTTCAATCGCGCGGATACTGAATTTCATAATAAAGCCCTTCAATGGTGCCCTCAAGCCCCTCAATCCGTTCCACTAGTTCGGATATGATGGCGGCGGCTTCGACGATTGCCTCGCTGCTCGGAGGAAGCGAGGCAATAACCATGCCCTCCCCGCGTATCTCCCTGCGCTTCAACCGCCCCGCAGCATCACGAGCGCGCTGGGTTAGGGTGTCAGTCACTCAACTTCCTTTCGCATGGCAGCAATCCGGTGTTTCATCGCCGTATAGGGCGCAGGATCGTATTGCACGGCGGACAGGTTGCTTTCCACCCCGTCCAGCATCGCGCGGATGGCGGCTTTGGCTTGGCTGCGGAATATCGCTCGTGCGTAGTCAGCGTCATGGTCCTCATAACCGGACGCGACGCAAGTTCCACTGTCGCAGTATCCCTCGTCCGGGTCTGCATCCACGCCGCACACCTCGTTAAAGTCTAAACCGCAGTCATGGGCCAACGCAATGGCCACCTTCTCAATCAGTTCCATCATTGCCTCCTCTGCGCCAGTAGTTGTGGCAATCCTTGCCGACCGGGCTGCTATCATCGCGCATCCAATAGGATTGCTGGTGTTGGCTTGGCCGCGTCCCGCTGTCGGCATGGCGATAGCAGGTGCGGGACATGGGACAGAGCGGTGCTTCGCACATCATAATGTCAGGCATCACCGCCTCCTAGCTTGCGGATTGCGGGGACAAGTTTGCGCTTGTCGAACGGGTATTCGGTCTGAATATACGCCGCAGCCATATCCAGCCCTTGCTGCACACCTGCTTGGCGGTATTTGTCGAGCATGGCCAGATAGTCAGGGTGGAAATTGCCGTCCGCGTCAAACCGCTCCACGCTTATCAGTGCCGTCGCTAGTTCGCGGGCTTGCGTCACCTCAACCACGGCTATCTCCTTTGGCTGCGAGGGCTTGGCGGGCTTCGTTCTGGACCGCCTCACATTCCTCCGCCCAGCTTTCGCGCCATTCACTTGGAACGGTAAGGTAGTGGTGCAACATTCGGCCAATGAAGAACGCCTGTTCGTCTTCTGCCTGCTGCGGCAGCTTGTGCCCTGCTGCTCGCCAAATTTGGGCATGGCGAATGAAGACGAAGCACGGTTGGCCAAGGATGAACCGCAAGTCATCATTCAAGACACCGCCGAACATCTCCCCATCCCGCTCGGCAAAGGCTTGCTGGATCACGGTGGCGGCGGCTTCCTCTCCCGCAAACGGAGCAAGAGCCTGACCGGCAGAGATGGCGTCCCGGAATACCATCATCGCCTCCTCGCGTGTCATGCCGAGGTCGCCAGAGTATCGACTGCCGCTTGGAAATGCTTTCGGATTGTCACTCATGGTCGATCCTTCCATTCGATGAGGGCTTGGGTGGCGGCTTCCTGCAACCCAAGCGCAGTGCTTTGATGCTGGACCGGCAGCAAGCCAAGTTCCAAGACGTTCGACCAGCCCTGCCGCGACCGCTCCAAAGCCCCCGCCAGCTTATCACCATCGGCCTGTAGCTTGGCGATTTGGGCATCACGCGCCACAACGACTTCGGACAGTCGGCGGGCGTTGCGGAAATGGTCGCCAGCCAATGCGGTTAGGCGCTTGACCTCGGCCTCCAACTCGCTCGGCTGCGGCTTGAATGGGCAATTACCATTTTCGGCCAACCTTTCGTTGATCCTGTCCCGCAGCGATATGTGCGCCCGCAAAACATCATCCCAATTGGCGTCAGTCGGGTGGTCAATCCCAACTTCTCGCCCATCCTGCGAAACTGTTGCGACCAGAAACTGACTGTCGCGCCATGTATCGCTCGGCTGCGGAAGGGGGCGGGTGGCGGCATCGCAAGTGCAGGCCCGCTCTGTCTGAAAAGTAACTCCAGTGTCCCCGCAATCAGTGCATGGCGGGTCAAACGCTTCCCCTGCGCGGGTGTTCGGTTCGGGCTTATTTGTCATGACTCGTAGCCTTTGAGGTTCTCGTAAGCCCGCAACATGGCAACCACGTCGCCGGACGAACTGGCCTTGATGGCCTGCTGAATTGCGCCTTCCATCATGGCGATCTGTGGTTCGACAATGACGTTCGACATACCGCGCAGAGATTTGAACTCGTCTTGCAGCTTGCGGACGCGATTGATCTCATTCGGCAGTTCGGTAGCTAGACTTCCCATCCCTCAATCCTTCACAATAAGCCGACCAGCGCGGTAGGCGTTGACCAGCTCGACAATTAGGGCTGCGGTTGCAATGTCACGGTCAGTGTCCCTGCCGTTGCTGTGCGCCATGAAGCAGACCCGATCCGTAGGGCTGGACCAGATGATTTGATTGTCTGGTTCGCCGTCAACGGTCCACGGCCAATCGGTCGCCTTCCCTGACAGTTCCGCCAGTCTCTCGCTAAGGGTGGTCATGGGAGTCTCCGACGATAGATGCGGTGTGATGTGAAGCTCGGGTTAGGCGATGGCGTTCCGGCAACCTGCGGAAGTGTCAGCCGCCAAGTGCCATCGTCCATCTGCAACTCATCGCTAAGTTTGATGGTTTCGCCTTCCTCAAGGCGGCGATAACGGTGATCCCACCCCATCACTCACCCCCTTGCGAACGAGCGCGGAGGGCGCGGGCCACAGATGCTTGGTTCACTCCAAAATGCATAGCAATTTCCCCATAGGACAAGCCTTCATCCCGCATGGCCTTAGCTAAATCACGATCAATTTTTCTGCGCCCCTCCATCCCTGCTCGGCCTTTAGCAACCTTGTCCCTGGCGTTGTCGAGATCGGTTCCCCACCATAGGTGTTCTGGATTGCAGCATGGCGGATTGTCGCAAGTATGGCAGGCGCGCAGATCGTCCACACTTGGACCGCCTTTTGCCAAGGTTAGGGCAAAGCGGTGCGCTGAAACGGACTTTCCGTTAAACACCAAACGACCATATCCTTGCGGCATCCTTCTGCCCATAAAGGGCCATCACGCAGTTGGTCCGGCGGACATATCAACCCGCAACCAAAACCACTTCTCCGGGTTAGCGTGATGCTTTTCCCATCGAATAGCGTTTGCATGATCGGCTGTTATATTGTGCGCTCTAGCCATGTTCCCGCGCCCTTAGGCTTGCGATGCAGAGGGCAAGGGCGGGGGTGGATGCGCAGCCTTCGTTGCCACCAACGATTGCAGTCGTGATACCGTCCTCTGCGATATTCAGGATCGCGCGGGAACAACTCACCAACGTCATGGCAGCGTCAATGCTGGAACCATAATTTAGCGGCACTACAGTTTTTGGCTCTGGAACAATGCAATGCACCGCATCATTGAACGCCCGAAGTTCAGTTATCCCGGCGTCAGAACGGTTGCCGTTTAGGCGTTCAGCCCACTCCGCTAGTTCTAAGATACCCATGCCGCACCCCTCCTAATACGCTGAATTGATGTTATGTGGACCCCGTAGCGTTCGGCCAAGGCGCGGTTGCCGTCACTGGAATTGGCAATCTCAATAGCCTGGTCTTGCCGCAGTTTGGCTTTCGGGTTGCGTTCACCCTTGACCCAATTATTCTGACTGCCATTCCCCGCCGCAACGGCCTTTGCGCGTTCAGGGTCGCGTGCTGTCCAGTGCCGCCCGCGCCTCATCATATCATCAACATTGGTCTTGCTGTTGCCGATGTAGAGGTGGTCAGGATTGGCGCAAGTCGGGTTGTCACAGTGGTGGCAAAGCAGCGCGCCTTTAGGGATTGGGCCAACTAGAATTGACCAGATCGCGCGATGGTGAATGCAGATTGACCCATTGCGCCAAACTCGCCCGCGACCGCGTTCGTCAAGCGCGCCGGTCCACAGCCAGCAATCACCGCTGCGATCCAAGCGATCCAGAATGCGCCGATCAGGCCCTTCCGCCCGCTCTAGCTTGTCGATGATTGTCTGGGTCATGGGTTGCCTTTCTGGATTGGCCGATGCCATGCCTTGTTAAAATCAAGCACGGCAGCGTATGCGGTGACCCCAAACCCTGCGATCCCTTCTTGCAGGTTCTCGCCATAAAGGACGCACCACTGGTTGCCATCAATTGAGATAGACGGCTTCAGCAGCGAAACTAGGTTGTATTCATCACGCTCGACTATGATGCCCTCAGCCAACCTTTCGATGTAATCCCCATCCATCAAACATTCCTTCCATGAAACACCGGGCCATGTTCAACCATATACCGAACAGCAACCGCTACAGGGCCGGGGACGGTGTTGCCTTCCTTTTCCCAAACGCTGACCGTCTGAAAGCCCCACTTGCCCATGTTAAGGGCTGCTGCGAGTTCGTGCTGGGTCATGTCTAGGGCCTTGCGGGCGGCGCGGAGTTCAAGCGGGGTCATGCCCTGCACCCAATCTCGCACACCAAAACCAAATGTTCGCGCTCATCAATCATGTAATTGAGAATATGCCTTGCAGCATCGCGCGGGGTCCAATCGGGGCCAAGGCTGCTATCAATAACCCCCGTCAGCCAGTCCTCGGCATCTTGGATCACGTCGAGGCGCTTTGCATCAATCATTTTTGGCATCCTCCATCACATATATCTTGGCGGAAACGTCATAGCGAATTGATCCGACTAGTTTGCCGCGCTCTAGAAATTTGGCGATGTCCGCGCTTGCAACAGCGTTTGTGACCTCAAATTCGCGCACTATGTCAGCGCGGCGAATCTGCCCAAACTGGCGAAGCGTGGCAGCAATAAATTCCTGCCTGCGGTCTAAAAACCAGCGGCTCATGCTGCATCATCCTCGAAACCGCACTGCTCGTAAACAGTCAGAAACGGCTTTGGCGCGATGCCGTCTGCAAAAATACGGCGGCAGGAAGCCCCACGCGCGCCCATATTCTCCACCCAATCGCGGGCAAGCGTTCCGGCATGACCCTGATCGTCAGCGTGGAGAAGGAACCATTCGCCCTTAGCGTTCTCAACCGCGACGACGAACTTAACGCCTTGCGAGAGAAGGGCCCGACAAGCCAGCGGAGTGGCTTCGGTAATGGCGGAAGTGAGGGAAGAATGAAACATTCGCTTTCTCCTGCAAAGGCGGGGTCAATCCCCAACGCCCCTTTTAGGGATATGCGCTAAAGTGTCAAGCGCTAAATTCACCACACAAAGCCTGCACCTCGCCGCAAGTATCCATCGCAAGCAATGCGTCCCAAGCGACCTTTATGCCGCGATCCTCTAGCGCCAGTTCCAGATCGTAATAATCGAACGGGTGCAGCAGATCGGCAAGCGGTGTGTCGGGATCGGCGCGTAGGATTAGGGTTAGGGTCATGCTGCATTGCTCCGATTAAGCCAATCGCCCCATTGATCCGCCATTGCGTCAGCAATCCCTTGAAACGTCCGGCTGCGCTCTTTCCATCGGTTCGGCCCTGGCGGCATCCGATGAACGCGGGCTTCCCGACCTTCGACAAAGTTGGTGGGCTTTAGGCGCGGCAGGTTCTTAAGCCAAAGACAGGTCGCCTTGGTTTCCCCATGCCCGAATTGCCACGGTTGAATGATCTGGTCGGGCTTGCGGATTTTGCTCGATATGACGCTAACCGGGTTTTCCAGTGCAATGCATGGGATCGGCGCGGCCAGCAGGGCTTGCACGAAGTCGAGCGCCCGTTGCTGTCTGCCGTCTGCGATCTTTTCCGCAAAGTGCCGCGCGCCAGAGACTGCCAGATCGGTGCATGGCGGATGGGCAATCAGCAAATCCCAGCCATCGCCGAGCAATGGCATTGCATCGCCCTGGATATGCCACTGCGGATCACCCTCGGTCGGCAACAGATCGCAGGACCATGCATCGAACCCGCGCGCCCGGAAAGCATCCCGAACTGTTGCGCTGTATTCGCAGGCGACAAGAACCCTCACACCCCCACCCCATTCAAAACAGCCAGCGCCTTTGCAAAGCTGCCGTGCTGGCGGATCAGCGCCTCGGTGACATAGCCTGTCCGCCGTGTGGCGTAGGCTGGCTTGCGGTCGGCGCGTAGGACTATGGCCGTTGCGTTGGGGCGGGTCATGATGGTTCACCCTCAGGCAGCGGCGGGATAATCAGCGGTGCCCATTTCAGCGCGTGCGGATGATCGGTTGGCTTGCCGCTAAAGGTCACGTCCTCGCCATACCACCAGTAAGCAGCGGTTCCTGACTTTGAACGCGGGCTGAAACCGCAGACCATCACGCGCTCACTGTCTGGCGCTGTCTCGATTGGTTGCCACGAGTAGTTGGTATCAAAGCACGGCATCGAATTATCCGGCGGCGCTTGTTAGGCTTGACCCGCCGTTCCCTTGTGGATTGGTTAAACGGTGGGCGGCTCGTAGCCAATGATGTTGCAAATGCCCTCGATGAACTCATAAGCGTCCTCAATGATCTTATCGGTTTGATAGATCGTCTCGGCGCAAGTTATCCCGTGGCTGTTGATGAACGCGCGGCAGAATGATTCAAGATCGTCCATCACACCACCTCCTTCGGCGTTTCAGCCTTAACCCGCCGTTGGGCGCTGGCCTGCGAATACCGGACCTTCACGCCGCGTTCGTCGGGAATGAAGCAGTTCGAGCGGAGGGCGGTTAGGGTGTCAGCAACGGCCCAAAGGATTTTGCGGTCACTGGCCTGAACGGCTGTGATCTTTTCAATCCGGCGTGATGCAATCCAGCTTACCACACCACCCCCCACTACCGCGCCAGATACGGCGGCTGCGATCAGTTCAATCATTGTTCGATCCTTTCTGTCCAGCGCACACCATTGCGCGCCCCGTATTCGTAAATCAGTTCGATCAGCCCCGCGAATTGCGCCACCGTCAACGTGGACGAACGCAAGCCGACAGGAAATGCGCCTTCGTTTTCGAGCGTGGGCAGGAAGCGCATTTCAACGCCCAGCGCATTCAAGAATTGCAGCTTGATGTCGTCCAGCGCGCGGTTCCCCATTGGCGGCACTTGATTACGTAAATCCTGGAGCATCGGCCATAGCTTGCGGTTTTGGGCATCCCGCCGCGTTTCAGCGCCTAGCTTCATAACATGGCCTTGCGGTGCGTCCGCTATCAGCTTGGCCGCGTAGGCGCGCTGTGAGGGGCCTATGATCCTAACTGTTGGCATTGAGCATCCCCTCCGTTATTCCTGCGTCCCGATACTGCGCCGCCTTGTCGGCAAAGCACTTGTCCTCGCGCCCAGCCCCATGCAGCGCAACATGACATTCGGAGCGCATGGGCACCACGTATTCATGGTCACGCCGCCATCGCTGCAACGGGTGCCGGGTAAGCGGGTGATGCACGACTTCCGAAGTGCAGCCGCAACCGCAGGCGCATGGGTAGTTGTCCATCAGCCATATGTGGAACGCCCGTTCCTGCGCCGTTGGGATTGCGTTGTAACGAGGCTTCACGCGCCCAACTTTCCGCAGCTTCGGTTGCATCACACACTCTCCAAATAGGTGGCCGTCATATCGCCCCGGACGGCCACGGGTGAACGGGCTGGGGTGGCCCCGCGATCAATAAACGCAACGCATTGAAACAAAGGGAATATCGTCGTCCAGATCGTCCGGGTGAACCGTTTCCGCTTGTCGGCTGCTGCGCTGCGGCTCTTGCGGTGCATTAGTCCCGCCGCTGGGTGCGCCGTCTAGCATGGTTAGAACCGCGCTCGGCCCCTGCAAAACAATCTCGGTTGAGTAGCGGTCGCTGCCGTCCTTATCCTGCCATTTGCGGGTTGCCAGCTTGCCAGAGACAAATACCTTTGACCCCTTCCGCAGATATTGCGCCGCAACCTTAGCAAGGCCATCGCTAAATATGGCAACGCTAACCCATTCGGTTTTTTCCTGCCGTTCGCCATCCTTGCTTTTCCACTTTTCAGTGACGGCAAGGCGAAGGTTGCACACCTGCCCACCGTTTTGGAAGGTCCGAGTTTCAGGGTCGGCCCCAAGGTTTCCGATAAATTGGCATTGGTTCAACATTAGCCTGCTCCCATGTTTCCAGTTGCTTCATTCGCCAAGACAATCTGCCGTTCCTTTTCGGACAGCGATTCATGCTTTGCCGCGTATTCTTTGCCCAAAAATTCGTGGGCGGTTTCAGAGACGCGCTTGATGTGGTCCAGATCGACCGCGTTATCCTGCCAAGCGGCTTTGAGGTCTTCCAGCGTAACCGCGCGCAGAAACTCTTTCCGAATGCGCCCAGCCTTGCGCTGCAAGTCGGTTTCGTTCGCGCCGCTGTTCGCGCTAATCTCGGTCGTTACCTTGTCGGGATCGTCGCCGTCTCCGGTTGGGATCAAGAACTGCCCGCGCATGAATTGCTTCAAGGCGTAGGATTGTGCGGACCCTGCGGCCTGTGCGCCGTTGGCCTGGACCATTACGCTGCGCCGGATTGGCCCGATAAACGAACCGCCGATATGCCGCACGGTGAAGGCGAACCGGACGAACCACATAGCCATTGGCTTGCCGTCCTTTTTGGCAACGTCAACTAGTCGGCACTCTTGCTCGTCCTGCTCGATGTAAACCCCGGCCTCGGTGCAATGCGACCGAACGAAGGCGATAAAGTCGTCAATCGACGCATAGTTGTATTTGTCGAACTTGTTTTCGTTCCCCTTCGCAAGGGTGCCAAGCGAAGCCATCACTGCGATGATCCCCGCGTGAACATCGGCGGTCATCGCCTGATCTGCCTTAGTGTCAGTAACCATTGAAACTCACTCCTATCAATCGGGAAGGCGCGGCCAAAAAACCGGCGCGGGTCTACGCGGAAGCCGCGTGTCGAATTTGTCTGCGGGAACCATTCAGCGGCAAGTTTTTGGTCGCTAAGCAATTCCCAAGTTTCCGGGTCGCGGTCCCCATCCTCCATTGTAATTTCGATTGGAACCCAAGGCCCGCCGCCGTATAACCGGACCTTGTAAAAGCCTGGGTCAAGCCATTCGGTTGACAGCGCCGCCATTGTGACAGCCAGCCCGCCATCGGCATAAAGGGAACCATCGCGCGCCATGGCATCACTGGCACCTTTCCGAATACAGGTTATCCGCTTGGCACATTGCCTTGTCGGTCCCGATGATAAATGCGATGGTCAGCACCAGAGCGCAGGCGGCATAGAATAGGTTGCGTTTCATTTGCCGCGCGCCTCTTTTAGCTTGGCGACAACAAATTGAATGTCCGCGTCATTGTCAAAACAGCCTTCGCGGTATCGGCCTTCCGCGCCATCTCCTGAATCCCATTGGTCAGCAACCATTGCACAAATCTCCCGCGCTGTCTCAAGGTCAGGATCAACGGGCGGTTGCTCGTGCGCTTCGATGTAGCGGGCGAGGGCGTTAAGCGCTAGGTTATGGCCTAACCCAATCGCACCCTTAGTAATCTTAACGGAAAGTGTTCCGCCGCCTGCTGCATTCACCAATTCGCAGGCCCGTTCAATCGCCCAATCTGCTGGCATATCCTTATCCATCAAATATATTCCCATTCTGCGTTCAGTTCGTTCCAGCGATCCTCGCCCATATCGCGGCGGGCTTGTGCAATACGGCTATCAAGCTGGCCTTCGATTGCGCGGGAAACTTGCGCATTGATCGGCTGCGGCCAGTGAATTTCCGGCTGGCCTATTTCAGCCATGGCGCTTGCAAGGCAGGCGGCTTTGGTCCTTTCGCCTTTCATGCGTCACCATACTTTGCGCGGTCGCGCAGGGCATCGGCACGGTCGGCCAATACGTCGCACATCCGGTAGTAAGCTTTGTCAGCAGTGGCTTCGTAAGCGGCGCACCAATCGTCGGTGCCGGTTTCATCGAGATACTGCTCGATCAACGCCTCATGGCATTCGATGAAAAGTTCCTTGCTCATTGCGGCACCGCATGGTTGATGGCTTCACTCAAAGCCATGCCAGTTGGTAGGCGCACAACGTCGCTTTCGGCATTACACAACCAAGGCTCGCTCGCTTCTTCGTCCAGCAAAAACTCAAGATCAGCGGTTTCGCCATCAAGCGCCTCTTGTGCAGCCCGCATCCAATCAGCCTTGCTCGCGACATAGGTGCATCCGGGTTGCTGACCCAGCGGGGTTGCAAGAATGCGGCGGGCTTCGTCTGTGATTGAAAGTGCCATGTCGTTCGCTCCTTTGTTGAAGCCCACCTTAAACGACCGATTTGGCCCGTCAAGCGTTTATTTGCATAAATTAGCTATTGACGCCTTTTGTAAGCGCTCGTAACGTCCTGGATATGGAACAACTGACCCCCGCAATCGTCAAGGCGCGAGCAACCGCAGCGCATATGACCATCCGCCAGCTTATGCTTCATGCAGGGCTTCCTGAATCGACATTCTGGCGTTGGGAGACGGGAAAGGTTGACAAGCCTCACCCTGTCACGGTGCAGAAAATATCGGACGCGCTGGACGCAATCGAAAAGGAGCGGGAGTAATGACAAAGCAATACACATTGAAGCGCACATTCACCATTGACGACATCACGCCGGAGGAACTGGCGACCGAGTTTTTGTGCATGGACGGCGAACAGCAGGCCCGTTTCTTCAACGCGTTTAAGGCGGAAACGGACAAATGGCCCGGCGCTGGATGGTGCCAGCAATGCTGCGCTTTGTCCGAATTTCTGAACAATGACGGGATCGAAACTATTGGCAAGCTGGCTGAATGGGCGGCTGATCCATACCGTAAACCGGAGTTGACCCAATGACCAACCTAACCACCGGCCTAATCGTGATCGCCGTTGTATTCGTTCCGCTGGCTGTGATGGTCTATTTCGTTGTGACCGCGCCGCTTGGCTACGAGGATAGCGAAGGCTGGCACGCTGGCGAACCACCCGAACATTCCGACGATAGCAACTTGGGGATTTGACATGGCTGATTGGCAAGTAGGCGATCTGGCGCTTTGCGTAAGCATGACTCCTCGTGGTCTACACGTTTTTAAGGGGCTTAGCCGCTTGCGAGCTGGTGGCGTTTATTCGGTGCAGCGTGCTTACGTTGGAGAAGATGGCTCTACGGGCCTTGTTTTTTCCGAAGTGCGGTCTGATGCTCCTTCGGGTGGCTATTGGTCGGGCCGTTTTCGCCGCATCCCCCCTCTTGCCGACATTGAAGGCTTCGAGGAACCCCGCCGCATTCCCGTAAAGGAAAAAGCATGACCCCCATCATCAACACCGCACACCGCGCCCACACCCGTCACGATGCAACAGGCCGTAAGCCTGCACAGCCTGCGAATGATGGACGTTGGCCATTTCGGCACATGCAAGATCCGCGCGAGGAACGTAAGTGAGTTGGTATACGCAAGCCAAGGCTGTCATTGATGCCTTAGACCAGACGCTTCCTGCCGATCTGTCAATATCGGAACGGCGCAAGGCGGTGAAGGATGCTTACCCTTTCGGAATGCGTCAATACTACCCTTACAAAATGTGGTGCAAGGCGCAGCGCGAATACCTTGCCCGCTATCTAACGCCTGAAAACGATCCAAAGCAAGCCGCTTGGAAACATGCAATGGAAGCGCGCGGATTTACCTTTACAAAAGGAGCCACCCCATGACCCCCATCATCAACACCGCACACCGCACCCACACCCGCCACGATGCAACAGGCCGTAAGCCTGCACAGCCTGCGAATGACGTGTGGCCGTTCCGTTTCTTTTCTGACCCGCGTGAGGTGAAGCCATGAGCGACGCATACGCAAAGTTTCTCGCAGCCAAAGCTATCAGCGATCCAATGACGGGCCTTTCGTCCATCCCTGAATTGCCTGCCTGCCTTTTCCCTCATCAGCGCGATATCACCACATGGGCCTTGCGCCGTGGCCGTGCTGCATTGTTCGCGGGGACCGGGCTGGGCAAGAGCCTGATGGAATTGTCATGGGCGCAGGCTGTCACGCAAGAAACCGGGAAAGACATTCTGCACCTTGCCCCGTTGGCGGTGTCCGCACAGATGGCCCGCGAGGCTGACAAGTTCGGGATTGTGGCGCGAGTGGTTGCAAAGCAATCTGACTGCGAACCCGGCACGAATATCACGAATTATCAAAAGCTGGATCACTTTGACCTTAGCCAATTTGGCGGGGTTATCCTAGACGAAAGCAGCATCCTTAAATCGACCGATGGGCATTACCGGACAAAGCTGATTGAGGCTTGCCAGCAGATACCGTTTCGGCTGGCCGCAACTGCCACCCCCGCTCCAAACGACTTCATGGAATTAGGCAACCATGCCGAGTTCCTGGGCATCATGAAATACACCGATATGCTGGCGACGTTCTTTACCCATGACGGCGGCGATACCGCTAAATGGCGATTGAAGGGCCATGCTGAAAACGAGTTCTGGAAGTGGATGGCGAGCTGGGCGGTTATGCTGCGCAAGCCGAGCGACCTTGGCTACTCGAATGAAGGGTATGACTTGCCGCCGCTGCAATTCGTGCAACATATGGTTTCGGTCGATTACGCTCCAAATATCGAAACGGGGATGCTTTTCCCGATGCAAGCGGAAACTCTGCAAGAGCGTATTTCAGCGCGGAGGGCAACGGTTGCGGATCGGTGTGAATTGGCCGCAAGTGTCACCCCTACTGACAAGCCGTTCGTATGGTGGTGCAATCTCAATGCCGAGAGTGAATTGCTGACAAAGCTGATCCCCGGCGCGGTGGAAACCAAGGGCAGCGATTCCGATGACGTGAAAGAACGCAAACTGCGTGACTTTTCAGAAGGCCGGACGCGCGTTCTTGTGACCAAGGCTGGCGTAGCTGGTTTCGGCATGAATTGGCAACACTGCGCCGATACGGGCTTTGTTGGGCTAAACGACAGCTTTGAGCAGTTTTACCAAGCCGTCCGGCGTTTCTGGCGCTTTGGGCAAACCAAGCCCGTCAACTGCCATATCATCGCCAGCGAATTGGAAGGGGCCACCGTTTCCAATATCCGGCGCAAGGAGGCCGATGCAGACCGCATGGCCGCTGCGATGGTGTTGCATATGGCTAACCTATCTAGCGAAGCCGTGCGCGGCCAAGTGCGGGACGTTCCCGATTACAACCCAACCCAACCTATCCAACTTCCCTCTTTTCTGGAGCAAGCCGCATGACCATCAATTGTGTCGATCAGGTCATTACCGATGACTATGCCATTTACCAAGGCGATAGCTGCGACGTTATCCGCGAGATCCCCGGCGACAGCATCGGGTTCGGCATTCACTCTCCGCCATTCGAGGGCCTCTATAAGTTCAGCAATTATGATCGGGACATCTCGAACAATGACGGCCCGCAATTCTGGGAGCATTACGCCTTCCTGATTAGCGAACTGCTACGGATTACCAAACCGGGACGGCTTCACGCAGTTCACGTCATGCAGTTGCCGACTAGCAAAACGCGCCATGGCTTTATCGGGATGCGCGACTTCCGGGGCGAAGTGATCCGCGCTTATCAGGACGCGGGATGGATATTCCATAGCGAAATTTGCATTTGGAAAGACCCCGTAGTCGCTCAGCAGCGCACCAAGTCGATCCGGCTGCTGCACAAGCAGATTGTGAAAGACAGCACCGTCAGCGGCCAGGGGCTGGCCGATTACATTGTCACGTTCCGCAAGCCGGGTGAGAACGAATTGGCCGACCGCGTATCGGGCATGTTTGAAGAATACCACGGCAGCGATGAACCGATGAGCATTGCCGACCGAGTGAAAGGTGGCAAGTCCCTTTCGGACGCAGAGAAGTGGTATTCAATCGAGATATGGCAGCGTTACGCTTCGCCTGTTTGGATGGATATTAACCAAACCCGAACCCTGCAATATCGCGGCGGGCGTGACGAAAAGGACGAGGTGCATATCTCGCCATTGCAACTTGACGTGATCGAGCGTTGCATCGACCTTTGGAGCAATCCCGGCGATACGGTTTTTACCCCGTTTCTAGGCATTGGCAGCGAGGTTTATTGCGCCGTTGAAATGGGCCGCAAGGGCATCGGTTGCGAATTGAAGCCGTCCTATTTTGCGCAGGCAGTCAAGAATATCGCTGAACTGGAAAAGCGTCAGGACGGACTGTTTGCCGCATGAAATACCGCGCCTATTTGAAACCACATGAAGCCGAACTGATCGAAGCGGTTGACTTTCATTTACGGGCAGCAACGGAAACGGCGCAATACACCCGTAAGCTGATTATGGACCGATGCCGACACCGCGCCAGAAAGGACAAAACAGCATGATCCCCACCCCCCTATCCCCATGGCAGCTACTACTATACCGATTGACGTTGCCCCTGCGGCTAAAGCGTCAAGCCATTATCCGGCAGGCCCGTAGTGCAGCGGCAGTGCGTGGTTGGCAGACACAAAAACAGCAGGCGCGTCATGCCCGGTAAGATAGATGACGCGAAGGCTGCGGAACTTTACCAAGCTGGCTACAGCACTTCGGAACTTGCTGGCATGTTCAACGTTATCCGCCCGTCAATCGTTCGCGCGCTGCATCGCCAAGGGGTGCCAATCCGCCGTGTTGTCGGGAGGCGTATATCACTGAGCAGGCCAGTTTCGGAAGGTCAGTTGCGCCGCCATGCAGAGGTTATCAACGGGTTGTGGGTGGCCCCCACCCTCAACCGTGAACCATGCTTCAAATGCGGCGTTCGCGGTGATGTAGGGTGCAAGTGCAAATGACCGCGCTATCGAAACAAGAATACGACCGTATTCAGAACAAGCAGCGCAACTTGCCCAGCCAACTTGCCCGCGCCCGTCATAGGGTCTTGCAGCTTGAAAGCGAGTGCATCCGCTATGGCCGTAAAGACCTGCTAACCGACCCCGTTCATGCCGACCGGGCATTTGAACGCGCGTTTCGGGAAGCCAAGGCATTTAACACGGAGCCGAAAGAATGAACGCCCTACACAAGATTGCCGAGTTTGTGAAAGCCCTTGCCGATGAGGTAGAAAAGGGTGAGGTTGTCGCCAGCGATGACCTACGCCTAGCAGCGCGGCGGCTGGTTGTTAGGGCCGATGATATGGACGCGGGGCTGTGATTACGTTGCCGTTCCCTGACAAGGCCCTATGGCCGAACGGGCGGGCACATTGGGCAACCAAGTCACGCGCCTTCGTAAAGCACAAGGCTTGGGCCTATCACGCGACCAAGGCCGTCATGCCGCGCTGCTTTAAACACAACGGCGAGCCAATCCAGTTGCGCTACACGATCACCCCAAAAACGGCACACAAGATCGACCGGGACAATTGCGTCGCGGCGATGAAGGCGTATCAAGACGGCATCGCCAAAGCCCTTGGGATTGACGATAGCGCCTTTGCCGTTCCAACCATTGAATTTGCCGCACCGCGTAAGCCTGGCGGAGTTGAGGTGTCATTATGAAACGAGCAGCCCCACCGATATTCCCGTTTCCCGATCACCGGCACGTTGATCTTCGCCACCTTCGGAGCGTTGGCGGTCCGCAGGTCATGTCCGGCTGGTGGCCCCGTAAGGCTAAGGCATGGGACGTTGTGGAATATGACATGGCGGGACGCAAACTGTGAGCCTTGCAAAGATCGCTGGTTAATGTATGTTACCGGCCAGATAGCGGTGTCGGGCCGCTAGTCCGCTTACGTGGCAAGCCTTGGAGGGCCAACCGGATGTTTCATTATATAAACCAAGATAGATTCTGGGCAAAGGTCAATATAGGGCCTACCAATCAATGTTGGCCTTGGCTGGGCATGACAATGAGCAGCCGAAAAAGATATGGGCGCTTCAAGGTCAACAACGTTCGCGAAGGTGCCCATAGGGTATCATTGGCTTTGAAATTAGGCCGCGATCTGGCGCAGGGTAAATGGGCCTTACACACATGCGACAACCCTATTTGCGTAAATCCACTTCATTTATACGAGGGGGATAGGGCAGACAACGAGCTAGATAAGGTGGAGCGCGGGCGGCAGCCTGGGGCGAGGTTAGACCAAATATCTGCGCTCGCCATAATGTCAGACGATAGGCCGCAGGGTGAAATTGCGACACACTACGGAATATCTCAATCATCCGTTTCGGATATAAAGACTGGAAGGTCGTGGGCCGCTCTTGTGAAGGTTGCGCGCCCATGTCTGATTTAGCAAAACCCGATCCGAATGGCAAGGCGCAAGATGCGTTTGCCGCTTATGCCGCGTTACAAATGGCACAGCGCGCCGATCCGGCATTATCCGAAAACCCAAATTTCCGAGCGTTGCTAGATAGCGCCTATGCGCGTTTCTTGATCCTTTTCGGGAAGCCGTTCTGATGGCTGCGATTCAAAACGTAGAGGCCGAAGCGGCCTTGCTCGGCGCGCTGTTGCAAAGCAGCGACCTGATCGACATGGCGGCGGACGGCTTGTCCATTGATGACTTTTACGAGCCGGTGCATGGCCGTATTTTTGAGGCTATCGTGCGCGAAGGTGCATTGGGTAAGCGGGTAACGCCCGTCACCCTAAAACCCTACTTTGAACAGGACGAGGCTTTAGCCCAACTTGGCGGCGTAGGGTATCTTGCGCGCCTCACTGCGGACGGGCAAGGCTTGCTGGCAACCCGAACCCTGATCGAGCAGGTTGCAGACCTTGCCAAGCGCAGGCGAATGCACGTTGGCCTATCTGTTGCGGCAGAGGCTTGCAGCGATATGACTGTGACCCATGGCGAAATTGTTTCCCATGCGGATGCTGCCATGAATGAAGGCGGGAAGGATATGATCCACCAGCCGACCGGCGCAGAGTGCTTTGATGAACTGCTAGCAGGCTTCAACGAGCGCGGCCTAGGCGTGACCTGCGGCAATATTCCAGTGCTGGACCGCCTGCTAGGCGAAATGCGCCCTAAGCAGCTTGTGATAGGCGCAGGGCGTCCCGGTATGGGCAAGACAGCCCTAGCCTTGTCCTATGCCCTAGGCGCGGCACAGCAGGGCCACGGGGTGCTATTCGTAAGCCTGGAAATGTCGAGCAGGGAACTAGCGGCCCGTATGGCGGCTGACTTGTGCTTTGATGAGCAAAAGGGCGTTCCCTACAATTTCATTCGTGACGGGCAGTTGACCGAATGGCAGTTGAACCGCGTTCTGGACGCGCAAGCCTACATGGCTGGGTTGCCGTTCAACGTGGTTGACGCTGGAAGCCTGACAACGGGAAGGCTTAATATGCTGATCCGCCGCCACGCGCGCCGCATGAAGGCCAATGGGCAGAAGTTGGAACTGGTCGTGATTGACTATCTGCAATTGCTGCACCCTGATAAGCGCCATAACAAGTATGAGGACGTTTCCGAAGTCTCGATGGCATTGAAGGCCATGGCGAAGGACCACAGCGTTGCGGTTTTTGCCTTGGCTCAGCTTAGCCGAACAGTCGAAACCCGGCCTGACAAGCGCCCGATCCTTTCGGACCTACGGGACAGCGGGCAAATCGAGCAGGACGCGGACGCGGTGCTATTTTTGCTGCGCCCTGAATATTACATTCGGCAAGAGGAAAACCCTGATCCAGCAACGCTTGAGCAGGTCAAAAACAAGATTGAATTTATTCTGGCAAAGCGCCGCAACGGGGTGACAGGCAATGCTGTGGGGAATTTCCACGGGGCCTATCAAGCGGTGCGCGGATAATGAGCAAGGGCCTCACCCTCGAACAAATGGAGTTCCTGCTTAGCAAGGGGCTTTCAGGCGAAGACATGGTTGCTTTTGGAAAACTGCCATCACCTGCTGACTTAGTATCTGCGGGCGCTACGCGTTCAAGGGCCTACCGCGCACGCCGCAATCTTTCCGATGCAGACTGGGCCAGCCTGACCAAGCAAGTGACCGAACGGGACGGATGGGTTTGCACGTATTGCGATTGCGACACAAGTTTGGAGCAGAACGGATATGCTATTGACCATATTCTAGCAATTTCTCGGGGTGGGACAAATCACATTGATAATCTGACAATGGCTTGCCGATCCTGTAATTCCAGCAAGCAGGACAAATTGGTCGACGATGAATGGACTCCCCCAAATTGCGATTTTGCCAGATGGAACGAGGGGGGTGTTACACAATGACAACGTCAGAACTGATGAGGGCAATGGCAGACGCTGGGGCGCCTTTTGAAGCCATCCTTATAGCGATCCAAGCGCTTGACGCGAAGGACGCAGCGATTGCGGCCAAGGATCGGGAGCAGACCGAAAAACGCGCTAAAGACGCCGAGCGCAAACGGCAGGCCCGATCTGAACGCGGGGCGTTTCGCAGGCGTCCACGGAATATCCAAGGACAGTCCAAGGATTGTCCAATGGACCCCCCTATAGAAGATCATACCCCCCTTGTTTCATCTAACGATGAAACTAGCCCTGCCCGAAAATCGAAAACCAAACCCCCAGCCAAGCCCGATTGCGTGACCGATGCGACTTGGCGGGACTTCACCGACCACCGAAAACGGAAGGGCGGGCTAACGCAAACAGCTTTGGCGGGGATTGAGCGAGAGGCGAAGGCCGCAGGTTGGCCGCTAGAAGCCGCACTAGCCGAGGTTGTGACCCGAAATTGGCAGGGGTTCAAAGCCGATTGGGTGGCGAACGCGGCGAAACCGAACGGCGCGGCGCAATCCAGCGATCCACTGCTAGCCGGGTTCCTGTCCCGCCAAGCGAAACAAACGGAGTTAACGGGACCATGACTGAACGCCTCCTGATCGAGTGCCCCCGTTGCGGCGCACGGCGCGGCTGTGATAAGCACGGCCTGACTTCCACAGGCATAGACCTACGGGCGCGAACAAATGACCGAGACAATCCCTCCAGGCTTCCGTCCAGTCAGCGGCAAGCGCAGTCCCCCTAAAGGCGATACCAAATACGAGGTTATCTTTCGCAATGGCCTGCACGACGACCGAGGTTACACTGCCAGCCAACTAAACTGGATACACACCGGCTGGGCTTTTGACGTGGTTGCGGTGCGTGAAATAAAATGAATTTAGGGGTTGACGGGTTTAGGCCATTAGCCTAGACGTTAGGCATCAAGAGGGCAATGCCCGCCTAACCAAAGGAACCGACCATGGCTAACGCAATCAAACTCAATGCGCTTCAGATCGAAACCATCCTCGACAAGATCGTTCCCCTGATTGCAAAACCCGCTGACCATGGTTTCTTTCGGGGTGTTATCGGCCTAAAGCTGGAAGCTTGCAATTCCTCGGCAGATGCCGCGATGCTTGTCCGCAAGCTGCTCGGAGAAGATTGATGGAACCCGCTGACCTTCGCGCCATCCGCACTGACGCTGGCCTATCCCTAGACGGCCTAGCCAAGCTGCTACGCATTGGCGACCTTTCCACAATTCACCGATGGGAGAAAGGCGACCGCAAGGTTAGCGGTCCTGCATCCATTGTGCTAGAGATGCTATCCTCTGGCGAACTCCCTGCACGGTATATGGCTAAGGAGATGAAGTGATGGAATGGCAACCGATTGAGACTGCGCCGAAAAACACACATGTCATAATTGGTTGCAGCGGCTCCGCATCCCAAGAGGCGCGTTGGCTACACGCTCGCGTTGTGGGGGATGGCAATGAAGGTTGGTATTCATCGGATTCGGACGTGACTGGTTATAATTCGTGGCGGGTTAATCCACCAACCCACTGGATGCCCCTTCCACCACCACCGGAGGCCAAGTGATGGACTGGACCGACGAGATGATAGCAACCGCAGTTGGTATGCGCCGCGCGGGGATTCCCGTTAAGGTTGTCGCGGCACGACTTGGGGTTAGCAGTTCAGCTTTGACAAATAGGATGGCGCGCCTTGGCGCTCATGCTAAACTGACGCACAAGCGGGGAACAAAAACAGCAAACACCGCCTACGGCAGGCTGACCTATATTGATGTCATTGATATTGCGGATGCGCCGTCATGGTAGCCGACAATCCCTGCCCCCGCTGCACCAATGCGGACGAGGTTTCCGAACTCAAAGCCGAGATAGCCCGCCTTCAAGACCTAGTTGCCAAATTCCAGCGCGGGGGTGTATCAACGCTATTCGCAGAGGGGGGCGTTGATGGCTAAGCGCAAACCCCGCACTCCCGATAATCGCGGGCCACTACAACGGATGATTGACCGGCAAGCGCTGGAACAGGAGCAAAGTCACGCTGACATCATCCCGCCGGAGCAACGCGCGAAGGGCGGCTACGAGGGCGACAAGCGGATCGTAAACACCGGCGGCACCCCTGTGGCGCGGTGGGCGAAGTCCGGGAAGCTATCCCAGACCCAATGCATCGCAATCGAAATGTGCATTCGGCTCTGGGCAATTACCGGAACCGAGCAGAGGACTACGGCTAACTATGGCGAAATTTACTCAGGGAGCGCCGCCGAAAGCGAAAACGGGGTGGAAAGGTATCTTGATGCAAAAATGGATCTTTCGCGCTTACATGGCTATTTCCGGGGACTTGAGGCATGGTGGCAGGTTTTCGAGAACGTATGCAGGTTTGACGAACCGGCTGGCGTTGCAGGGTCGCGTCTAGGTTTTGGCAGTCGGTCGGCGGAAGACCGGGCGCATACAACTGTTTGCTTTGTTGCCGACATCATCGCTACAAATGAGCGCTTGATACCGAATACGCGCATTCGGTCTTGACAAGCGGCGCGTCGCAATATAACGGATGCAGTTAGATAGGCGAATTGCGCCAAGCGGGGGCTTGCCTTTAGGGGCGGCCCTTTTTCGTTTCAGCCAACATATATCCAGCGAGGTCCGCCCTATGGCCTATGTCACCACGGGCTTCGGACCTGATGACATTGCCCATTTGGTTGTTCATCGCGATCCCTGCCCAGTCTGCGGAACCCGCAACGACATCGGCTGTAAGCACAAGGACAAGCGGCAATGGCTGGATGCGCTAAATGCGGAAGCAGCAAGGCACCTGCAAGAGTTACGCGATCAACCGTAAGCCGCAGACGCGCCGCGCAAAGCCAGCTTACCGCATACTCTCAATTCGGACATAGCGGCTATGGCGAGGGTTATAGATTACCGCGACCTGCCAAGGTTGATGGCGACATCAGCGCGGGGGGTTAAGCGGGCAGGTGTTGAGGCCCTTAACGCCAGCGCATTCAAGATACTCGCACCACTGGCTGAGCAGGCATCAAGCGATCTGAAGTTTAGAAAGGCCAATCCACGCCGCGCAGTTGGGTGGCAAGTCGAGAAGGCCAATCTCGCCACAATGCAGGCGGCGATCCAAACCAAACGCGGCTGGCTAAAATATCACCTAAGCGAAGGCACCAGGCAATCACGGCAAGGCTGGGAAGCTGGGGGCCGATCATGGCTGGTTATCCCTGCCGACAGTGCGCGCAAGTGGGCGTTCGATAGCAAGGGCCGGATCAGGTCTAACATCATACCGCAACTGTTCCCAGCGATCCAAGGGAGCAAGGGCCTGCTGCTAAGGCGGGACAAGCGCGGCAGTAAAGAAGCGCGACTAGTAGCGATGCTGGCGCCGACCGCTCAATACCACGAAGATTATAAAGCAGAACAGCGCGTCCGCGATGAGTTTGAAAGAACCGCGCCAGACCTGTTCCGCCGGTATCTGGACAACCCAAGGATAAAGACCGGCAAGCGGGGCATGTAGGGCCTAGTGGGTGCAAGTCTGACTAATAGACAAAAGCGATTAGTAGCGGGTCCTTCCTTCGGCAAAAAAAGAACAAGGCGGGTAACTTGTCGAT
>ERZ795059.514-NODE-514-length-50648-cov-14.478604_pt1 | contig 50648 bp, 39 predicted proteins | sample MGYA00375143_ERZ795059 | MGnify/ENA primary metagenome ERZ795059 (study PRJEB30188, sample SAMN05720168) | activated sludge metagenome | isolation source: Anaerobic digester | place: USA | collected 2015-01-07 ... | reverse complement strand
TTTATCTCACAACATCCGTTTAGGGAGCGCTTTATGCGGCGCAAGACCTGTCGATATATCAAGCTATCCCGGAAATCTCGACGTATCTGAAGAAGTCTTAGGGCAATGGGCAAAAGATATCGAAGAATCTCTTAATAGACAACGGCCCGGATTGGCCGGATATAAAGCTCGCGAGAATGGACTGAGAAAAGGTGATAGAAGAAGCGATAGAGCCGCTACATCAGACCTTTGGCGCGCCGCCGGTTGGAAAAACGACTTCGATGACGCATTTTCCGTGTCTCAGAAAGAACCTCCGCTTGTTGGAAAGGCTTTCCGGGTTTTGCATCCGGCTGTTCATTTCCCTGAAGTGTTTTATGCTCGCCTTGGCAAAAAGCCTGCCTGCTTCGCTTTGATTCTTTGCTCATCGTCAAATAGCGCCGAACGCGAAGAAGTCTCTTTCTTGCGCGCGTCGAACAACATGAAAGGCAATTTTTCAGTTATCGAAGCATCGTATGGAAGATTTTTTCCGCTTGTTGCCGCAGGAAGCTCTTATGCAATATTGGATAGCGCTAGCTTTTTCTCGACTTCCGACGGCAAAACATTCTTGGCCGCATTGGAAAGTTCCCCTGAAATCATAGCGGTCGACAGAAAAAAAATTAAAGAAAGAAAAACCGTCGCGCTAATAAAGAAAAAATAACTGTTTTGAAAATCAAGCAATTAATAAAATGTTGAAAAATGCAATTTAGTATCGCATTCGATGGACGGCTTAACCGATACAATGACAAATCGAGCTAACGAGTCTAATCAGTAACCCAACATCTCTTTGACATTGAACTCGACCGCGTCTCCGGGTTTGCGTCCTCTAGCCCAAACCCACATCATATGGTCGGCTGGCTTGAAAACGACAGTCTGCACGGTTCCGCTTACCTTTATACCGTCGTCGTGTATCATTTCAAGAGCTTTAACGCGATCTATCTTCCCATAGTTATCATTCATCATCTCGAACAACCTGCTGAGACGTCCATCGCTCGGAAGTTCAGAGAATCTGGAGCTGTCCACATTGGCGCCGGCCAATTCCTTGGTGATGAAGTGATTCGTGGAGCCGAGAAGCCCTTTTTCGTCCATTCCCATCGCGCCGACAGTGTCGGACGTGATTTCAATCAGGCGAGCTTCGTTGGTTTTACCATCTGTCACAAAAATATTGTATCCGGCTATCCTTGGAATCTGTCGTAATAGCGCTTCGGCTTCATCAAGCGATGAGGCGTTTTGCGCGATATGCCTCGATATGAGCAGAGCCGGGAAACCCTCGGTCGCATTTTTCTTCGCCATCGAGAAGTTCAATTCCACAGTAATCTGAGCGTCATTGACAGCAGTGAGAGCGCCGACGATTCCCGGATAAAGCACGGACACGAACGAATGACCTCTGTCCGGCTTATAAACGAGAACTGTGGTGAGAGGATCCAGTTCTTTTGCCGCTCCGCCCGCCCAGTCAAGATTTCTTGCTTCAATCAATTTTCCGTCAGCGGTGGCTTTTCCTGTGGCCGCCAGAGTCGAACACATCAGGACCGCGAAATAATCCACATGAGCGGTCATATTTAATACTTCGCGGTAATCCAGCCCTGCCCCTTCCGCCAAACCCTTCATTTCTTGAATATATTCTTCGGGGATGTGAGGAACCAAGCCTTGAGCGAACTGATTCATCGCTTTTTTCGGGTTGCCGTACGCAGCAGACGCGCCTTTCAGTATCGCATATTTCTTCACCCAGTCGTTATAGACAAGGTCGTTGAGATAAGTTTTATAAACAAGTTCGACTTCCTTTTTATAAATGGTTCCAAGGTCATAGCCAAGTTTGTAAGGGTCACCTTCAAGATAAACAACATTAATTCCTCCAACTTCCTCAACTCTTGGTTCAGCGTTGAGCGAAACCTGCAAAAACACCAACGCCGCAAAAACCAACCCAGCTGTTCTGATTAATGATCTCATCATTCTCTCCCTTTGCAAGCTGACTCCACATATCTCTTTCCGGCATATTATACGGAATTCCGCGTGGATTCATAGTTTTTTCCAATCAAACAGCGCGCGCCGCGACATGATTATGCGATATTGTGCGCATTTCTTTTTCTGCCTATAATATGCGGCTATACGGTTGGCTTTAGCTCGCCGTCCATAAGGAGGGCTCTTCTGTGAACGAGAGCCAAGTAAAAAGCTATAAATTCGCTCGCAAGCTTATGAAGCTTACGTTCGATGTTTTTATCGACTCAAGCATAAAGAATCCTCAATACGTCCCGGAAGAAGGGCCTTGCGTCATCGTTTCGAACCACAGGAGCGATCTCGATCCGTTCCTGATAATGGCAAATATCAAGCGTCCTATTAACTGGATGGGGGCAAGCTATCTTTGGAATATCCCCATATTCAGGCAATATCTTAAAAACACAGCGGCAATCCCTGTTTCAAAATTTCAGAGTGAAATCCGCGAGGCTTTCGCCACTGCGGCTCATCGTCTGGAAGACGGCGAGGCGGTCGGCATCTTTCCCGAAGGATGGGACTACATATCATCTAACCAGTTCGATTGGAGCGTGGGATCGTTCCAGACGGGCTTCGCCCGGATCGCGTTGCAGACAGGATCCCCGGTTGTCCCTATCGCCCTGCTCGGTCTGGACGAAATCCGAGTACCGCAGCCATTTCCTCCTTTCATGCGAAAACTGCTGGATTTCCCATTTGAAATGCAGTACATCAAAGACAGATGCGTCTATCGAAAGCTTCACATCAACGTCGGCAGGCCCATACCCTGCCCTGACGGCTATGATTACACAGATAGAGAGGCCGTGAAATTATTTACTGAAGAGGTGAACAAAAGAGTCGTCGAGTTGTACAACTCTATTCCGCGCGATGTAGCAGGTTTCGAGACGATCGAACCGCATCCCGCCGGCCCGCCGCCTGTCGATCCAGAGCCTGAGCCTGAAATTGAGTCTGTAGACGCGGTGGCTCAAGACGAAGAATCAATCAGACGATCTGACGCCGAGCCAGAATAATTCTGATTGTCAATTTCAATGTCATGATAACCCTAAACCACATTTTAATTATTGCGCGCTGTTTTGCGGCGCGCTTTGCTTTGTTATAGAATGATCAACATCGAACGGCTCTCATAATGACGTTCCGGAGACAGGAAATGAAATGCGATAAGGAATATTTCAGGAAGAATTTTTTCAGCCTCGACAGATACCGCGTCTCTGCCGATATGCATAGCGACTCTAACGGAGAAGAGAACGAGGCGACCGTAAAGATAATTGTTCCAGCCGCGAACGCAAAGGGAAAAATCGAAGAAAGATTCATAGCGGAAAATCAGCCTAAAGGAGACAAGTTTATCGCGCTTTCAGCGTCAGCCAACGGAGACGGAACGGTGGACGCCCTTGACCGCGCGCTCCGAAAGCTCCTTGAGCCTATTTATCCTTTTCTTAAGAGCGTCCGTTTAATCAGATACGCGGTGTCGAACACCTCCAATTCTGGGACAGGCGCTCAGGTCGAAGTGTTTATACTCGCCTCAAATGGCGACGGAAAACTGTATTACTCCGCCGTCAGTTCAGCCAGCGTTATCGAGGCTTCGTTCTTCGCTCTTGCTAACATCTACAATAGATATTTCAGCGATGAGCGGGAAAATGCATCTAAGAAATCGACAGGAAAGAAATGACATGAAAACATTGATCACCGGAGCTACAGGTTTCATCGGGTCTCATATCGCCGAGGCTTGCGCTGATAAAGGATGGGAAGTCAAATTGCTTGTCAGGGACGCTGGCAGACTTCCCGACGAAGTAAAAAAATTAAGTCTCGAAACTTTCATCGGAGACGTAAGAGACGCTGAAAGCCTTTTAAAAGCTATGAAGGGAATGGAACTGATCGTTCATTCCGCCGCCCTTGTGGGCGAATGGGGAGACCCGAAAGACTTCTATGACATAAACGTTCAAGGCATGGCGAATATGATAGACGCCGCTGAAAAAACCGGAACCAAAAGGCTGATAGACATAAGCTCCACATCAGTTCACGGTTATGAAGGATTCAATAGAGACACGGAAGACATGCCATACAAGAAGACAGGAGTTCTATACAGCGACACGAAACTCGAAGCCGAGAAGCTTGTCTGGGAGGCCCATGCTCAAGGCCGTGTCATCGCCACCACCATCCGCCCCTGCATGGTCTGGGGGCCGAGAGACAGAGCTTATTTCACTAAAATCATTGAAATGCTAAAAAAACGAAGAATGATGTATGTTAATGGCGGCAAAAACATCGCCGGGCTTTCACACGTCAGAAATATTTGCGACGCCATCCTGCTTGCCGCCGAGAAAGAAGAGGCTCAAGGGAAAGCGTTCATTATCACCGACGACTCAGACGTAACCTTGCGCGAAGTCGTTGAAAAACTCTGCGAATCGCTGTCTCTTAAAAAACCGATATTCGGCGTGTCGCACGCGACGGCAAAACTTATGTCAGACGTCTCGGAAAGGATATTCAGAAAGCTCGGAGCAAAAAACACACCGATGCTGACCAGAATGGGCGTGGCATGCGTTTCCAACAACTTCTCGTTCGATATCTCGCGAGCGAAAAACATCCTTGGATACGCTCCGCGTTACACATTCCCCGGCGCTCTTCCAGAATATATCGCATGGCACAAATCTGAGATCTCAAAAGAAAAATAAACCCGAATTCGTCATTGGTATTCAGGATAAATATCGAGGAAAACAATGCGAAGAAAGACTATTTCGGAGCGACCCGCTTGCTCCACACTGAGAACATCTTCGACATGTCATTCAGTTCTTCCCTCATAACCAATCTTGCCAAAGCGTAATATACCCCGGCTCCAAGAACGATTTGAGCTGCGAGCATAATTGCCGTGTCCATTCTTGGAAAAGCAACCGGCAAAGCCGCCGCAGCCGCCGCCATTGGCAGAGCGCCTACAAGATGAAAAAACGAAGCTGCGGAAAATTCTAAAAAACATTCTCCTATAAGACTTCTTATCAACAGCATATATGACACAGGAAAAGCGACAGCTTGCATTGCGACCAACGCCCAAGCGACAACGATAATGTTCCCCGACTTAGCTGAAAAATAAATAAACACAAATGTGACAGGAATTAGAGCCAAGTTCCAGTAGAACGACCAGTCAGAGCGTCCTTTCGCAAGAATCAGGCTGCCGACTGGATTCCCTACCGCCCTGAAAAATGAAACCAGCGCAAGAATCTGCAGAATCGGAACCGCTTGCGTCCATTTTTCTCCAAGCAGAAACGGCAACGCCACGGGCGAAACAGCCGCCACGCCCAGAAGTATCGGCGAGTTTACAAACGACACAATTTTGACAACCCGCAGATAGCCTTTCTTCAAAGTCAAGGCGTCTTCCTGGACTTTCGCAAACAGCGGAAATGCCACTTTTGTAATCACCGGGTTCAATTTGGTCACAGGAACAATCACAAGATTGTACGCCATGCTATAATAACCAACCGCCGCCGGCCCCATAAGCCAGCCGATCATCAATTGATCCATTCTTGCGTTGAGAAAATTTGCGCACATCGCCAGAGCTCTGTATACTCCAAAATTCAGATATTCCGACACGTCGCGGAACCTAAACCTTAACATCGGCATATTAAGATTCTTCCACCCGTACGCCATCATTATCGCAGCCGCAATAGTGGACCCGCTAAGAGTTCCCCACACCAACGACCACACCCCAAGCCTGAAAATCCACGCGCAACATACAGCCACAACCAGATTGGCGGTCGCGGCGACGACATCCGAAATTGCAAGTATGCGAAAGTTCAGTCCCTTCTGCGCCAGCGCCTTGAACTGATTGCCAAACGGCGTGATTATGAAAGCGATTGACGTCACCGATAAAATCTCTTTCAATCCCGGCATTTTATACGCGTTTTCAATCGCCGCAGCGCCAAACGATATCGCTAAAAATAGCGACACCCCTATCCCGATGCTGAAGATGTAGAGACTTGATAATTCGTTTCTTGTCGGATTCTTTTTGTAGATTATCGCTTCATGAAATCCCATTTGCCCGAATATATCCACAAACCCCATAACCACCAGAGCAATAGCCATCAGGCCGAAATCTTCCGGTTTTAGGATTCTGGCCAATATCACTGTTCGCAACATCAGAAAAACGGTCGTCAAAACCATCGATAGCCCAGTGTATCCGACCCCTTTTGCCGCTGTGTTTCGCAATTTATCCATCTTATCTCTTTTTCTCAGACCATCTCATTGCCGGGATTTAGCAAGTGTGTCGCCTATGCGTCCGTATCTCTCGATCAATATAGCAACGTGGTATCCGCGTTAAATATTTAAATATTTCACAAATGAGAACCACGGCTCTCTGATGTTAACTTTCTCTTTCGAACATAAAAACAAAAATCGCTTTCCGCTAGGCTTGTGTTTTATAAGTCTGTCTCGAATCAACAAAACGGTTCGTCTAGCAAAAGAGTCGTCATATTTGACGGACGGCCATATATTAGTAGTTCCCACCAAAGCTACATGTTGATAGTCAGTGTTTTCCTTCAACAATCTGTAAATAAACCCAATTTTGTTCAGACAGGCTGCTTTTACTGCTGAAGCCCCGGTGTTCACTCCCAATTCAAAAAAAAGCATGTCGCTTTTAGACGACAGTTTTTTCAGCGTTTCACAAGCATAGTCCAGTTTATCATTTCCTTCCGAAATCCATTGAAACACGCTCAACATGAGCGCGAAATCAAAATAATCGTCTTCTGAAAGCGAGTCTGCCGAGAAAGCTTCCGGATTCCACTTAATATTCAGACCTTTCTCTCTCGCTATCACGCCGCCAATCTTTGAATATCTCGGATGTGGTTCAAAAGCAGTAACTTCAGCCCCTATCTTTGCCAAAGTGTATGTGTAAAAACCCGCATTAGCCCCAACATCTAAAGCCTTTCTTCCTGCCATGCCATCAGGGAATATCTTGTTCAATCGTCTTTCTATCAATCCCCATTTTTTTAATGCTTCTTCTCTGCTTGAGCTTGTTTTTAGATGGGAAAACTCAGGAAACGGAATAGGATGATAGATGTGGCCGCCCTTTTCAACCGGATTATTCTCTATCTCTTTCACTATCTCTTCAATCGTCTTCAACGCAAAACATCTCCTTGCAAAAACTAGCTCTCGCGCGACAACATGCCCGACCTACTGAAAAAATCAATGTGCTTGCTATACTCCTCAGGCCTTTTCTCAACCTTTCTGCAAACCCAAAGAAAAAAACTGTCGTACAGAGCCGGTGTCGCGTCAACGCATGAAATATTCAACCCTAAAACTGCCCTCATCGCTGCTTTATGTTTTCCATCAGCTATATACAGGCGTCCCCCCACTTTAATCACTTTGACAGGCTCTGCGTTTCTTCTCTTTATCGCGTCAGTTTCATCATGGAACCTTTTTACAGTTTCCGCCACAAATCTTGCGCTCGGCTTCGCAGGCTGCCTGAAATCAAGAATCCCGGCCGCTTTTCGCGCTATGTAGTCAGAATCCCTGATGTCGCGTCCATCCGACAACCTTTTCATCAGATCAAAATGAGGAGAATCTGTAACGCTCGTATCTATCAAAGTGTGCGCGTCCTTCAACCCGTCAACACAAATAAATAACTCGCTCGGCTCGACATCGAACAGATCTTCCGAAACATGAAAATTAAACATGTCGCTGCTGACAACTTGATTAATACATTTGACTCCGACTATTGAATAATACAAACATGATACGTCAAATACATTAAAAATGTAGTTTGTTGCTTTTCTAACAATGTTCATCAAATGCTCCGAGCTTGCTCTTAACCACGTCCGATAGGGTTTATTTTCTAAAAACAGATTTGATATAATACCATTTTTTATATGCAATCTATCGGAATGAATTTCGCGTCAGGCAGCAAACACCACATTACTTTGTGCTCGATCCTCGTGCCTCTTTTTATATATGTTCTGTCAGCCACATTAAAAACGGTGATATTACGGTCAAATCCTTTCATACCATTTGAGTCAGTCGTCACGGCTGCGAACGCCTCAGCATTTTTCAGATTCAGACTCTTGGCGATCTCTTCCAGTTTTGACATCAAGTAATTCATTCTCTCATCAACGCTTGTCATTTTAAATTGAGATCCGATTTTTTCGGTTATATCTATTGCCGGCACCCCCGCATAACTTCTGTCTGGAAGTGTATCTTTCGTTATTACAGATCCAAGAGCGATCATGCTTCTATCGCCTATCTTAACAGGATTTACGAGACAATTGCCTCCGAAATATGTGTCATTCCCAATCGTTAATTTCTTGCAGCTATTAAATCTACATCCATACATCACATCTCCATAAACAATATGAGTCCAAAACTGTGTGTGCGCGCCTATTCCTGCATTATTTCCAATTTCAATGTCTCCTTTGCTGTCAACGACGCAACCCATACCAAGAAATAAGTTATGACCAATTTTTAGATGTCCCGGCCCGGGGAAAAAACAATAATCGTGAATTTTTCCGTAGTCTCCGATTTCAAACACTTCGGAATCAACTTTTATGTTGTTCATAAAAACACAACCGTCGCCGATTCTAACCCGCTTGCAGTTGAAAACAACATTTTTGCCAAACACGACGTTTCTTCCGATCTTAACATCTGACGTCGCAAACTTCGGCCTGTTGAGCATCTTGCGTTTTATGCCTCCTAATACGCTTCTGATATTACTCAAAAAATCACCTCGATCAAATCATAATAAAGACTGACAATACATTAGAAATATTATATCTAGAATCGTCTCCTCAATGAAAGTCGTCCCTTCGCGTCTATAAGAAAATATTGTTAAGCAAAATGGCTGTTGTGTCACCAGTGCACTACTCTTCTGTAAATAGCGGCGAGCTTTTCGGCTTGGGTCTTTGCGTCGAATTCTTTTTCAACGCGCGCGCGCGCGGCCGCCGCTATCCTTTGCCACTCTCCCGGATTCTCCGCCAGCCATCTTATGTTTGCGGCTATGCCTTCCACGTCCCGCTCTGCCGAAAGCAGTCCTGTTTCCCCGTGTATAACAATTTCAGGGATGTCGCAGTGGCGGCTACTTACAAGTATCAACCCCGTGGCGGCCATGTCGATAAGCGAAACAGGCGCGCCCCCCTCGGCGTCTCCATCTTCCGCTGTGACGCTCGGCGACAAAAAAACATGGTGATAACGAGCTTCTCTCATAAGTTCTGAGTAGGGTTGGAATCCCAGCATTCTCACTGATTTGCTTAGCCCTCTATCCTCTATGACCGACAATATTTTTGCTTTCTCTCTAATGCTTCGCTCCTCTATTGTGGCGTCTCCGATGACGGTTATTTCAAGCGGGATATCATTTTTTAGATAGCTTAGCGCTTCTAGCGCGAGCGGTACGCCTTTTTTTTCTCGAAACGTCGCGGAGATCAACACTTTCAACGGAGCTCCGGGCTTCCATGTTCTATGCTCGAAACGAATTTTTGACACATCCACGCCGAGCCGGTTTACCACAATTTTCTCGCGCGGACACCCAAGAGATTCGAGCGTGCCAGCCATGTACGGCCCTTCGCATAAAATCATATCCGCGCTTCTGAACAATTCATTGTACCGCTCTCGCCATATCGGTTGACTTGAGGGATACAAGCAAGCGTCGGCCCCGTAAAAAGATACTACATGACGCGTTCCCGACTTCCTCGCAGCCGGAGCCGAACTCCATCCATAAGCTCCGAAATGCGTGTGCATTATGTCCGGCTTAATCCTTTTGGACGCGTTGACGGTGAATCCGAGATGTCGCCTGACTCCAAGTTTTCTCAAACCTTTGTCCCAAAAATATCTTATCAGATTCGCTTCGGACAGCGAGTATATGTTTCCCGCCGGGAACTGGCCGAGGTTCGCTTTAGATTCGCACACTATATGATTTGTTATATCGCCGGGAAGATTTGAAGTCTGATTGAAGACCCAAACCATTGTTTGCGGCAGCCATTCTCGTATATTGTGCAAAACAACGGTCATTTTAAATCCTTCGTCTCATGCGTGGTATACAATTCAACCAAATATAATATATCGGGCAAGTCTCTATTGCACAACGGTAGTGTGGCGCAACTATTTTCAAATTCATGATTTATATCGTTTTTTCAACAATCCGTGAAACCGTCTTTTATAAATTTATTTTTGAAATATCATGTTCCATGGCTCAAAACCTCATAACCGACAAATGCAACATCGCTTTTATGATTTGTTCTGTGTATCGACAAAATAATAATCTTGTTAGATTGCATATTGATGTGATACAAACCGAACAATATCGATTCTTAAAATTTTCAGATTTGTTGAAAACAGATCCATCGATTTCATTTTTGCCAACAGACAACCCGCATAGGTAGGATATTCGCACACCATTTTTAGAAATAGACACTTTTATATACATGCGCGTTTTGAGTGCCCTCTCTGCAGAGCAAAAAGGGACGCTCCTGACGCGGGGCGTCCCTTTCGCGTTTATGTTCATAATACTTGCTTTAATATCCGAATAGTTAAGCAAAAATAATCTTAACGATTTTAAGTTTTAGGCATTACTGCAACGTTTTTGTCGAAAGACGAATCGATTTAACCCCAAATCAATCGATAGGATTCAGGTTGCATCAACAACTATTGTTTGATCGGCGGTCGACGATGCGTTTGATGGAGCCTCCTTCGCGGAGAATCGCTTTCGGCTCCACTAATTTCGCCTTGATTGCCAGTCCGAGCGAGGCTTTGAGAGTCTTTTCCAAGTTAAGATGGTATTCTCTCAGTCGTCTCATCTCGTCTAAGAACAGGTCTTCAGTCACCTCTATAAGAACCTGCACCTGATCTTGGGAGTCCACATTTTCCACGACAATTTGATATTCCGGCAAAATGCCTTCTGGCGTTTTTATCAGCGATTCAACTCTGGCGGGATATATATTTATGCCGCGAACGATAATGGCGTCGTCCGCCCTGCAAAAGACTCGCGACATTCTGGCGAGTTCGCGTCCACAGGAACATTTCTCGGTGTTCAGTTTTGTGATATCGCCCGTGCGGTAACGAATGAGCGGAAAGCCTTCTTTGGTCAAAGTGGTGAGGACGAGTTCGCCTTCGACGCCGTCCGGGAGTTTTTCGAGAGTGTCGGGATTGATTATTTCAGCGTAGAAATGGTCTTCGTTGATGTGAAGGCCGGAGCGGGCTTCGCACTCGCCCGCGACGCCGGGGCCGAGGACTTCGCTTATTCCGTAATTGTCCATAGCGCGAATAAAAAGCTTGTCTTCAATTTTTGCGCGGGTCGATTCGGACCATGGTTCGCCTCCGAAAAGGCCGATTTTGAGAGAGGTGGTTTTCGGGTCTACGCCAGACTCGGCCATTTTTTCGGCAAGGCCGAGCGCGTAAGCTGGGTTGCAGGCCAAAGCGGTCGTCTTGTAGTCCTGAATGATTTTAATCTGCCTGTCGGTGTTGCCGACGGAGGTGGGGATGACGGAAGCGCCGATGCGTTCTGCGCCCTGATGGATTCCGAACGCGCCGGTGAAAATGCCGTAGTCAAAGGCTATCTGAACAACATCGTCAGCGGTCACGCCGGCGGCGAACATGACGCGGGCGCACAGGACGCTCCAGTTTTTTAGGTCGTTTCTGGTGTATCCGACGACGGTTGGAAGGCCAGTGGCGCCGCTGGAAGAATGTATCCTAACAATTTCGCGAAGCGGGACGGCGAACATTCCGTAGGGGTAACTGTCGCGGAGGTCGGCCTTGGTGGTGAAAGGCAGACGGGAGATGTCGTCGAGCGACTGAATGTCGTCCGGGGTGAGCGCGGCCTTCTCGAATTTTTTCCGATAGAAGGAAACGCTTTTGTGGCAGCGAAATATGATGGCCTGAAGACGCTCGAGTTGCAATTGCCTTATTTCGCCGCGTTTCATCAATTCGGCTTCTTTGTCGAAGATCGGCATTATTCCCAGACCTCCTTGTACCCTTTTCCGAGGTACGCGCGTTTTACTTCGCTGTTTTCCAAGAGTTCTTCCACTTTGCCTTCGAGAGAGACGCGGCCTGTTTCGAGGACATATCCCCTGTCGGCAATAGAGAGAGCCGCCCGCGCGTTCTGTTCGATGAGGACTATGGTGACGCCCTCTTCATCGCGGAGCCTGCGGACAGTTTTAAGAATCTCGGCGGTAATTATCGGGGCAAGCCCCATAGTGGGTTCGTCGAGAAGGAGAATGCGCGGCTTCGCCATTAGGCTGCGGCCGATAGCTAGCATCTGCTGTTCTCCGCCGCTGAGGGTTCCCGCCGACTGGCGGTCTCTTTCCTTCAGGATCGGAAAAAGCTGTTCGACATGTTCAAGGTCTTGAGCTATCTCAGCGCGCGTTGAATTTCTCATCCTCGGATAAGCACCGAGAATAAGGTTGTCTCGCACGCTGAGGGAAGCAAAAACCTGCCTGCCTTCCGGCGATTGGGAAATCCCCTGTCTGACGATCTGAGCCGGAGTCATCTTGTGAATAGGCTTGTCCTTCAGTAGAATCTCGCCCGCTGTCGCTCTGACCAACCCGGAGATTGTGTTGAGAAGCGTGCTCTTGCCAGCTCCGTTCGCTCCGATAAGCGTGACGATTTCCCCTTCGTTCACATGGAAAGACACGCCCTTCAAGGCTCTGATAGCGCCGTATCCGGCTCTGACGCTTTTAACTTTCAGCATAACCCGCAACGCCTTCGTTGAGCAAAATCAAAAAACAAATCGCGTCATTCACAAACTATCGCGCAACGAAGCTAATTACTGATCGAGAAGCTTCCATTGCCCGTTCTCGACGCGAACCATCACGAAAGAATCCTCAGATAAACCATTATGGTCTTCAGGCGTGATGTTGAAAATCCCGTCCGTGCCGATGAATCCTGTTGTTTTCTCTAAAGTCTCTCTGATGAGAGCTCTATCCGCGCCGGCTTTCTCGACGGCTTTCGCGGTCAGCATAATCGCGTCGTATCCATGCCCGCCGTAATGGTCGGGAGGTTTGTTGTATTTCTCGGTGAAGGCTTTGGTATAATCGAGGAGAATCTGTTTCTGCGGATCAGAATCAGGAAGTTGATTCGCGACGATGAGGCGGCCTGCGGGCAGAACAACGCCCTCTGAGGAATCGCCCGAAAGCTCGATGTACTTCATGTTCGCGACGCCGTGGCTCTGCACCAGAGGAATAGTCATCTTCAACTGTTTCATATTTCTGGTAATGACGGCGGGGCCGGGATTGGTTCCCCATACCACGATGGCCTGCGCGCCGGAAGCCTTCACGCGGGTCAGTTGAGGAGTCATGTCGGTGTCTTCGCCGCCGAACGCCTCCCATGCCACGACCTCGACGCCTTTCTTCGGAGCCAAAGCAGTCATCTCAGCCTTGCCGCTAACCCCGTAGGCGTTGCTGTCGTTGATGAAAGCGATTTTGTTTATGCCCTGCGATGTAAGATAGGTGAGAATTTTGTTTACGGAATGCCTGTCTGTAAGAGCCACTTGGAAAACCCAAGGGTTGACCGGATCGACAATTTTAACACTGGCTGCGCATGCGACCATCGGGACCTGAGCTTCCGCCACATATTGCGAAATAGCAAGGGTCGGGCCGCTGAGGCTGGGGCCGATAATGGCAATGACTCCGTCCTTCTCGATAAGTTTCTTCGCGGCCATCATAGCTTTGGTCTCGTCGCCTTCGTCGTCTTCGACGATAAGCTCTATCATTCTTCCGTTGATTCCGCCCGCCGCGTTAATCTGATCGCGCATAAGCTCGGCGGTTTCCCTTTCGGGCTGGCCGATGGGAGCGCCTCTGCCCGTGACGGAAAATATCGCGCCGATTTTATAAGGTTCGGCGGATTCTTCCTTCTTTGCGCCCTTATCGCCCGAACACCCGCTCAGCGCGAGCGCGAGTATCGCAACGCTGAGAGCGGTCGAACAAAACACGCCAAACCTGTTCCTTTTCATATTGCCTCCCGTGCCGCTCCTTATAGGAACGGACAATTTGATCGAGTTCGCAAACTTTATACCGCTTCCAAGTCCGCTCCGAGATACGCCGATACAACCTTTGCGTCGTTCTGCACCTCAGTCGGCGTTCCTTCGGCAATCTTTTTCCCGTAGTCCACTACGACAACCTCGTCGGAAATGTTCATCACGAGGCTCATGTCATGCTCTACAAGCAGAATTGTCATTCCTTTTTCCTTGAGCGAGGTGATAATATCGCCCACTTCGCCGGTCTCGGTCGTGTTGAGCCCCGCTGCAGGCTCGTCGAGCAGAAGCAGTTCCGGGTCGCTCGCAAGAGCGCGGGCTATTTCCAGAACTCTCTGCTTGCCGAAAGGCAAAGAGCCTGCCGGCAAATCCGCAAATCCGGCAAGCCCGACTTTTTCAAGATTCTCCATCGCGCACTCGCGAGACTCGCGCTCTTCGCGCCTCATGCCCGGCGTCCTCAGAATTGAAGGAAGCAAATCGGCCCTAGTTCTAGTGTGACAGCCCACCATCGCGTTTTCCAGAACGCTCATATTGTGAAACAACTGAACGTTCTGGAAAGTGCGGCTCAGCCCCAGTTCGGCCATCATGTGCATCGGCATCTTGTCCAGCCTGTGGTTCCTCAGAAATATCTCGCCCGACGCAGGTTTGTAAATGCCGCTTATCAGATTGAAGATGGTCGTTTTGCCCGCGCCGTTCGGGCCGATTATCGCCTTTACACAACCCGATCTCACGCTGAAGCTCACATCGTTTACGGCTATCAGCCCGCCGAACCTGATGGTGAGATTCCGCACGTTAAGCAGAGGTCCGTCGAATGTTTGTTTATCGGAGCCTCTAGCAAATGCCATATACAGCCGTCCCCTAAAACAGATTCACGCGCCGAGCTCTTCAGGCTGAGCGGAACCGCGCTTCAGTTTTCGCGCGATAATGGAGACTCCGCCCGCCAATCCAGCCGGTATGAATATCATTACCACCATCATTACAAGCCCGTAGACAATCACATCGTAGTCTTTATACGCGCCGAGAGCCTCTCCGAGAAACGCTCTCATAGACGTTATCAGAACCGCCCCGATCAAAGCGCCCCAGATGGTCTCTGCTCCGCCGACTATTATCATCAGCACGAGCATTATCGAGAACTGAAGCCCGAAAGAAGGAGGGCTTATGAAAGTCATGTAGTGCGCGTACAAGCTTCCGGCAAGCCCGGCAAACACGGCGCTGATTACAAACACTTTAAGTTTGTAGGAATTAACATTCACTCCCATAGCCGCCGCCGCCGTCTCGCTTCCGTGCAACGCGCGCAAAGCCCTGCCGACTCTGGAATTCAATATGTTAATCGCCACCAAAATAACAATTAAAGCTATGGCCCAATACAGGTAATACACCTGCATATCCGTCCTCATGACGGTTTCAAAAATCTTCAGGCGGGGAATCCCTACGATTCCCGAAGGGCCTTCCGTGACGGAATGCCACTCGTTCATAACGATGAAAGCTATTATGCCGAGGCCCATCGTCGCCACCGCCAGATAGTGCCCTTTCAACTTCAGAGTGGGCGCGCCGACCAGATATGCGATGACTCCGGACAGAACCATAGCCGCGATAACATCCACCCATAGCGGGCAACCGTAAACCACGGTCAAAATCGCGGAGGTATAAGCGCCTATTCCGTAGAATGCGGCGTGTCCGAGAGATATCTGGCCGGCGTGACAGACTAAAAGGTTCAACCCTACGGCAATCATCGTATTTAGAGCCATAAAAATAAGAATGCTGATATAGTAAGAGTTCATCGCCCCGAATTTGACAAGCATCGGCGGTGCGGCTAGAACGAACATCAACGCGACCAGAATCCCGTAATCATTTTTTAACAAAGATTTCATTACTGTTTTTCCTGCCCCATCATCATCTCTTTTAGGGGAGCCAAACCCTGCGGTCTCACGAACAAAACCAACAGAAGGATGACGAACGCGATTGCGTCGCGGTAGCTGGAAGAAATGAGACCCGCGCCGAGGGCCTCTATAACGCCGAGAAGGATTCCGCCGATTATCGCGCCGCCGCTGCTGCCAAGCCCGCCTAAAATGCAAGCGCAGAATCCTTTCAGGCCCAGCATAACTCCCGCGTCGTATTTGGCTAAATTTAACGGAGCAATGATGATTCCGGCGGTCGCGCCAAGCGCCCCGCTGACCACGAATGATATTAAAAGCACGTTCTCGACATTTATACCCATCAGTCTGGCGGCCGTTTTATTTACAGCGGTTGCAAGCATCGCCTTTCCCATAAGCGTTTTCCTGTAAAACAACTGGAGCAACACAACCGCCGCTATAGTTATCCCGAAAACCCAGAAACTTTGAGGAAGAATGGTGGCTCCGAAAATTTCTATCGGCTCTTCTCCGCTGAAATGCCTCATAGCGTATGCGTCTTTTCCCCAAATAAACATGGATATGCCGCGCAGAACTATAGACGCGCCGATTGTCACGATTATCAGGGTCATCACGTTGGAGTTTCTAAGAGGATGAATAGCAAGACGTTGAAGCGCAAAAGCCACTACCGCAGTGCCGGTCACGGCTATAATAAAGGCCAGCGGCATCGGAAGCCCATAGACTTCCGTCATAGTCACCATCAGCAAGCTGCCGATTACGACAAATTCTCCCTGCGCAAAGTTAATGATGTTGGTTCCGTTATATATTATGGTGAAACCGAGAGCAATAAGAGCATAGCTGCTGCCCATCACCAATCCGCTCAAAACATACTGCAAAATCTGCTCTGTTATAGTCATCGATGCCTTAAAAAAGCGGGGCGGGGAAATCATATTCCCCGCCCCCGCCTCGAATTATTGCTCTGTCATTCAGACACTAGCTGCCACTGCCCGCCTTTGATCTCCACCATGGAGAACGCGGACACGTCGAGTCCGTAATGGTCTTCCTTGGAATAATTGAAAACGCCCGCGGTTCCGACGAAATTTTTGGTGTTTTCAATCTCGTCGCGGATTTTCGCCTTGTCCGCGCCCCCTCTTTCAAGAGCGCCGGCAAGAATCTTTATCGCGTCATACGCATGGCCGCCGAAGGTGCTGACGGGCTTGTTGTACTTGCCCGTGTAAGCGGTCTTATAGTCTATAAGAATTTGTTTCTGCGGATGGCCGTCGGGAAGCTGCTCTGCCACTATCAAGCGGCCTGAAGGCAACAACACGCCTTCGGCGGCATCGCCTGCCAATTCGACGAATTTAGCATTGGCCACTCCATGGCTCTGAATAAGCGGAATGGACATTTTAAGCTGCTTCATGTTGCGGGCGACAATCGCCGGGCCGGGATTCGTTCCCCAGCATATCACGGCTTGGGCTTTCGTTCCTTTAATCCTCGTCAACTGCGGCGTCATGTCAGTGTCTTCGCCGCCGAAAGTCTCTTTCGCGACTATTTCTACGCCGCGTTGCGGGGCGAGAGCTTCAATCTCAATCTTTCCGCTCACGCCGTAAGCGTTGGAATCATTGATGAAAGCGATTTTGTTGATGCCCTGCGCTTCGAGGTATTCAAGGATTTTCAGAACGGCGTCTCTGTCGCTCTGCGGGGTCTTGAACACCCACGGATTCACCGGCTCGACAATCTTCACGCTTGCCGCGCAGGAAATCAACGGAGTCTGCGCTTCTTCAAATGTCTTCATGATAGCGAGGGTGGTTCCGCTGGTCGTGGTGCCCACAACAGCAAGAACTTGGTCTTTTTCGATAAGTTTTTTTGCGGCCATAAGAGACTTGGTTTCATCGCCTTCGTCGTCTTCGACGATGAGTTCGAGTTTGTGACCGTTAATCCCGCCGGCTTCATTGATCTGAGCGACGAGCATTTCTGCGGTTTCTTTTTCGGGTTCGCCGAGGGGCGCGGCACGCCCTGTGACAGCGAATATCGCTCCGATTTTGTACGGCTCTTTCACTTCTTCAACTTTTTCTTTCTTGGCTTGGCTGCAACCTGCGAGCAGCCCTGCGGCCATTGCCAACCCAGTGATTATCGCGAGGGAACACAACAACCTCAATCTACTCTTCATATTCACTCCTCTTTTTTTTTCGCGCCATGCGGGTGCGGCGCTTATTTCAGCGGAGCATTCCGCCTTCCAACCGGCCAATCTTTAAAGCGAAACTACTTCTTGCTCAGTTAATACTTTCACCCCCCCCTTCTCCAGCAGCGATATAAGTTTTTCATATTCATCCACGCGCAGTATCACAACGGCGTTGTCTCGCGACTTTGTCACGAACGCGTAAAGATATTCCACGTTCACGTTGTTGTCGCGCGGGATTTTAAGAAGCCTTGCCAATCCGCCGGGCTCGTCGGGAGCTTCGGCGGCCACGACCGGGGTGGCGCTCGCGGTGAACCCTTTCTCTCTCAACACTTTCAGCGCTTTCTCAGTATCGTTTACTATACAGCGCAATATGCCGAAATCAGATGTGTCCGCTACCGACAACGCGCGTATGTTGACTCCCGCCTCTCCGATTGCTTCGGTGGCTTCAGCCATTCTTCCATACTTGTTTTCCAAAAACACCGATATCTGCTTTACCATGCGGCATTGTCTCCTTTCGGCTCGCGCTCCCGAAAGCCGCGTTTCAACTTTCGAGAGCATATCTTGAATTATCTATTTTATAACAAAACGCTATTTGTCGTAAACAGTCCGCCGGTCAATAATCCTCTGCGCCTTTCCCTCTGACCTCTGGATGGCTTTCGGCTCGACCAGTTTCAGCTTCACGCCAATCCCCAGCACGCTTTCCATCTCTCCCCGGATTCTCTTTTCCAGTTTTTCCAGACCTTTTATATTGTCCGTGAATATCCCCGGAGATACTTCAATCCAGACTTCCAGCATGTCCATCGCGCCCTGCCTGTCCACAAGTATCTGGTAGTGAGGCTCCAAGCCGGGGATCTGAACTATCACGCTCTCTATCTGACTTGGATATACGTTGACGCCGCGAATGATGAGCATGTCGTCAGTTCGTCCGGTAAGCCTTTCCATCCTGATGTGCGTTCGTCCGCACGCACACTTCTCTGGGATCAATCTTGTTATGTCCCTTGTCCTATACCTTACGACCGGAAAAGCTTCCTTGGTCAGAGTAGTGAAAACCAGTTCGCCCTTTTCCCCCAACGGCAGAGGCTGTTGGGTATCCGGATCGACAACCTCTGGATAGAAGTTGTCATCGAATATATGCAATCCGACTTTCTCCATGCACTCGCTGGAAACGCCGGGGCCGATCACTTCAGTCAGTCCGTAGATGTCTATTGCGTCGATGCTTATATTTTTCTCCACCTGTTCCCTTAGTTCCCGCGTCCAAGGTTCCGCGCCGAGAAACGCCGTGTTCAGCTTGATGTCCCTGCCCGGCTCCAATTCTGCCTCTCGCAGGGCTTCCGACAAAAACAGGCAGTAGGAAGGCGTGCAGCACATCTTGGTGACTCCGAAATCCTTCATAACGAGAATCTGCCGTTTCGTGTTGCCGCCCGATATCGGCACGACCGTGGCCCCGATTTTTTCCACGCCGTAATGCGCGCCCAGTCCGCCTGTGAACAAACCGTATCCGTAAGCGTTCTGCACAACGTCGTTCTTCGTCGTGTTGCCGCATGTGAGCGTTCTCGCCATCACGTCAGCCCACATCTTGATGTCGTTCTTCGTGTATCCGGCCACCTTGGGCTTTCCCGTCGTCCCTGAAGATGAATGTATCCTTATGATTTTCTTCATCGGCACGGCGAACATGCCGAACGGATAGTTGGCCGCCAAATCCTCTTTCGTGGTGAAAGGCAGCTTCGAAATGTCTTCGAGCTTCTTGATATCCTTCGGAGCAATGCCCGTGGCGTCCATCTTGGTTTTGTACGGCGCGACTTTGTCGTACACGCGGCTCACAAGCAGCTTCAGCCTCTCTAGCTGCAATTCCTTCTTTTTCGAATCGGGCATGCATTCGTAACGCTTGTTCCAGATAAGATGTTTTTTCGCCATTCTCAATCCTTCTTTCATCGGGTCTTTTGCGGCGCTCTCCGTCCGTCCGCCGCTTTATCTATCGCTGAACTGCATTCCTCTCTCAAAAGCTTTCGTGTTTATCTCCATGAGTTTTGCAGGCACGAGTTCGGATAATGTTTTCATCCATATTTTTCTGCTAACAGGAAGATTGCCGGCCAACGCCCCGGTAAGAATCACGTTCACAACGCGCTCGTTGCCCAGTTCGAACGCCACATCCGCGGCCGGAATCACTCTCACGTCTTTGGCCTTCTTCTTAATCCTCTCAATCACGTCGGGCGGATAATCCTGCTGCCCTGACGCGACTGAGGGAGGGTCTATCTTCTGGTCGTTCAACAACACTGTGGAACCCGCGTTGATATAGCTCATGTACCTTAGCGCTTCGAGAGATTCGAAAGACAGCATATAACGGGCCGAATCATAAGGAATGAGCGGAGAATAAACCTTCTCGCCTGCGCGGATATGGCTGGAAACAGCTCCGCCTCTCTGCGCCATCCCGTGGACTTCCGACTGTTTCACGTCGTAACCGGCGTAAACGAGCGCCTGAGAGATTATTCTGCTCGCGAGTATTATGCCCTGTCCGCCGACTCCCACAATCAGAATGTCGATCGGCTCTTTCGATGTCGCCTTGCCGGCCGGTTTTTTCTCTGTCGATGCCGTTTTCATATCAGTGTCTCCGAAGTGACGAATTTTTTATTTCGATGCCGGAACTCCAATCGCGTCGAACGGACAAATCTGTCCGCACACTCCGCAACCATTGCATAGATAATCCACGATGAACGCCTTCTCGCCTCTCTTCGTTAAAGCGGGGCAGTTAATCTTCAGGCAGGCTCCGCACTCTTTGCATTTATCCGCATCCACCACCAGAGGCGCGCTTTTCACTTTGAATATCAGCGGACATGGAGCCGTCGAGATGACCACCGAAGGTTCCTCTATCGAAATCTCTCTTTTTACGACCTCTCTGGTTGCCTTCACTTCGAACGGGTTAACTCTAAAAACGCGCTTCACTCCGAGTGCGCGGCATACTTCCTCCAGATTCAAAGACACCGTATCTTCGCCCTTGAGAGTCCGGGCTGTTCCCGGATGATTCTGGCCGCCCGTCATTGCAGTCGTTCGGTTGTCGAGTATTATGACCGTGTTAGAGCCTTTATTGTACGCCATTTCCATGACGCCTGTCAGGCCGCTGTGCATGAATGTAGAGTCGCCGAGGACGCCCACGCTCTTCTGTGTCGTATTTCCGCCCACCTTGCTGTATCCGTGAGACATCCCTATGCTGGCTCCCATGCACACACAACTGTCATGGGTGCTGAGCGGAGGAAGCACGCTAAGCGTGTAACAACCTATGTCTCCGAATATGACCAGCTTCAAGGGCTTTATCGCCGAGAACAACCCTCTGTGCGGGCATCCCGGACACAAGTTGGGCGGGCGATTGGGCAGCCCTTCCACGACATCAGCCTTGTGCGGTTTTCTTTTCTTCACGAAACCGTCTCGAACTACGTCCGGATTCAATTCGTCTATCTCAGGCAACCGCGATTTGCCCTCTACCGCTATTCCCATGGCGGCAATCTGCTCCTCCATGAACGGCTCAAGCTCCTCGACCACGAATATTTTCTTCTTGCCTTTGGCGAATTTTCTAATCATTTCCTTAGGCAAGGGATTGGAAAGCCCTATCTTCAAAAAATGCGCTTGCGGAAAAACCTCTCTCGCATACTGATATGCCACTCCAGCAGACACCACTCCGATATCCCCTTTTCCCGACTCTATCGTGTTGATAGTAGATTTTTCGCCGTATTCCGCGATATTCTTCTGCCGCTCCACAACCACCCTGTGTCTCATTCGGGCATTTGAAGGAACCATCACATATTTCTTGGGGTCGGTTTTGAATGGCTTTCGCGCAAGGCTTTTGCGGGGCTTCAGTTCGACTATTCCGCGCGAATGGCTGATTCTCGTCGTGACCCTCACCATTACGGGCGTGTCGAATTTTTCGCTCATTTCGAACGCCAGCTTGACGAAATCCTTCGCCTCTTGGCTCGTTGAAGGCTCAAGCATAGGAACCTTCGCCAGACGCGCGTAGTAGCGGTTGTCCTGCTCGTTCTGAGAGCTGTGCATGGCCGGGTCGTCAGCGCAGATAAGAACCAGACCGGCGGAAATCCCCGTGTAGCTCAATGTGCAGAACGGGTCTGCGGCGACATTGAGGCCGACATGCTTCATGCATACCAGAGTCCTGACGCCGCCCAGCGCCGCTCCTATTCCGACCTCAAGCGCCACTTTCTCATTGGGAGCCCATTCAGCGTTCACTTCCCCGTATCCGGCTATGGCTTCCGTGATTTCCGTGCTCGGAGTTCCGGGATACGCGGACGCAAAACACACGCCTGCCTCCCACGCTCCGCGCGCTATCGCCTCGTTGCCCGTCAGCAGTTGTTTCATATCGGTTCTGCCTTTCCGCTATAGTTGTTGTTCAGCCGCAGATTTTCGCTCGCGCTCAACTCCGCGCGCGCATTCGTATCGATTCCTTAAAACCATAAAGTTCTATCAATATATATGAGCAAAGTCAAGTAAAAAGAAGTATGATGAAGCGGTTATTGTTGTCTTATGATTATCCGTCCGCAACAAATAACGGCAGCGTTGTTCCCGCCGCCGTTATCTTATCATCATATGATTTCCAACTTAGAAATCCTTGGGAGTCAAATGGTTTGTTTTCCAGTCCGACCACACCTTCTGATAGTGCATTTTACCGTTCTTTTGCGTCGTCTCTAATTTCACCAGATGCAATGTCGCGACATCAAAGAAATACGATACCTTCGCGCTATTGCCGTCTGAAAGCTCGGTCATATTCTTTTCGAAAACCCACCTTACCTGTTCGGGGATTCCCCATGAGTCATAGTTCACTTTAGGATTCTTGGGCAGTCCGGGCTTCAAAAGGTCGAAGGTCACTTTATAAGCGTCTTTCCCGTTCACTTTTTCTATGCCTTCAAGCGCTGGCGACCTGTCCTGCATGATGAATTCCATTTTTATGTAATTCACGTGCATGGTCGAATAGAAGAAGTTCCCTGATTCCGTCTCCGTGCCTCGCGGTATTCCAACAGGACTGACTTTAGGTTTGATGTACCAAGAATTGCCTTTCTTTTTGTCGGGTCTGTAAGTCATGGTCGCGCCTTGCAACATATCCGGCACATAATCCGATCTAACAATTAACATTTGAACCAGAAACGGCTTCATAAATTCGTATTCGGATTGAAAAGTCATCCACTTTGGCTTGGAGCCGTCAACCTGATCCACATCCCCGGCGTATTTTTTTGCAAGGGGATTTCCGCTTGCTTCTCCCGTCAAGCTCTTGGTCGCTTCTGCCGTTTTTTCCATGTCGAAATCCCAGCCTTCGCTGGTTATCACATAGCTGTAGCTTTTGTATCCCATAACTTTGTCTTTTGATTTTTTTATAATCTCTTTGGGATCTGTCAGTTTTTGCGCGCATGCCGCAACGCTAGTGATCATTACCGCAATAATCGCCGTTGATAACGCTTTTTTTATCATGTTTTATTCCTTTCCCTTTCTTTTTGCACAGCTATTAATGAAGAAATGTAACACAATCTTTTACTCTCAGTCAAAAAAAACTGATGAGCATTCCATTCCTCAATAAGAAGCCTATCTCCGCGCAACCCTCGCAAACAGTCGCTTCAAACTCACAATGTTTCGATAATATTTATTTTCGGATATGTGTTTCGTCAATTTGAGTATATACTTTCCATTCAGACATATTGTGATTGTCCTGAGACAATTACTATTAGGAGAATAACGACAAATGGGTGAAAAGAAAAAAGGCCTGATCAATCTTGAAAATAATCCTCAATTGCAATTGCTTGATCACATTTGCTGCGAATTGGACAAGGCTGATGTGAACACTTACCAGCAAACGGTCCAGTCGGCTCTCATGAACAGAGCGGTAGTGGAAGGAAACGAGCTTATCGTTTTCGGCTCATACAATTACGCCGGCCTTAATAATGACCCCAGAATAAACGAGGCCGCAAAGAATGCCGTAGATAAATTCGGAACAGGAACGGGCGGAGTATGGATACTCGGCGGATACAACGAGCTGCACAAACAGCTTGAAGCGGAAATAGCCGATTTCGTGAACAAGGACAGAGCGGTCATATTCGGGAGCGGCTTCACGACAAACGTATCGATAATCACCGCGCTCTTCGGGCAAGGAAGCAAGGACAGAGACGCCATCTTCTATGACAATTACGCTCACCACAGCATACAGGAAGGCATCCAACTAGCCAGCCATTTCGGAGCGGCGCGGTTCCGTTTCGCTCATAATGACATGGCCCAACTCGAATCCCTTCTCGAACAGAACAGCCGCTACAAAAGGAAAATCATAATCGTTGACAGCGTGTACAGCATGTTGGGCGACATCGTTCCCATGCCGGAGGTTCTGGCGCTCGCGGCTAAATACGATTCCGCCGTAATGACGGACGAAGCGCACGCCATCGGCGTGATCGGAAAAACCGGACGAGGCATTCAGGAGTATTACGGATTGAAAAAGGACGAGATAGAAATCGTCATGGGAACATTCAGCAAGACGATTCCCAGCACGGGAGGATTCGCGGCAGTCAACGAGCGGCTGGCGGAATATTTCGAGAACGGATGCAATCAACGCGTCTTCACCGCTTCTTCGACGCCGGCCAACACCGCCGCCGCGTTGGAAGGCGTGAGGATACTGAAAGAAGAAGGCGAGCAGCGGGTGGCGAAACTGCGCGCGAATATCGATCATTATATTGATGAAATGACCGCCGCCGGCTTCAACCTCCTGAACAGTCCGATTTTCAGGACAGCCGTGATTCCCATCTTGGTGAAAGACGAAAACAAAGTGATGCAGTTTTCGAAAATGGCGCAGGAGCGCGGGGTCTTCATACATCCTATAAGGTTCCCGGCGGTGCCTATGGGGCAGGCCCTGATGCGGTCATGCGTTATGGCAAGCCACACACATTCGGATATCGAAACCGCAGTGCGAGTCTTCAAGGAAATCGGCAAAGAACTGGCTATTATTTAGTCGATTTTATTTTTGCTGGTTATTCATTGAAGTTAATTCCGGCTGCGCAAATATTCTTGTAATAATTGCTCTTTTCAAAAAACAGCTTTGTGTTATTATTATTTCATGGAACATGGAACGCCACCTGAAGAACGCAACCAACGCGGGCGCAAATTCATCGGCGTGATGTTTGAATGCTGTTCGATATACGGCAGAGTTTACTACAGCGAATCAAAAAAAGGATATTTTGGCGCATGTCCTATGTGCCACAGAAAAGTGAATGTGAAAGTTGACCCCGAAAAGGGAGTGGACGCAAGATTCTTCAGATTAAAACCCGGCTCATGAATCTGTAAATTTATTCAAAAAGCCCCGCAGCTTCGGCTTCGAAAGTCAAATTTGCATCCTCATCGCATAGAGCTTTTTCCAAGGTTATCCTAGTGTTTGCGGTTTGCCTCAAAGTATTGCGAACCTCTGCCGCAAGCTCATCCGCCATGAACGGTTTTGTTATGTATCTTTTCGCGCCGGCCAGAAAAGAAGACATCTTCGTTTTCATATCTGACATTATCGAAACCATAACGACCGGAGTCGATTTCAAGATTTCATCGTTCTTTATCTCGTTCAAAGCCTCCAAACCGTCCATACCGGGCATCATAACGTCTAGAAGAACAAGATCAGGCCGCCAAACGCGCATCGTTTCCAATCCCTCTATTGCGGATTCCGCTGTTCGCACATGGTATCCGCGCTCCTCAAGCGCGTTCTTCATCATGGCCCTCATGTCCATGTCATCTTCCATTATAAGAACTTTAGCTCTGTCGCATGTTTCTGATATTGAGTCCATGTTAGCCACCGCCCAGTTGTAAATAATTATTATTAAAACAACAACAAATACCGATAAGTTTCTTGTTTGTGCATTTTCATTCGAGCGGCGATTTGCGGCGCTATGTCTCTTTGTGATAGACTTGTCGCGTTCTAAAGCTGTCTCGGAGGTCAGATAAAATGTTTGCAAAAACAATCAAGTTCGCTTTATTAGCAGTCGCCGCTCTGGTTGTTGTGGGTTTTATAGCGCTTCAGATTATCATGGGATTCGGAAAACCCAATTACAACGGCAGAATAATGGTGTCATCGGAGAATCTTGGAGCGGAAACCGCCGTTTACCGGGACGACTACGGAGTGGCCCATATCGTCGCGGACACCGAGCGGGACGCATTCTTTGCGCTCGGATACGCGCACGCTCAGGATCGCATATTTCAGATGTTCCTGACCCGGCTGGCATGTCAGGGAAGACTCACTGAAGTGGTGGGCGACGCCCCGACTGACCCCGGCATGCTCGGCCACGAATCTCTGCTCGAACTGGATAAATTCAACCGGGTCGTCGGATTTGCGGATCTGGGGCGACGCGGGGTCGCATACCTAGACCCGCAGTCGCTTGAGCTGGCCGAAGCTTACGCTGCGGGCGTCAATCTTTATCTGGAGAGAACAAAAAAACTCCCGCCTGAATTCTTGTTGCTCGGAGTTAAGCCTGAGCCGTGGACAGTGGCCGACTCGTTGACTATCGGACGGCTTATAGCTTGGGGACTGTCGCACAATATGACGAGAGAATTGACTAGGATCAAAGCCGTCTCGGAACTGGGCGTCGAGCGGGGATGGGAGCTTATAGACAGGTATCCAGATTACGGCCCATATATAATCGACCCTTCAGTCAAACAATATGACCCGCGCGGCAAAAGAATCGAAAAACGTCCGATGCCGATTGACCCCGGTTTTTTGAATGCCCGAGTTGTGACGGCGCTCTTGGACATAAAGCATAGAACGGCTTTCGGCCCCGGCATAAAGGGCTTTGACGATGCCAGCAACAACTGGGTGGTTTCAGGCGCTCTTTCGAAGAGCGGAAAACCGATTCTTTCTAATGATCCTCATCTGCTGAACATGCTTCCTTCCATTTTCTACCAAACCAGAATTCTTACCAAAGACGGAGTGGACGCCATCGGAGTCACATTTCCGGGAATGCCGTTTATGGCCCTCGGGCACAACCGGCATGTCGCGTGGGCGGCGACGACCACAAGAGCGGACGTTCAAGACTTGTTCGTCGAGCAAACAAACCCGGACAATCCTAACGAATATCTGCACATGGACGAATGGAAACAATTCGAAACCCGAGAAGAAGTGTTCAAAATCAAGGAAGGCAATAAATTCCGCGAAGAAAAAATCATCGTGAGAAAAACCGTTCACGGAACCGTGCTGAACGACATCATCAAAGGAGCGGGGAAAGACGCGGCTCCGATTGCTCTTGCGTGGTCCGGTTATTTCAAGTCAGACGATATTCAAGGATTTCTCGGTTTATCTCGCGCAGGTTCCGCCGATGAGTTGAAAGCTTCTCTCGCTTTAATCGGCTCGCCTGTTCAGAACTGGATGTACGCGGACGACACCGGGAATATCGGATACTTCGCCAGCGGCCTCTACCCCATCCGCAAGAAGGGAGACGGCACGATGCCTGTCCCCGGCTGGACGGGAGAGTATGATTGGAACGGATTCGTTCCCATAGCTGATCTGCCGCAGTTGGACAATCCTTCAAACAATGTGATTATATCGGCCAACAACGCGGTTCTTCCTGAAAAAGAGTATCCATACGTGGTGTCGGACAACTACCAGTATTACAGAGGGCTTCGTCTTAAAGAGTTGCTAGCCTCGAAAGAAGTTTTTACCGTGGAGGACATGCACAGGTTCCAGATGGACGTTTATTCGAAACAGGCCGAACGTCTCGCGCCTGTTTTTATATCCGCATTCGAGGTGGCCGGGGACTCTTCGGACAGCGTCGCTTCAGCCGCCGTCGAAGTCCTTCGCAAATGGGACTTCGAATGCAAGCCGGAAAACGCAGGCCCGACGGTTTTCTTCTGGGCATACAGAATCGCTCTCGACCTCGTTTTCAAAGACGAGCTTTCGGAATCGCTTCACACAGAATTTCTCAGGTCTCAGGCTCTCGACACTTACATTGACGATTCCTTCGAGTCGGGAATGTCTTCTTTCTTCGATAACATCAACACGCCGGAAAAGGAAACCCGCGACGACATACTCGCCGAAGCATTGAAAATTGCGGCTGCCGAGCTTGCGAAAAGGTTCGGCCCAAAGCCTGAAAAATGGACTTGGGGAAAATCTCACATAGTTTATTTCAATCACCCGTTCTCTTCAGTTCCCGGGATGAAGTTGTTCTTCCCGGCTCATGAACAGGGAGCGTACGGCGGTAGAGAAACTGTGTTCAACGCATTTCATTTCTGGGACAAAGACATAAAGAATGGCGTTTTCAATGTCGCCGCAGGCCCTGCCTACAGAATGGTTATTGACATGGCGGACATCGAAGGGGCTGGAATGATAATCGACACGGGACAGGGAGGCCACTCGCGCTCGCGACATCTTTTCAACCAGAACCACAAATGGACTCACAGCGGTCTTATCCCGATGAATATGGACATCAAAGCAGTGGCCGCCATGAAAAAAGGGAAACTGACATTCGAGCCTAGCAAGCCTAAACAATGAATTTGACGCGAGGAACAGCCGGTTTTACGCGCCTATGACTGACGAATCAAAACAGTTCAAAGATTTGGCCGCGCGCACGTCCGTCGTTCTAGTCGGCGCGCTGTACCCCGGCAACGTGGGAGCGGTGGCCAGATCGATGCGCAACTTCGGATTTGCCGATTTGCGGCTTGCGGAATCTTCTGTCCGCTTTGACGATATCGAAGCAATCAAGATGGCCATGTGGTCAAAGGAGATTCTTGATTCCGCGCGCGCGTTCGACACAGCCGCAGAGGCGGTTCAAGACGCGGTTATTGTGATTGGAACAACGCGGCGCAGGGGCAGACATAGGTCAAGATGGTTCTCTCCTTCTCAAATGGCGCTGGCGTTAAAAGATTCCAAACCGGAAACAAGAGTGGCAATACTTTTCGGAGCGGAGGATTCAGGCCTGTCGAACGCGCATCTGGATCTTTGCCACTGGCTGGTTTCCATTCCTACTCGCGCCGACTTCGACTCTTTTAATATTGCTCACGCCGCAACTATTGTTCTGTATGAAATAAACAGGGTGTTTGAATATGCTGGGAATCGGGATAGTTGCGATCCTTCTCACGCAGCCGGACTTGCCAACCGTCTCGAACAACTATTGCGAGACTCCGGTTTTCTTCCCGGAACCAATGATCCTAAACGCGTTATGCTGGCGATAAAAAGGATGTTGGAGAACTCCGGCTGGACGCGCGCCGAAATCGATCTGTCTCACTCAATAATCACGCACATTCATAAGAGAATCGAATCCGTCGACATAGAAAAACTTCCATTGCCCGACAAAACCAATTTCGACATTTGATACAAACACAATCGTTTTCTCAGCCTTCAAATCGAATTTAAGATGAACTTATGACAATAATTTCTCGTCCAGCAACATTGCCACATTTAACGCGGCTACTAGTTCATTTCTGATTGGCGCGCAGGAAATTCTTTCTCTCCTCTTCCCAACCTCTGTCGATCATGAGTTTGTCAATCTTGGCGGTCAAATCGAAATCTTTCGGCTTAACTTCGAATATGCCGCCTTTAACAGCCATGAAGAAAAATTTGAGATTCTGGAATCTTTTGTCTTTTTCCCAGTTTTTGGCCGCAGACTGAATCTTGGAAATAACCGTCGGATCAATGTCCCCCCTATAAATTACGAAAGGATTCATGATCATGTCGCGGCAAACAATAGGATGTATGTCTTTATACCTGTCGTCCGCTCCGCGAGCAAGGTCGACTTGAAACTTTTGGTTGGCAAAAGTGTCCACCCGCTTGTCCACAAGCGCGTTCATCATGTCGGTCGGCAAATAGGCCTGATAATAAACGTCCTTGAAAAATTTCTTCAGAGGCTCGTCGACTCCCGCTTCGTACAAAAGATATCTGATATCTTTGTACACCAAGGTGGTCGTGCGTTTGCCGCGCAACTGTTCGGCCTTAGTTATTCCATCGCTTTTTCGGACATATAGACAATATTCGGTGTTCTTCTTCTTATCCAATAAAAGACCGAAAAGAGGCGGATACTTTTCCTTCATCTGGGGAGACATTCTTACATACCAGTCGCCCGACATGCCGACGAAATCAACCTGTTTGTTCACAAGCTGAGAAATTGCGGCTTTCAGATACTCCTCCTCGTACAACGGAGTGTAGACAGGATCAATTTCCGCGCCGATCACGCTCGATAACGCCTTCGATATCTCATCAGTCATGGTTTGAATATGCGATTTGGACTTCCCGGAAATCTGGTATGTGCCGGGCAGTATAAGCCTGTACTTTTTTTGTTGACCATAAGCGTCCGAGTTGATTAGGACAAAAACAAAAGCCGCAAGGGCCGTGATTGTCAGAATTTTTTTCATTACGCTCCTCCGAATATATCGATTTGTGTTGAGTCGCGGACTACGCTGGTTGTATAGCGCAAAGAACGCGCATGTGTCGATTAAAGTAATAATCAACCAAAGACGGCTTTGGAATCGCGCTCATCGCGATACGACGATTTTTGAAAGTCCGGCGTCCGTGGCGACGATAACAGCGTTTGAACCTGCCAAAACCGCCGATCTGACGACATCGGAAGGCAACCCGTCGGAAGATGCAATTTTTCTAAAATTCGCGCCTTTATCGTCCGTTATGTAAACGCCGTCCGACGCGCCTATCCAAAGCCATCCCCGGTTATCCATTCTCATGGATGTGACGCGGGCGTTTTCAGGGAACGATTTTGCTTTCGCCGCTCTCGCGCCGCCGTACTCGACGGTGAACAGACCGTTTCGTGTTCCGACCATCAGAGTGTTGTCATGCCACGGATGAATAGCCGTAACCTTCGAGTCTATGCCTTGAACTCGCGTCCATGTCACGCCGGCGTCTCCGGAAAATAGAAGCCCTCCGACCCCGCTGTCGCCGGAATAAGTTCCAATCCCGGCGAATATCCAGTTGTCTTCCGCAAAAATGGCGGATATCTCATTTGTCGGAAGTCCTTCATTTTCGGTTATTACATACCATTCGTTTCCGCCGTCGGGGGAGTAGACTATTCCCTTGCCGATGTTTCCGGCTTCGGCGCTGTTCATGCAGGCAAAAACAGCGTTTCCTGAAGTGTGAAGGCATCCTATGAGATTGCCGTCCAATATTCCTGACGCGACGGTATATCTATTGAAGTTTGCGCCTCGGTCGGCGGTCTTCATCAACCCCTCGCTTGTGGAACCTATCCAGATCGCGCCGTTGTCAGTCGAGGCCACATGGTTCGGGACAACGCCGTAGGGAACTCTTACAAGTTTGAATTTTGCGCCGCCGTCCTGAGAGATGTAAACGCCACCTGCCGCGACCCAGAGTTCAGAGCCATCTGCGGAACGCGCCGCAGACTTAACGGCTCCGGCAGGCAAGACGTCCCTTCCCGTTCCAGACAAAGGAGAGACCGAAATCTTTGCTGTTTGCGCGCTAGGCGTTTTCATCCTGCCGATTATTTTTTCAGCTTGTTCTATGGTTGCTATGGGCCGACCTATTCTGTCGGCGACTTCAAGTATCTTTTCCAACACGTACATGTTGTTGGAAATATAAGAGTTCGTTTCGCCGGGCCAGAAGCTAGAGTAGTTGAAACCGAAGACGATGTGATCGCCCGATGTAACAGAGTAACCCACGACGCGGGCCACGTTCTTGGTCGTCACCACATTGAAATAGCGCGGGTTGGCCGCCGCAAGATTAGTCTTGGAAAGTTCGATAGATTTCAAATCATCCTGAGCGCGGTCGTCATAGGCCATATAGAGTTGAAAGACACGCGGTTTTTGCAGCGCGGCTCCTGATTTGATAAGTCTCGGCAGAGAAAGAGCCTGCCATGGCGTCATCACCACCGGAAGGGGCTTTACATAATAACCTTCAGTTCTTGCCAGCGCCGCATTCAATGCCTCGTGATTGTTCATCCCGGAAACGACTTCGCCTGATGACAGGGTTGTCTTGAAATCTCCGTATCCATACGGAGATGCTACGCTTACAGCCGGGTCCGACCTAATTAAGAGCCGCTTTGAGAGCGGCAGATCAAGGTCGTTGACATCAATCATCATTCCGGGGCAGTTTTTGACCGTTTCCGAAATAATGCTTCTGATGTTTCTCATGCTCAGATCTGCATAGTCGTCATTGCTTGAGGTAAGTTCAGCCGGGAAGAACAGCCGCGCCATCTGGACTCCCTGCTCGCAGGCCCATGCCAACTCATTCAATAATTCTTCTTTATTCTTCGGGATAGGGGCATTGTAATCGAATCTTTCGCCGAATGAAGACGCGACAGGCGCGAACATTATTACTAGAGGCTCCATGCTTGAACCGTCTATAGAGTCGATGGGGGCTGGAATCCAATCGTACAAACCGTCCGACATTTCGCCTCTGACGGCAATGGTTCCTCTTTGAAACACCTCTCCCGTGGGCAGCTCTATCTCAACGGGGTATGTTCCGTCTTTGACGTTGGGAACGCTTATCCTTATTAAAGAATCCGACCATGAAATAATTCTCGCGGGAGCGTCTCCGATTTTCACAATCCCGCGAGCGCGACCGAAATTTTCGCCGAACAAGGTCGTCGTGTCCCCGCGAGTCAGAGAATCCACGGATATGCGAAAGACGGTCGGCGACGGCGATTCAGGGCCTTTTTCCTTGCGGCAGCCTGCTGATGCCAAAATAAGAACAACGAAAGAAACGCATACGAATCCGCGCAGATGTTTTCCGGACATGCTCATCGTCCCCCGCTGGCGCAAAGCCGTTATTTGTTGCCCGGCGGATAATCAGGCATTCTCCGCCGAAGACGTTGGCGGTCGTCATTCTTCGCGGCAATTCGAGCCACCGCGTTTATGTTAAAACTTAATCTTTGAAATTCTATCGACAGCTTCTTCAAGACGTTCCTTGCTCCGCGTGAAAGCGATCCTGAAATACCCTTCGCCTTCCGCGCCGAATCCGACTCCGGGAGTCACGGCCACGCCGGCTTCTTCGAGCAGCCGTTTGCAGAACTCTATGGATTTCAATCCGTGCGGAACCGGCGTCCAAAGATAGAAGGAGGCTTTCGGCGAGGACACGTCATAACCAATGTCGGTCAGTCCTTTGACTATGATATCGCGGCGTTCGCTGAAGACTTCGCAGATTTCCGCGGACTCTTCATCGCATTCGTTCATTGCGGCGATCCCGGCGTGCTGGATTGCTTGGAAAAGCCCGGAGTCCACATTCGTTTTTACTTTCGCCAATCCTTCGACAATCTGTCTGTTTCCCACGAAGAATCCGACCCGCCATCCTGTCATGCAGAAAGTTTTAGAAAGTGAATGGAATTCGGCGGCGATATCTTTTGCTCCCTCAACCTGCAGTATGCTTGGAGCGACATATCCGTCGTAAGTCAACTCTGAATAAGCGCAATCATGGCAGAGAACGATGTCGTGCTTTCTGGCGAGTTGCACGGCTTTTCTCATGAACTCGATGCTGGTCACGGCGCCGGTCGGGTTATTCGGATAGTTGAGCATCATTATTTTCGCTTTGCTCAGGACTTCCTGAGGAATGGCGTCCAAGTCCGGCATGAATCCGTTTTTGCGAAGCAGCGGCATCACGTGAGATGTTCCGTCGGCAAGTATGGTTCCGATGTTATAAACCGGGTATGCCGGAGAAGGGACAAGAGAAATGTCGCCCGGCTGGACGAAAGCCAGATAGATGTGCGCGATTCCTTCTTTGGAGCCGATGAGAGAGATGACTTCGCGGTCTGCGTCGAGATCGACGTTGAATCTGCGTTTGTACCATTCGGACACAGCCTCGCGAAAAGCCGGCATTCCCTCATAAGACGGATACTGATGGTTTGCAGGGTTATCGATTTCGCGTTTCATCACTTCGATAATTTTCTTCGGAGTGGGCAGATCGGGGTCGCCAACGCTGAGATTGATAACGTCCACGCCGCGCGCGGCCACTTCCTGCCGCTTCTTGTCGAGATCGGCGAAAAGATACGGCGGTATTTTGTCGATTCTCTTTGAATACTTAATCATTTGGTTCTCCTTGGTCGATGCCTATCATAAGCAATAAAAGCGTCGTCTTAATCTATGTCGATCTTGCCTGTGAAGACGGTCACTGACGGTCCGGTCATCATTACTTCGCCTGACTGCGCCCATTCGATGTGAAGGTCTCCTCCGCTCAGATGAAGAACCGCGTTGCGAGAAGCGCGGTCGGTCAGATGCGCGGCGACGAGGGTTGCGCATGCTCCTGTTCCGCACGCGAGCGTTTCTCCTACGCCGCGCTCCCAAACGCGCATCTTGAGACTGTTCGGGGATATGACGTTTACAAACTCGACATTGGTTTTTCTCGGAAAAAGTTTATGGGTCTCGATTGCCGGGCCTATGCCGCAGATGTCGACCGAATTTAAGTCTTCATCCATAAAAATGATGGCGTGAGGGTTGCCCATCGAAACGCAGGTCGCATAAAAAACGCCCATCGGAGTCTCTATCGGAATGTCGATGGCGCGAACGGAAGGAGCGGCGACGGGGATAAGCGGCGGATCGAGGGTCGGCGCTCCCATGTTGACAGTTAGCATGCCTACGACGCCGTTCCCGCGCACCGCGACCACTTTTTTGGTACCAGCTCCGGTCTCCACCCGCAACGCGATGTCTTCGTCTCCCAACGGCTTCGCATCCGACGGCATTAGGTTTTCGATATAATATCTGACCGCGCAGCGTATTCCGTTTCCGCACATCTCGGCTTCTGAGCCGTCGATGTTGAATATCCTCATTCTCAGGTCGGCCGTCTTGGACGGAAGAACGGCGATAAGCCCGTCCGCTCCGACACCGAAATGCCTGTCGCAGAGTTTTACGCTCAGGCCGCCGAAGTCGAATCCCAAATTTATCGGTTCGGATTCGCCCTCGCAAAGCAAAGAAAGATCGGGGGATTCTCTGAATCCCAACACGACATAGTCATTGCCCAGTCCGTGCATTTTTGTGAATCGCATTTTCATGTTCCGCCGGATTGTCTATTCGGCCGCTTCGATTTTGTCGGATCCCGGCGTCCTTCCCATTTTTATATTGAGTGGGAACGACGGGGTGACTGTCGTGACGGCGTGTTTAAAAACCATCTGCTGCTTTCCCGCGGATTCGAGCAATATCACATAGCGGTCGAACCCGGTTATGTGCCCGTGCAATTGAACTTTGTTTGTCAGAAACACGACAACCGAAATTTTGTCGTTCTTCGCTCTTTTAAGAAATTCGTCCTGCAGATTGATGATTGCTTCTCCGGCTCCCGCCATGATTTTTTCCCCCTGTTTTAGTGTTATTTTATTAAAGCCTTTAGTTTAGTCTTTATTCGCCGCCTTCCATATTCCGCAAACGACATTCAAGGGGTCGTCTGCGCCGGAGCCGAAAGCGTCAAGCGATACGGCTCCTTGGACGGCGCGCAGCCATGTCAGTTGCCTCTTAGAATACCAGCGCGTCCTCTTCGCGGTCTCTTCGACCGACCATTCAATATTCCTCTGCCCGTCGATGACTTTCAGGGCTTCAGAGTATCCTATGGTTTTTTCAAGAAACAGCCTTTCTCGCGTTCCCCGCGACGCGATTGCTCCAGCTTCTTCCACCAGTCCATTATTGTACATAATTGCGGTTCTTTTGTTAATTATATCGTATAAAATTTTGCGAGGAGCTTCCAGCATGAAAACAATGAATTCCCAAGGGTCGTCGCTGTCGCGAGGAACCTGCGCGACTCTCTTGGCTCTCATTTCGGAAGGACGCTTCCCGGATGATTTCAACGCCTCCAAAGCTCTAGCCACTCTGAATACATCGTTAGGATGTATCTTTTCCGCCGCTTCAGGGTCAGCCGCGCGAAGTCTGGCGTGCAACGCCTCCACTCCATATTTCTCGGCTTCATCCGTCAGTTGGGCTCGATATTCGGGGTCTTCATCGGATCCGCAGAATTCAAGTTTTCCCGCTAGAGCAGACAGATACAGAAATGTCCCGCCGACTATGATAGGTGTTTCCCCTCTTTCGATGATGCTTTCTATCGTTGCCCTCGCGCCTCGCGCGTAATCGACGACTGTGAATCTCTCGCCCGGCTCAGCTACATCCAACATGTGGTGCTTTGCGCGCGAAAGTTCTTCGGCTGTCGGTTTTGCAGTCCCGATATCCATTCCCTTGTATATTTGCCTTGAATCCATCGAGACGATTTCGCCGCCGGAGGTCTCGGCAAGTTTAATGCCTAATGCCGTTTTTCCGCAGGCCGTAGGGCCGCAGATGACGGGGATTTTAAACTTCGATGACGCCATAATAAATCGAACGCCCGCTCTCTATGATTTTCGAGAAATGGATGTCGTTGAAATAACCCCTGCGGCCTTTGACGACCACGCGCCTAGCAGCGATCCTTATGGCCTGATCAATGGATTCCGCCGAAAGCGGTCTTTCATCCGCCACAGCCCGCATCCGCCTCATGGCCGCCGAGCCCGCCACCGTTTCGGGAAACATCGGATCAAAATACACCAGATCAAACTCGCCGTCGTTGGCGCGGCGCATATATTCAGAGTGATCCGCGCTCACGACATGAATCCTGCGCGAAGCTTCTCTTATGTTGGCGGCCTTGATATCGCAGCTTTCGATTCCGCGCCGCGTCATGTCTGCAAGAATCGGACAGCTTTCCAAACCGACCAGCTTGCCGCCGCCGGTCAGCGCGGTTGCAATCACGAGGGCGTCACAGGCGATTCCCAGAGTCGCGTCAAGAACGTTATCCGAAGGTCTCGGCTCAAGCGCGCGCAAGAGCGCGTCCGTCGCGCCGGGATTCTTGGTTCTCTGCCCCGAAGTGTTTTCGTGAAACCTGAACGCGCCCTCCGAAGTCTGAATCAGCGGCGCGCCGTCCGTCTCGACATACAGCCCTTTTGCGTTCATGGATTCGAGGAGTTTATCAACCGAGTTGTCGCCTCTGACGGCGAATCTCAAATTGAGCCGCGCGGCCGTCTCCTCCGCTTTTGCGTTGAGGTCGAATCTTTTGCGCGGCGTCGTCACAACCCACGGTTCAGCGCTTGAACCAGACATCCAGCGCCTCCCGTGTCAGCTTGTGAGTTATCGGCCTTCCGTGCGGACATGTCCTGTTGAATTCTTCTTTTAGATACCTTTCGACAAGCGCGTCCATCTCGGCATGCGTCAGCGTCTGTCCGGCTTTCACAGCCATCCTGCACGCCGCCACAGTTAAAAGCCTTCCCGTGAGCAGGTTTTCCGGGGCTTTGTCCGGCGCGCTTCTTATTTCATCCGCAATGGCAGCAAGCAACTCGACCGGGTCGAAAGGCCCCGCGCTGTGCGCCACCGCTCTTATAATGAATGCTCGCTCGCCGAAAGGTTCGATTGTCAGCCCAGCCTCTCTGGCTCTTTCAAGATTTCTCGACAGTATTTCATATACATCTCGCGGCGTTTCCACAGGTTCGGAGATAAGCTGAAGCTGTTCGGCGGAATTCTTCGTTTTCCTTCTCAATTCATTGTAAATGATGCGCTCGCTGGCCACATGCTGATCTATAAACATCGGGTATCCATCGAGGTCGATAAGAATGTATGTTTTGAAAAACTGCCCTAATACTTTGAAATCGTGTCCGGCGATTCTCGACGGCTCGCGATATTCATTTTCAGCGGTTGTTTTTCGTATGGACGACCTGTTTTCGGGAACAGATTGTGTGTGCGGACGCGGAGCCGCCTCTTCGTCGAAAGGATGCGCGTGAACTTCCGAACTCTCGGTCGCCGCGCTTCTTTCTGGCTTCTCCGGAACCTGTATGTTCAGTTCATGTTGAGAGGACGTCCTGCCGGCCGCGGCCGGCTCGTTCCTCTCTTTTATCGGATTCAATATTTCTTTCGGCTCTATGATTCCGGGTTCGGTGAATCTCCCCCTTATTGTTCTATACACCAGCGAATGCACATCGTGAGGGGAAAGGAATCTCACTTCGGATTTCGTGGGATGCACATTAGGATCGATATCCGACGCCGGAGCGTCAAGGAAAAGTATCGCCATGCAATGTCTTCCCGACGGGACAAGTCCCCGGCACGCGACTTGTACAGCCGCCGCCAGATGTTTGTCATTCACAACTCTGCCGTTCACCACGAACATTTGGTATCGCCGGTTCGGAAAAGCCAAGTCAGGCATAGTGAACCATGCCTCAATCCGCATCCCTGCCATTTCCCCGTCCGAACGCTCGACTTTGTCGGCGATGTCTTTCCCGAATATGTACCGTATGCGTTCTTTCATATCCGCAGCGCCAGCCGCCTTAAAGACCGGAGATCCGTTATGAGTCTGCGTGAAAGCGACGCCGGGATACGCCACAATCATTTTAGACATCATTGAATTGACGGCTTGAATTTCAGAGCGCGCCGATTTAATGAATTTTCTTCGAGCAGGAACGTTGTAAAAAAGATTTTCAACTTCGATAGTGGTACCGCGCGGCCTCGCGGCCGCTTCAAGCGGTTTTTCCGCGCCGCCCTCCATCCTGACTCGCCATCCCTCGCCGTTTTCATTGTCGCTCGTTGTGACGGTCAGCGTTGAAACCGACCCGATGCTGTGTAGAGCCTCTCCTCTAAACCCCAGAGTATGCACCCTCTCCAAGTCGTCAATCGAGCCTAGTTTGCTTGTTGAGTGGCTCTTTAGGCAAATCTCCGCGTCTTCGCGGCTCATTCCGGTTCCGTTATCGCTCACCCTTATGAGTTTTCTTCCGCCATCCTCAATGTCCACTACTATTTCAGTGGCTCCCGCGTCGAGCGCGTTTTCGACCAGTTCCTTCACAACGGCAACGGGCCGCTCGACAACCTCGCCGGCTGCTATCTTGCTTATCGTCAATTCATCAAGAGCTTTTATGCGCCCCATCGTCCGTTCCTCTGTCTCAAGCGTTTCCCGAGCGGCATTCAATCATGCCGCTCTGCTTCCTGAAGGTCTTTTTTGAACGCCTCTCCTTTGATCGCCGTGTAGGCTTCAATCACCCTTCCCTTTGAATCATACACAATCTTTTTCGCGCTGAACGTCCTTTTCTTTTCATCTTTGACCGACACGTCTCCTTCAAGTATGGTGCGTTCTGACTTGCCATAATGCCATAGCTTGTCGGCGCGCGCGGAGCTTGCTCCCTCAACGACGTTCACTCCGCCTTCCAAATACAGCTTCTCCTCTGAGTATTCGGAAATAAGGAGAGCCGCCGTCGCCTTCATCGGACGTCTCAGCCGGGTCTCCGCTTCTTTCTCCAATTCTCTTTCGATGATTCCATCGTCAAAAAGCCAGTCTCCTCTTTCCTGAGACATATAAACATCGCCCTCCGCGCGGAATTCCTTGCGGCTGTCGTCCGCCGACGCTTTTAACGCGCGAAGCTCCCGGCCCTCCTGTTTTATCAAGACAGGTTTTCCGGCAAGGTCCGCCCTGCCCGCCGCGTCGTCGAAAGTAGCCTTATCGCAAATTATGTCAGTAGTTTTTTTTGCCACCTTCGCCGTCTTGCCGTCGGACTCTTCTTTAAATATGCGCTGTCTGTCCAGCCATGCTCCGTCGTCCTGCCTTATGCTCACAGAACCGTCGAAGACATAGCGTTTTTTATCTCTGTCGAAACTCAGTTTTTTTGCAGATGCCCGCCTCCCAGCGGCGGACATCTTCACCGTTCCTTCGGCTTCTCCTGTTTTTGTTCCCCAATTGTACGCCACGCGGTCGGCTTCCAAATCAAACGGCTCGTAATCGCCGTCCTCTCCGGGAACAGCGAGTCTGCCTCTGTCTTTCAGCTTCGCCTTTCCGGACAGTTCCATCCTTTTCTTTTTCCAGTCCAGCATGAATTTTTCCGCCTCAGCCTGATTCCTCGGATCGTCGAATCTTGCGGCTCCTTCTCCTTCTGCGATATCTTTTGAATAATCCACGCGTATCCTGTCGGCCAACACGGTGATATCTAAGAACTTCATCGCTGCGGCCCCTTCAGCAGTCAACATGTCAGCGCTTTCGTCATATTTCAGTTTTGCTGCGGTTACAACTATGTTCTCGCGGGAAATTGTTTTGACATCCCGCTTTGAGCCGTCTCTTTCGTCGAGGTAGTCCGCTATGTCGGCGGCGCGGTCGTCGTCGATTCTTTTTCTTGATGAAGCTTCTCCTAAAGCCTCCATCACTCCGTCGCTCTCCCGATATGTGATTCCCGTCGCGGAGAGATTGTAGTCGTCCTCTTCGATGCGCGGGTTGCCGAAGAGAGTCCATATTCTGTCGGAGCCGTCGAATCTCGCCGCCGAGCATGACACCCTCCTCTTCTGTTGAGTAAGGGTGACGCCGCCATACGCTAGAATATTCTCCGTGTTGAAATCCAGATCGAGTCCTACGCTTGTAACAACAGTGGCTTGCCTCGCAGCTTCGATTCTATCCTGATTGCCTGTGTCTTCTATCAAGCCGTCTTCGATGAGCCAGTCGCCTTTTTCCTGCCAGATGGTCACGCCGCCGCCCAATGCCGCCGTCTCAAGCCTTGCGTCCGCGTAGAACCTTCCAGCGTCCACCCGAACGCCCGGACGCGTCGCCCTCGCCGGCCCCGGAGCGTCAACCACTCCCTTTTTCCAGAAGTAAAACGCCTCTTCCGTCTCGTATACCGTCTCTCTCTTCAACAGAGCGCGGCGCGCCTTCGTGTCGCTTTCCTTTATCTGCTCGGCTTTCCTTACGGCTTTCACCCTTCCTGCCGCCCTCGCATATTCACGCTCTTCATCAATATATACTTCGAACGATGTCGCCTTGAAATGAGCTCCTTCAAGCGTCACAAATTCTTCTTTTGCCGCGTCGCCCTCAGAGCCGGGCATATATATCGCGTTTCTATGTTCCGTTGAATAACACTTCATCAGCCGGCGCTGCCTGTCATACTCTATCATTTTGGCGGTCAACTTCAGGTCTTTCGTGTATTCCTCGTCCGCAAGCGGTTCTTCTTCTTTTTCTTCTTCTGGTTGTGCGGCGTCCTCTTTCGGTCTCGCCGAGCCTGTTTTCTTCAAGTCGGGTATAAGCGCGGTCGCGTTGCCTCTGATTATGTAGCCGTCAAAATCCTCGCCCCACGCTTCCATGTCATCCCCGTAATATATGTTTCCATCCAGACTGAACTCAACCGGCGTCGGAATCACAAGTCTCTTCTGATTTCCGTTCCATTCGAACACGCCTGTGCGGAAATAGTCTCCGTTTTCCGATTTCATCTCGACTCCGCCGTCAAGATTCAGCGTCTCGGTTTCGGAATTATAAACAGCTCGTTTGGCGGTGAAAAAAAGAGGCGGTTCTTCTTCCCTGTAGAAAACCCCTCTTTTTACGGCTTTTATCTCGTGATGCTTGCCGGACTTGTCAATTCTGATCCCGTCCGTCCATGCTTCCCACTTCAAACGGCCGTCCCTGTAAACCCTCGCGTAAGTCCCTTTCAAAACGACAGTTCCCGGCGGTTTCTCTTTGGTCTCCTCCACCTTCATCACGAAAATAATAAACACGAACGCCACCGCGAGCGCCGCGAAGACTCCCAAAAATATCTTCCGTATTGTTTCTATGCTATCGTACATATTATCGCCGATTATAAATATACAGCATTTCGCTTTCCGTGTCGTTTCCATCCTCTGAAATGGATAATAACGGTTTTCGCTATTTCATCAATTCACACAGGATATGATGTAGATTGATTGTCAGATTCAATCAATGTGAAGCTTGCGAATACCGCGCTATCTTCAGTCTCGCCTGCTGAAAGAACATCCGCAATAGTTTTGCCTTCTAAATCCGAATTCCCTGCTCAGTTCGCAGCTTTTTTTGTATCCGTCGTTCTTCTTGAAGTCGGCCCGCAAAAAAGCGATTCCAGTTTCTTCCGCGACGCTTTCTCCCTGCTCATTGATTGCAGCGGCGTTTTTGTGGGGGCTTACCGAAAGCGTCGTGGCAATATGCGAGGCCCCGATTCCCGCCGCTTCTTTTACCGCCGACTCAAGCCGGAGCCTGAAACAAACCTTGCATCTGTCTCCGCCTTCAGGCTCGTTTTCCAGTCCTGATATCGCCTCTCTCCATCTGTCGTTATCATACTCGGCTGTCAAAAGAGAGACGCCTGTCGCTTCTGAAAGTTTTTCCATTTCATCCAAGCGCATGCGCCATTCTTCATGCGGCTCGATGTTGGGATTATAAAAATACAAAACCACATCCCACGAATCCCGCAATACGTTAAGGACATGAGGCGAGCACGGCGCGCAACATGCGTGCAATAAAAGCTTGGGTTTTTTCGAATTCGTCGCGTCATTCATTATTTGTCATAAAACAACTTTATTATGCCTTGCGTCACATCCGGGCGATTTCCTTGAACGCTTCTATCAGATAGTCAATCTGTTCATCCGTGAAACCGAAGGTGGACATTTTAAACCACCGTGTCTGTCCGGGCTTCAAACCTGTTATTCCTCTGTCCGCCAACGCGGAATGAAGGAAATAGCCGCGCTTGCGGCTATTCTCAGCGATGCGGTGGAACAACGGCGTTTCAAACCTGATGAGATCGTGGCGCTTCGGTTTCTCGCCCACCTGACGAATTTCGCCCAACGATTCCATAGCTTCCACGAACCTGACGGCTTTGGCCACTTCTGCGTCCCACCGTTTGACGCGCTCCTTGACTCCGGGCAGAGCCGCCATGAACGACACCACATTCGCGCCTCTGGCGGTGCAGCCCAGCAGCTCAATGTTCTTATTAGGGTGCGTAAGGGATGTTCTGAACAAGCGTTCGGTCCATTCGCCGTTTGCTCCCATGAAACCGACCGGACCGCTCGCTGCGAAACTCTTATGCCCTGAGCCAACCATGAAATCAACGCCGAGCGCGCGTCCGTCCACCGGCATTCTACCCGCCGAATACGCGCAATTCAGAATCAACGGGACGCCCGCGTCCTTGCAGATTTTTGAGAATTCTGCCGCGTCGTTGAGGTTGCCGTAATCGCCGTCCACGTGTGTAAGCAGGGCCGCCGCCGCGGGCTTTCCTGTTTTCGATTTGCAATATTCCAATGTCTCGGCAAACGAATCAGGAGTCACTCGGAAATCGGGGTCGCCGGTGTTTGTGGATTTGAAAACTTCGAGTCCCGCACGCTGCGCCGCCACGTATGTCGAGTAGTGCGCGTTCGCGTCCAACACCGCGCCTCGCCCCGGTTCGGACAGCGTGTGAAATATCGCGAATTTCCCTTCCCTTGCCCCCATCGTGACTGCGGCGCGGTCCATTCCCACAAATTCGGCCAACTCGACCGCGAAACATTTTATGTCCGGCTTTTCGATATCGTGAAGAACGCCCGCGCAACGGTCGCACACGGAATAACCGTCTGAAAAACGGGCTGCTGCTTTTCTCGCCGCGGCGCTCGCCCTGCCCCCCGTCTGAAGCGGGTTCAAGTTAAGCGCAAGCTCATCTATCGCCACTCTTTCGAAACTCATAGCGAAGCCTCGATTCTGTCTAGCGCTTTGCGCGCTTTCTCGATTTTCTTTGTCAGCGCCGCGCGGCTCTCTTCCGAGAGATTCTGCAACGGGGCCGCGTCCCTCCAGATATCCCTCACGTCTTCCATTAGATCGAGCACCCTGAATGTGTCCTCAACCCGCTGTTTGTTCCTTTGAGCAATCGTCTTATCCATATTGCCACCTTCAGGCGGACGCTCTCGCCCCCCGTTGAATTTTGCGCCTCGTTGAACTACTATAAAGTCTCAGCGCTCGGCTTTAGAACGCTGTCGCAGCGCGGCTAATATTATCGCAGATAGGCGGCAAAGATTAAAGCTTGCCGGGGCCGTATCGGCCTGAAAGCGGGGAATGTCATGAAATTCAAAGCGTGGTTCCAATGCGTTATGGGCTGCGAAGGCAAATACAGCCTCGGAGAAATTATTTACAAATGCCCGAAGTGCGGCAGCTTGCTTGAAGTCCAGCACGACATGTCTCTGCTGAAACGGCGCAAACCTGAAACTTGGATACGGCTGTTCGAAGACAGGTTCAGGCACACCACATGGCCCTACGGCAGCGGCGTATGGGGCAAGAAAGAGCTTGTTAACCCTGAAATTGCCGATGAGAACGTGGTCAGCCTTTTTGAAGGAGGCACTAATCTTTTCTGGGCAGACCGGCTAGGCCGCGAGCTTGGCATGAAAGAGCTTTGGATCAAACAGTGCGGCAACGACCACACCGGCAGTTTTAAGGATCTTGGCATGACCGTTCTTGTCAGCCAAGTCAAACAGATGATAGCCGACGGCAAAAAGATACCTGCGGTCGCTTGCGCTTCCACAGGAGACACCTCGGCGGCCCTTGCCGCTTTCTGCGCCGCCGCCGGCATCAAAGCCATTGTTTTGCTGCCTCGCAATAAGGTTTCCAACGCGCAGTTGATTCAGCCAATCGCAAACAACGCTCTCACGCTCGCGCTCGAAACGGATTTCGACGGCTGCATGAGAATCGTCCAAGAACTGACTGAAAAAGAAAACATATATCTTGCCAACTCGATGAATTCCCTCCGCATCGAAGGACAAAAAACCGTAAGCATCGAGCTTACTCAGCAGTTCGACTGGGAAGTCCCCGAAGTGATCATCATCCCCGGCGGGAACCTCGGCAACGTTTCGGCCCTCGGCAAAGGTTTTTTAGAGATGAAAGAACTCGGCATTATCGACGAGTTGCCACAGATAATCTGCGCGCAGGCCGAACGCGCCAATCCTCTGTATCTAAGCTATAAAAAAGGTTTCAAGAATATCGAGCCTGTCAAAGCGAAAAAGACTCTAGCAAGCGCGATTCAGATAGGCAATCCCGTAAGCGCGCACAAGGCGATAAGAACGCTTAAACAGTTCAACGGAGTAGTGGAACAAGCCACCGAAAGCGAGCTTGCCAACGCGTGCGCCCGCGCAGACAGAACAGGCCTTTTCTGCTGCCCGCACACAGGCGTCGCTCTCGCCGTTCTGTTCAAGCTTATCGAACAGAAACGCCTCGATCCCAAAGCGCGAACAGTCGTTATCTCCACTGCTCACGGCCTGAAATTCACTGACTTCAAACTGAATTACCACGAAGACAGAATTCAAGGCGTGAAGCCTATGTACCAGAACCTGCCCATACCCGTCGCCGCCGACTTCAAAAAAGTACGCGATATTATCTACAGACAAATTGAGAAAGACTTCGGCAAAACCTCGGGCGGCAAAATCAGGGGGAAACAATAATAATGGCGGTAAAGAAGACTAAGAAAAAACTTTCCAATAAACCGGCGACGGCTAAACAAATGGGCATCTCGACTCTGTCGGTTCACGGCGGGGAGGAACGGCGCAAGTACGCGGATTCCGTCACAGTTCCCATCGTTCAGACGTCCACATTCGTCTTTCAGGACGAAAACGATATCCGCGAGTACACTTCCGGAAAGAAAAAAAGATTCGAGTACGCGCGCTATGGGAATCCTACGACGCGAACCGCCGAGCTTAAACTTGCCGCTCTTGAAGGCGCGGAAGACGCGCTGCTCTTCGACTGCGGAATGAGCGCGGTTTCCACCTCGCTCCTTTCCATGCTTTCCTCCGGCGACCACATCGTCATAACCAGCGACGTTTACAAGAAAACCCTCCAGTTCGTTAAGAACGATCTTTCCCGTTTCGGAATCTCAAACAGCATTGTCGCGCCGCGCGCCGAAGATATAGAATCGGCGATTCGCCCGGAAACCAAACTGATATTCTCGGAATCTCCCACTAATCCTTATGTTTACGTGCTTGATTTCAAAAAGCTGGCGGCTGTGGCAAAGAAAGCGGGCGTGCCGACTTTCGTGGACAGCACTTTCGCCACGCCGTACAATGTTCGCCCTCTAGAATTCGGCATTGACATGGTGATGCACAGCGCAACAAAATATCTCGCAGGCCATAATGACATCATGGCCGGGGTTGTTCTAGGTTCCGCAGAAAGAATCAATAAAGTCAAAATGTTTCAAAAGACGGTCGGCGGATGCATAGACGCGCACGCGTCATATCTTCTCTTGAGAGGTTTGAAAACTTTCGCTCTGCGGGTCAGCCATCAGAACGAGAGCGCTTTAGCCGTCGCTCGGTTCCTTGAGAATCACTCTCGAATAAAACGCGTCTGGTATCCCGGACTTCCCAGCCATCCCAGCCACAAAATCGCGAAGTCGCAGATGCGCGGTTTCGGCGGCTGCCTCAGTTTTGAAGTAAACTCAAACATGTCCGGCGTTCAGAAGTTTCTCAGAAACCTGCGTCTGTGCCAGATGGGCCCCAGCCTCGGCGGAACTGAAACCCTAATCACCCATCCCGCCACCATCACTTACTATGATATGACAAGGCCAGCGAGATTGAAACTCGGAATCACCGACCAGCTTGTCAGACTCGCGGTCGGCGTTGAAGACCCCGAAGACATCATCGCAGATCTCGACGCGGCGTTAAGCTCTTTAAAGTAATCGCAAACAACCACAGTCAATCTCAGAACCAATCGAAAGACATAAAAAAAACCGCCCCATGAGGGGCGGTTTTTGCGTTGTCTAATTCCCTTCAAGCTCTCACGGACCGCACTGTCCGGGCTGCCAATTACATGTCGTGGCCATGTTGCATCCGAACTGATCGCCGCCGTATGTCATCATGCACTGATTGCTCATGTCCTCAATACATGTGGACATCGGCCCATTCCACATGCAGCTCAAATCCATGTTGCAGTCATTAGCCGAGGCGTCGACGCATTCGGTCAAATTCCATACGCATCCGTTCTGTGCTTCACAAGGGCTTTGATCCATATAGGTATAACAGTTGATGCCTTGCGCTATATATGAAGATGAACACCATGTCTGCCCCATACCTCCGCATTGTCCGGACACCCACGTGCATGAGTTGTTCTGACACGTGAACTGGTCCATATAAGTATTGCAAGCCGGAGGCCCGGAAGGAATACAATTCGTTCCATTCCACGTGCACATAGGATCTCCTATACACATTGAATCATTTTCATGCTTTCCGCATCCCGCTGTTCCGAATTCGACGCATCCCGGCATATTGAAGTTATACTCGCAATCCGTATCGGCATTGCAAGCCATTGCCCCGAATCCGTAGAATCCGCATCCGTCCGCTATGTCGCCGCACAAATTAAGTCCAGAGTACCAGTTGCAGAATGATGTGTGGCTTTCGCAATCGCCCTGCATTGATAACAGCGTGCACTGGCTTCCGCTCGCCATATCCTCGCAAGTGGAACCAATCCATATGCATGTCGCTTCAGCATTGCAGGTCGCGTCAGTATCAAACAATGAGCAACCTGCCGGAACGGATTCGATGCAATGATCCGTGTCCCAGTCGCAGTTGGGATCGCCGCTGCACATCGATTCGTCCAGCGGTCCGTATTTGGAGCATCCGGCAGTGTCAAACGGCACACAATGATTATCCGAGTAATTCCACTCGCAGTTTCCAGTCTGAGCGTTGCAGTTCGTGTTACTGTCTCCGAATTCTCCGCAGCCCGCCGTGCCGGCTTCCATACACATATCTGTGTTATGGTTGTAATCGCAGTCAACATCCATATTGCATTGTTCAACTGTGGCAAATTCGTAATATCCGCAACCGTAGGTATTTCCGTCGCATGTCATCAAACCGGCGTACCATTTGCAATCAACAGAATGGTTCTCACAATACATTTGGTCGGCAAATTTATTACAACTCGCCACTCCGTCAAACTGAACGCATTCGGTGTTTACGTCGTCCCAAACACAAGATGAGTCTGTATTACAGGCTTCAAGTGTCAAGTTCTCTCCGCACGCTGAACCGCCCATGTCTTCGACACAGTACGTCCCGTCCCACATGCAGCCTAACGTGTTTCCGCAGTCAACATCATTGAAGATTGCCGAGCAGTCAGGTCCGCCCATGTCCATCACGCACTGGTCGCCATCCCACATGCAGCCCATCGTGTTCGCGCAATCGACATCGCTGTAGATCAATGAACAGTCGGGAATCCCCCCGGCGGGTTCGCAGTAACTCATATCGCCTTCGTGCCAGTTGCATATTCCGCCGCCGCCGTAAGCATCGCAATACGATATGCTTAGCGCTGAGCACGGTTCACCGCTATCCTCTCCGGCTTCGCAATATTCATAAGACCAATAGCAATACGGCGACTCGTTGCAAGCGTAAGGGTCATTCTGATCCATGCACGGATTAGCTCCGCAGTGATCGCCGTACCAGAAGCAGCCTTCCCAATTACAAGTATTGATGTCGTAGTACTGCGAGCAGACAGCGCCCTGATCTTGGTCGCACATATATCCGTTCCAAGCACACATGGCATCTTCATCGCATGCGACTTGGTCCGACGGCCCGTACTTGAAGCAGCCAGCATCGCCTTGATTGGCGCAGAATTCCTCGCCATAGAACCACTCGCAATCAGGATCGGAATTGCACGTGGCGGGATCAGTTTGCGAGTAATAACCGCATTCATAATATGCCTCAGCGCACACATTCGATGCAGAATACCAGTTGCAGTAGGCGCTATGAACCTCGCATGAAGCGTCGTCCATAAATGTCGAACAGTACATCTCGCTGTTCATTTCCATGCAATTGCCGGGATCGCCGGGATTCCAGACGCATCCGAAATCCATGTTGCAACTCGTCGGCTCAGTATAACTTCCGCACAACAAATCCCATTGCGTGTTGCATACTCCATAGTATGAATCCCATACACAATATGGCTCGTTATCGCATGCTGTAGATTCGTCCCAGCCGTAACTGGCGCAGCCGGCCGTCCCGAAATTCACGCATATGCTTTCGTTGTAATTCCATTCGCAAGAGCCTACCTGAGCGTCGCAATCGCCATTATTCTCATAAACGCCGCAACCAGCCATTCCTTCAGGCACGCATGTTCCGTTGTTGAAGTTCCATTCACATTCCAATGAAGACGCGATGCAAGCGTTAGGCCCGCCGAATTCTTCGTATGCCGAGCAATCGACGGCTATCGGGCCGCAGTTTCCGTATGGACCGCCGCTCGAGTACCACTCGCAGAAATCAGGATTTTGATTACATGAGTATTCAAATCCATAAGCCTCGCATTGGCTGCCGTGAACAAGCGTCTGACACTGATTTGAGCCATAACCGTCCCAATAACATCCGGTCGTAGCGTTGCAATCGTTATACTCGAAATAATCCGCGCATGTCCCGGTGTCTTCCTCGCATTGGTAGCCGTTCCAGTGTAAGCCCACGCCGCATTGCGCTACACACAACTGATTGCCCGCGTCCCAGTAACAATCAAACGAGCTGCCGCAACTGTATTCATCGCCATTGAAAGCAGCGCAACCCGTTCCGCTTTCCAAACATTGACCATAATAGTCGTTCCACTCGCAACCATTGTAATAACAGTCGCTGATGGTGTAGGATTCGCAACCCAAGTCATCGGTGCAGCTATATCCGTTCCAGTAGCAGTTTTCGTTGTTCTCACAAAAACTTTCAGAATAGTAATCATAACAATTGCCGGTGTCCATGTTGCAGTTATATCCGTCCCAATAACATCCCATAGTTCCGTTGCAGTCGATATCGTTGTAGATGTTCCAGCAGTCAGCTCCGCCCATATCCATCACACACTGGTAGCCGTCCCACATGCAGCCCATCGTATTCGCGCAATCAACATCGTTGTATATCATCGAGCAGTCAGGACCCATGTCTTCTACGCACGCATATCCGTTCCAGTAACAGCCCATCGTGTTCCCGCAATCAACATCGTTGTATATCATCGAGCAGTCAGGCCCCATGTCTTCGACACACGCATATCCGTTCCAGTAACAGCCCATCGTATTCCCGCAATCAACATCGTTGTATATCATCGAGCAGTCAGGCCCCATGTCCTGCACGCAGTACATCCCGTCCCACATGCAACCCATCGTGTTCGCACAATCGATATCGTTGTAAATCATTGAGCAGTCGGGACCGCCGGCCACAACGCACTGGTCCACATCCCACGTACAGAGATAGTCTTTTCCGCATTGCGTCTGACTGGTGTAGTTCCAGCATTCACCGGGGATGATTTCCAAACAAGCCGTTTCGCCAGCGCTCCAATAGCATCCCGGTGCGGCGTCGCAATCAAACTCGCCCGGATAGTTGTAGCAACCGGGTCCGGGATCGAACGCCTCGCAATATCCATCGCCATAGGTGTTCCACTGACAGTACGTAGAGTGAAGTTCGCATAGGACTTGGTCGCTGCCGAAAAATCCGCAATTGCCTCCGTTGTCCAACATTTCACATCCGTTCACTCCGTCGTAATAACAGTTGGCGTCGTTGTTGCAATCGATTGAATTCTCATGCAGTGAGCATACATCGCCGAAATCCTGCACGCATTGGGCATACATTCCATCCCACATGCAACCGAACGTGTTGTCGCAATCCATCGGGTTAAAAATGTTGAAACACTCCGGCGGAGCGATATCTTGGACGCATATCTGCTCCACATCATCCCACAAGCACCCCTGTTGCGTGTTGCACGAATTCATGTCCGTATAAGTGAAACATACCTCGGACATTTTGAACACGCAGGTGGTAGACATCGCATTCCATTCGCATCTTTCGTCGGCGACACAATCCATGTCGTTGAGATGAATATCAGTGCAGTCGCCTTCGAGCGAGAAACAATTTCCCGCGTAGTTGTTCCATCCGCAACTCATGTCGCCAGAACAAGACGGCATATCTTGATAAGCGGCGCAATCGTCAATCACTTCAAAGCACTCGCCGTACATAGCGTCCCAAGAGCATCCGGGCGTTGTCTGACACATCGACATGTCCAAGATAGCGCCGCAGCCGCCGCCGTCAGCCACGCAGTACA
>ERZ795059.511-NODE-511-length-50824-cov-10.638598_pt1 | contig 50824 bp, 36 predicted proteins | sample MGYA00375143_ERZ795059 | MGnify/ENA primary metagenome ERZ795059 (study PRJEB30188, sample SAMN05720168) | activated sludge metagenome | isolation source: Anaerobic digester | place: USA | collected 2015-01-07 ... | reverse complement strand
ATCTCTGGCAAAAAAACAACAAAATTTGAAAACCTCCTTTGATGACGCAGGCCCCCCGCGTTCGAGTAGCGCAATTCGCCGGTCTTGAAATTGAGACATCCGCAAAACACGGTTACAAACAGATTCGCGTCGTTGCCGTGGCACAGTTCATTGTTCACGGCCCCCAGCACCACGGCGGGATCGCGCGCCTGCAGCGCAATGCCTTTCATCAAGGTCTTCGTCACCGCCATAAACAAGGCCGCGGGCACGCCTTTGCCGGTGACATCTCCTATGATGAAAAAGAGCGTTTCACCGTCAAGGAGGAAGAAGTCGTACAGATCCCCTCCCACTTCCCGGGCGGGTTCGAGGGCCGCGTGCAGCCGGAATTCCAAATGATCCGGGAACGGCGGAAACACGCGCGGCAAAAAACTCATCTGAATATCGTGCGCGATGTTGAGTTCGCTCTCGATGCGTTCCTTCTCCGCCGTGGTCTCGGTTAGATCCTTGATGTATTCTTTGAGCGCCGTGCGCATGTTCTCGAATGAATGCGATAATTCGCCCACTTCATCTTTGCCGCGGATGCGCGGGAGTGGCGCATCGAGGTTCCCTTTTGCGATTTCCGTGGTTCTGTGTGAAAGGTCGCGCAACGGACCGGTAATGCGCACCGCCACATACACGATTAGCAGAAAGAGAATGCACAGTCCGATCAACCCAATGGCGGCGGTGATATAGGTCAGCCGGAGAACATCGCGGAAAAGATCCTTGGCCGGGAATATCACCCCCAACGACCAATTCGCCGAAGGAAGCGGAACGTACGCCATCCATGCAGGCCCCCCAACGTGAATCCCAGGAAGCGTAATGAAGCCTTTCCCGCCCGTCACCATCTCCCGGCCTGCCTCCCGCCATTCCGGAACGTTTTTTTCCTCTGCCAGGTTGAAAACGGTCTTTCGCATAACATAGCCGGTGTTCGGATGACAGATGAAGGTGCCGTTTGAAGACAGAATAAACGCATACCCTGATTCGAAGAAGACCTGCACGCCGTTTATGATGTCCCGCAGCCAGTCCAGGGCGATATCGACGGTAACCACGCCCATGAACCGGCGTTCTCCGTTCACTTCCCGGTAAAAGGGAACAGAATACGTGGCCATCGCGATGTTGCCGCCGCCCTCGTCAAAATACGGTTCACTCCATTGGGCGCGGGTCGTTTCCTTCGGGACACGGTACCAATCCCATTGGTGATATTGATATTGATCACCGCCCAGACGGGTCATTTCGATGTTGTCTCCAGAGCGAAAGGCATAGGGGGCGAAATGGATCGATACACCGTCAAAGGCCTTCGGCTCGAACGCGATGGTCGATCCGAAAATCGCAGGATTGGTCCCTACCACGGTGCGCACCAGGGTTTCGATGGCGCCGGTCTCAAGCGGCGCTGTTTCCAACGCCAGCGCGGTAAACGTGGGAACCGCCTCGATGCGCCCCAGGATTTCCTCAATATGACACGCGGTGGCCAGGGCCAGGCTGCTCGCGCTCTTTTCGACGTTATGCAGCACAATCCGCTGCGACACGAAGTAGTTGTACGTGGACGCGGAAATGAAAATGGCCGCCGTGCTCAACACAATAAGCGCGGATAACTTGAATGCCAGGCCAAACCTAACCTTCGTCCACATAGACGGCATGAAATTCCTCCAACAGGAAATACGAAAAAGGGGTGATATTCGCCTTTTCAAAATGTTTCCGGACAAAAGTATAGGAGCGTGTAAACCGGACTGTCAAAAATACAAAAGGACTATAGAAGGGAAGAAAGCAATGCCAAAACAGATCATTGCGCTGGCTTTACTTCGACCGCATAGACCTGTAGCGTTCCCCCAACATCCGACTGAAAGACCACCCATTGTCCATCGGGCGTAAAGTGCGTGTTGGGCTCCGGGTAGTAACTCCAGGAATGTCCCGCCATGCTGCACAGCTTTTCAACATGCAGTTTGCCGTGATCGAATCGGTAAAGGAATATCCATTTGCCGGAGGGGCATAATCGGAAACTTCCGCCCTCGCCGTCGCCGCAGAACATGGTTTGATCCGGAGAGATATTGAAATGGCGGGAGGCGTAACGCATGTTGAACGGGTATTTTTTTAGCTCAAGGGTTTGCACATCAATTGAGGCGAGATAAAAGCGGGGCTCGGAGATCTTTTCCATAAACGTTGCGATCTTGACCGGCCAGCGCGGCGTCTGAAAATCGCACCAGACCTTCTTCCCGTCCGGCGACCAGAATTCATGGGTCTGGAGTTCGCGCCGCCATTTCTTTTCGTGGAGTTTTTTCAGGCCCGTGCCGTCCGAGCGGATCATCCACATGCGTTCAACGTCCCGGCTGGGGCCTTCATGGCAGAACTCGATCAGATTCGGATCGGTGGGCGAAAACTGGACATGTCCGAGCCATTCGTTCTCGCGATAGATTTCACAGACCTTTCCACTCTTGATATCAATAGTGTAAAGCGCATTGGGTAATTTTGCCTTCCAGATTTCCCGAATCCATTGTTTGCGCGGCATTTTGGACGTGTAATACTTCTCCTCGCCGAGGCAGTAACAACCCGCCAGCAATGTTTCGTCACTGTTTACGCTGAGCCCGCGCCCCGATGTGTAATGATGCGGCACGGTTGCGATTTCCCGCGTTTCCAGCGAGTCAATGTTGGTTGAATACACCTTATCTCCGCTCATGTAATACAGCGTGCAGCTCTTCGGCGCCACCACTTCAAACCCCGTGCTGATCGTTGTGATCTGGCGGATTTCAAGCGTCTTCAAGTCAACGGTGAACACATTGCGGCCATTTTGGGTTAACCCCATAAACACCATCTTGTCGCCGCTGGCCGTAAAGGGGTTTTGATGGAAATAAAACACCTCGTTGTTCCCTTCGCGGCGGGACAAGCGGATAACGCGATGCCCGGTGTGCTGGTCGATCCATTCGTTCCCAACAGGGGTTTCCGGAGGCCATGCACCGGGTTTATCCGATTCAGCAAGACTGGTCAAAAGGACAATGGTGAAAAATGATATCCATGTTTTACCCATAGAATAAATCCATGTTTTCTGTATTTGACATTATATTCACAGGTTAGGTTCCAGTACCCGAAAAGGATGAACGTTAATCCCCAACAGGAAAATAAAGCGAAATAACCTTGGATGCACCCTTACTTAGCATTTAGTCCTGCCAAATGTATAGTATGGTTACATAAAAGAGGAGAAGTTGCTATGGGAACGACACTTGCCGCCCTGCTTATGGTTTCCGCCTTGTCGCTCGCCGCTGGGGATGCGCCCGATGGCGGGCGGTGGATCGATCCGCGGTGCGCACCCCTGGAAATCACCAAATATGGGCCGTTTGTGCGGAATAACGACGGCGCCTTGCTTGTCATTGACAAGAACATTCTGCGATCAAGCACGGACAACGGAAAAACATGGTCGGAAGGCGGCGCGCCGATTGATCCCGGCATCGATATCGCGGCCAACGGTCATGTCGGGCAGTTTCTAAAGACGAAATCCGGCACGATCGTCATTGCGTTCCTCGATATGAGCGCCTATAAATGGGATTGGAACAACGACACGGAGGGGCCGAATCCCGGATGTAAGCTTGAACTCTGGACGATCCGCAGCACCGACGGCGGCAAGACGTGGCGCGATAAACAACGCCTCCTGGACGGCTATAACGCCGACTTCATGGGATTCATCCAGATCACCAGCGGGCGCATCGTCCTGACCGCCGAACACCTCGTTCCCGAACTGCGCCGCTGGATTTCGTGCTCGTTCGTGTCAGATGATGAAGGGGCGGCGTGGAAACAGAGTAATTGGATTGATCTGGGCGGACATGGCCATCATGACGGGGCGGTGGAGCCCACCGTGGCCGAACTTTCCGATGGGCGCTTACTCATGATCATCCGCACCAATCTCGACAAGCTGTGGTCCGCGTATTCCGATGATCAGGGCCGGTATTGGCGCACCATTCAACCCATGACCCTCGATGCCAGCAGCGCCCCTGCCTGGATATTGCGTCTTCAGAACGGTCACCTTGCGCTTGTCTGGAACCGGCTCAATCCGGAGGGCCGCACGTGGCCGAAATCCAAGGGCGGCGGCCCCACCAGCGAATTCCCCGCTTCGTGGCACCGCGAAGAACTTTCGCTCGCGTTTTCCTCCGATGACGCAAAAACCTGGACCGAACCCGTAGTTATTGCACGGCACCCTGGCGATCAACTGTCATACCCATACCTTTTCGAAGCCGCGCCGGGCGAACTTTGGGTCATCACCCATTACGGCAACGTCAACCCGCCCCTGGCCGTGCGCGTGAATGAAAAGGATTTCTTAAAACTGTGAAATGCGCGTGAAAACCACCTTGAGAAAGAAACTGACAGTGTAAAATGGGAACTAAACGATTTCACTGACGCGCACACGATCCTCTGCAGGACAGCGAGAACGTATACGCGCGGCGCTCTCTCCCCTCCATCTTAATCGCGCCGGAAAACACGGCTGAACGCAAACAGCGTTAACACGCTCAATGCGCCACGTCCCATGCGTACAAAATATTCCCATGAAGAAGACCTCGTGTTTCAGGTGCCTCTCTCTGCAAATTGACCCAATCCTATACATGTATTTTTCCCTTGAAGAGGCGTAAATACCCGAGAGTCTCGCAAAACACAGGACTATTATTACCCTTACCAACATTCTGGAATCAAATGGGGCGCACCAGCATCGGATACGCAATATGTAAATACCTTAGAAACCGTGTACAATGCATTGAAAAGGAGGAACGGACAATGGAGAGGAAACATGACATTCCCCGGCGCAGTTTTTTCACCCGAATGGCCGCAGGCGGTCTGACCATGGCCGCGGCGGGTGGTGCATCCACGGCCGAAGCACAGAAGGAAGAACCAGCGATGAAACGCGGCGCACAACGATTGAGTCTTGAACAATTGCAGGCGTGGGAATCCCTCGGCTATGGCATGTTCATTCACTTTGGCATGAGCACGTTTGTCCAAGCTGAACTACCCGACGGAAAGGCTCCCGCCTCCACCTATGCGCCGGACAAGCTTGACGTGGATCAGTGGGTCTCCGTGGCACGCGACGCCGGCATGAAATATATCGTGCTGACGTCGAAACACGTCGCGGGGCACTGCCTCTGGCCCAGCAAGTATACCGACTATACCGTGGCGAACAGTGGCGACAAAACCGACGTCATGGGCAAGTTCGTGGAGTCCTGCAAGAAACACGGCATACTCCCCGGCTTCTATTATTGCTCGTGGGACAACCACAACCGCTTCGGCAGTCAAACACCGTCTGACAAGGGTAAAGAACTGCCCTCGTACACCACCTCCGTTTATCAAACATTTCAAACGAACCAGCTCACCGAACTCATTAAAACGTATGGTCCCTTCGCGGAATTATGGATTGACATCCCCGGTGTGCTCGGACGCGGCTACCGCACCTTCCTCTACAATCATCTCGCCTCGCTGAATCCCGACGCGATCATCATGATGAACAGCGGCATCTCCACCCAGGAAACATACGATGTGGAATACGCCTGGCCCTCCGACATCATCGCCATCGAACGCAGCCTCCCACCCGGTCAGGGCCACCAGAAATGGCGCACCATCGAAGGCGCCGAATACTACATGCCCGGCGAAATCTGCAATCCCATCGGCAAGGAATGGTTCTGGGTCAAAGAGGACAAGCTCCGAGCGGACAACGACCTCCTCGCCGAGTTCCAGGCCAGCCGTCAGCGCGGGGTCAACCTGTTGCTCGACGTGCCCCCGGACACCCACGGCGTCATCCCCGACGAAACCGTCCAGACCCTCATGCGCCTGCGTAAAAACGCGGGGATATAACCCTCTATAAAGTGATTTACTTTGTACTATATGGTGGGCATTTTTGTCCCGGAGTTTGTCCCTAAAAATGTCCAGCGTAATATATTGTGATTCAATATGTTATAGATTTTTTGTCCAATATTTTGTCCAGAAAAACACCCACATTTGTCCAACTGCCAGAGTAATAAATTTTAAAAGATGAACCGGCACCTGATTGCCTATATTGCCTTGTTCGTAACCACCTTCGGGTGGTCGCTTTCGCCTGTGTTTATCCGGTATTTGAGCGGGGCCTATGATCCGTATTCGCAGGCCTTCATCCGGTATTTCAGCGCCACCGTGGTCTTGGTGGTGGTCAGCGGCATCCTGTACCGTTCCGGACTCCGCCAAGCCTTCTTGAATCCCGCCACCTTCGGCCTGGCGGTGGCGAACACAGTGATGCAGACCGCCTGGACCGTCGGCGTCTATTCCACCACAGCCACCGTGGCGCAGTTTGTGGTAAAACTTCAGGTCCCGCTGATTATTCTGCTCAGTTTTTTTCTCTTCCGCGAAGAGCGCGGCGTAATCCGGAGTCCGCTGTTTCTGATCGGCACATTGCTCGGTCTGTTCGGCGTGGGCGGCGTGTTAATCCAGGATCCCTCCACCTCGCTTCTGCCCAGTTTGAATACGGCCACCTTGCTCATCATTTTCACGGCCTTTACCTGGTCTATTTACGCTGTCTGGGGCAAGCATGCGGTTGGTGCGCTGCATCCTGTGCCAATGTTCACGTCCGTGGCGGTGTATACCACCATCATGTTCGGCATTCTGTCCTTTTTCGTTGGAAATCCCCATACCTTGATCTCAGCAGGCGCACATATCACCGCACTCGCGCTGCTTTCCGGCACCCTGCCCATTGCCATCGCCCACTGCACCTTTTTCTACGCCCAAAAACACCTCGGCGCCTCCGTATGCACCAGCGTCACCATGTTGAACCCTCTCATCACTCATTTCATCGCCCTCTTGCTCTGGCACGATGAATCCATGTACTGGGTACAATGGGTAGGCGCCGCCAATCTCCTCACCGGAACCTTTCTCGTCATCCACGCGGAATTCGGAGGGCACAATAAAACAGCGGAATCATTTGACGCATAAAAAGGCCTTCCAGGAGTTGTTTAGGCTCCTGGAAGACCCTTAAGAAAGAAGGGGAATGATAGGGGAGACGATTTACCTGGCAACCCACACGGGACGGTATTCATAGACTTCAGGGACATAACGCTGGCGGATTTCATAATACCCGCCGCTGCGAACACCGGTGCGTATGTCCACCGTTTCCGGAATCCACACTTTCACTTCTTCATAATGGGCGGGATTCACCAGCACGCGCTCCGTGACATAATTGCCGGCGGACGCACACGCCACAGGCTGGCCATACGCCATGGGCTGACCATACGCTACAGGCTGACCATACGCCACGGGCTGACCATATGCCACAGGCTGGCCATAACCATACTGGCCATACTGTTGCTCCATACCCACAATTGCCAGCGTGCTCACCACCTGCGCCACGGCATTCGCAATGCCCACGTCGCGATAGGCCTTCGCATAATCACTATCATGATGGCTGTCATGACGATCCTGCCCGTACGCGCCACCCAAACCCTGCAAAATATTGCCCAAGTCGCCGCCGTTCCCAAACGGGTTGTTTCTATTTGAAGAGGAATGACTTCCAGACCGGCTCAAATTACCCAGACCATTCAAGAGATTGCCCACGTTATCGCCATGGGGCAAACCGCGCAAGGACTGTCCGATATTTCCGCCGCGGCTATGGCTTGCTGCATTCAACAAGGCCTTCCCAACTGCCTTCCCAAAATTTTCGGCATAGGCTGTCTGCATACCCAAGGTCATGCCGAAAACCAAGGCAACTGCACTGATGATGATATACATTCGCTTATTCATGGATTCGCTCTCCTATATTCCGGCGGGTTCTGTGGAATCTTCTGTTTTCCCGCCCGTTGTACTGCGTACCTGCTGTTCAATTTTCCTGATTGGTAACACCAATTGTATGCCAATCACCCATACAGACGATACTATGTGCCGTTACATTCACTTTTTCTTGAAAATGGTCCAATGTATTATAAAAAGAAAAAGAATGGGATTAAGATAACCTCTTGATGCCATAGATGTTACCGAAGAGCCCGATTGGGGAATGAACTTTCAATGAGGCTTGGCGGGTTGCACGCCCAAGGACAAATTGGGCCTATTTCTTTTGCGGTATAGCTTTAGAAGGGCAAATCTTCCTGAGTACTGCGGGATTCTTTTGGGGCAGACGGAACAGGCTCATCCGTATCGACTTCTTCCTGTGCCTCTTCTTCCTCTTCTTCCTTATCTTCTTCTTTTTCTTCCTTTTCCTCGACCAGTTCACGCGCTTCCAGGGCGCCCTGTGTGTTCTTCAACAGGATCTCGATACGCTTTTCCGCGTCGGTGAGGGCCTTTTCACAGGAACGCGAAAGCTTGACGCCTTCCTCAAAGCGCTTGAGCGACTCGTCCAGCGACAATCCACCTTCTTCGAGAGCCGCCACGATGGCTTCTAATTGCTCCAGATCTTTTTCGAATGTAGCTTCTTTTTTCACGGTTTCTTTCTTAGCTCGCGCCATGGTTTGCATCCTCAATCCGTGTAACCGCGGTGACTACCGCGCCCTCGCCCAACCGCACATATAGTTCATCCCGAAGCGCAAGCTGCGAAGCCGCGCGCACCAACGCGCGCTCCGGCAGCTTCCACGCCAACGCATATCCCCGTCCCAAAATCGCCAGCGGACTCAAGGCGTCCAACTGCGCCAGCAGCGGACGCACCCGCGCCCGGCGCCGCTCCAGCAGGGCTGTCATCGCTTGTGCCAGCCGCCACTGAATCGCCATGCGGCGTTCCTTGGCCTGGCGAACCTGGCTGGCCGGCGAAAGCAACGCCAGCGCATGTGCCGCGCGGTCCGCGCGCAAACGATGCGCCCGCGCTTTCTCCAGCATCACGCCGTCCAGACGCATCCGCAATTCATCGTGTTGTTGCCGACGCTGCCGCGCCAATTCTTCAGGACGCCGGAACACATAGCAACTCCGGGCCACGTTCAGCCGGTGCCGCGATTCCTGCACGCGGCGCGACATGGCGCCCCCCATGCGCTTGCGGATCAGAGCAATACGCTCCAGCAGCGCGGTACGTTCCTGAATAACCAATTCCGCCGCTGCGGAAGGCGTCGGCGCGCGCATATCCGCGGCGAAATCCGACAATGTAAAATCGATTTCATGGCCGACAGCGGAAATGATCGGTGTTTTCGCATCAAAGATCGCGCGCACCACGCGCTCTTCATTGAACGACCACAGATCTTCCAGCGAGCCGCCGCCGCGCCCCACGATCATGACGTCCACGCCCCATTTATCCAGCGCGCGGATTCCCGCCACGATCTCCCCCGCCGCCTCCTCCCCCTGCACACGCGTGGGATACAAAATTACATGGACATTCGCAAAACGGCGGCCCAGCACGTTCAAGATATCGCGAATCGCCGCGCCCGTGGGCGAAGTGACCACCCCGATCCTCCGGGGCAGGAGGGGCAACGGCTTCTTATGCTTCTCGTCAAACAGGCCTTCCGCATCGAGTTTCTGCTTCAATTTCTCAAAAGCGAGTTGCAGCGCGCCCATCCCCTTCGGCTGCAGGTCTTCGATCACAATCTGGTAATTGCCCCGCTTTTCATATACCGTCACGCGCCCGCGCGCAATGACCTCCAAGCCGTTTTCCACCGGAAACAACAGCCGCGTCAACGGCCCGCGGAACATCACCGCATCAATCTGACTGTCCTTATCCTTCAGCGTGAAATACGCATGGCCTGAAGCAGCCACTTTCCAATTCGAAATCTCCCCCGCGACCCAGACCTGACCCACGGTGGTTTCCAACAGCACTTTCACGCGCCGCGTCAACTGGGTAACGGTCCAAATCTCTGTCGACGGCATTTCCATGCTGGGGATTGTAACAAACCCGCGCGTTTCATGCACCATCAATCTTTCCGGGCCCGGCAAACGGCTCCAGGGGACTCTAGACTGGAACGTACTGAAAGAAAGATCTCACAGGGGCACGGGGCCACAAAGCCGGAATAAAGCCAGCGTTGGCGCAAAATGATTTTGCGCTGCGTTTCATTTCAGGAGCTATTTCGTTTCCCTTGACTCCTGGGAATCCGCACCGCACACTGTCAATGGAATCTGAACCTTGGCACGTCCAGGTAGTAGGATACCCCTGGAGACGAAAGTCCCCTTTTTCTTTACGCGATAGTTGAATGCAGTGGAAATAGCGCATATAGGTAGAAGCGGCGTCCCCGCCGCTTTTTGCAAGGCTAAGCCGATCCGGAACGCAGTGTTTTCCCTTTTGCTGCTGATTTTAATTCGTGACGCACTGCGTCACAATTTGGGAACTTTATATATGTTACTCCTGCTTCTTTTCCAATTCGTCACGCAGTGCGTGGCGAATTGGAAACGCCCGATAAAAAGACCGCATGTATTTAAGATTGGTTATTGTGAAATCCTTGCCAAAGTCAGCCGTCAACCGGCTAGACAAATCATCCAGTACGGCATCGCCATACACAGTAATTCGTTACAAGGTTTGTTTCACTTCATTGACTATTTTGTTGTTTTAGATGCGGGAAGATTCTTTTGAAAGAAAATCTAGTTCGCGATCCAACATTTGCGGATCACGGCAAACATGGAAAGCCCACACGCCCAATTGGTCCAGCTTGTTGATGAAAATGATGCCGTGTAGTACACTTTAGGCAGATACCCCCCCGGAGATCGCATCTCCGGGCCGACGCTTCTCTTCGGAGAGGCGTTTCTTTTTTCTTCCCTATCCAACTTTCTGCGCCTTCATGATTTCATTGCTACTGGGTTCAATTACTTTTACCCCGATATATACATTTGTTATCTGCCAGAGAGCATAGGGAAGCGGTTCCATTGAGGATGTTGAACTTGACGGTAAAAATGAAGGGGTGTAAAATTCATTATGACCGCGGACAAAATTCGGCTCCATGCCGTGTGGAGTGTTGGTACGTCCCGCACCCCCTATATCCGCGGCGTTTCATTTCAGGAGCTATTTTCCTTGACTCCAGGGAATCCGCACCGTACACTGTCAATGGAATCTGAACCTTGGCATATCCAAGTAGTAGGATTCCTCCGGGGACGAAAGTCCCCCTTGTTTATTTTAGGCTGGTAGGGTATCATTTTTTACAATTCAACGTATTTGTTTTGGCCGTTAGCAATCATAAGCCATATAAGGGGGCTACACGTTCATCGATTTCTCGTTCCCAATCTTCGCACCCCACGCCTTTTGTGTCAAGGCATGATTTTACAAGGTTTTCTATTTTTCCCCTATTGTTTATATCCACAACAGGAATTGGTATTTGAATTAACGATTGGTAAATAAAACGGAATCGCCCGCCTTTTGTAGGATCACCAAGACATGCGAATGTTGTTTTTGCATAATCCCAAACATGAGTTGAGTTCAAAACACCAAGCAGATACAAATCAACTTTGGGAATAATGTATGCGGTATTGCCAACATATGTGCCATTTACATCGAAGGCAAAGCGGGAAGATTTTGCTATATCTGGTAGAATTATCTTATCTCTATCAAAAGCATCATAATAAGCACATGCTCTTAATTCCCACCAATGATTGCCTTGATCCTGTCTGACCTCAAGGTCTTTTTGAAATCTTTTTAAATGAGAAAGGATGGAAGGATAACGTTTTATATCAGTCCCAATTTTTGTGACAATCAGCCAACGATCATTGTGTCGAATATGCCATTTTCGGATGTCATCCCCAACTGCCAGAGGCTTAATGATCTCTTCACTTTTGGGATCTCTACCGATGAGTTCATTTCTTTTAGCGCCATCAATGACAAATGCTTTGTTAAAACCGGTTTTTATTCCATAGAAAATCTGTCCGTTAACATATTCACCGAGGGGGATGCCATTTTGTTGCATTTTCTTGAAACGGTCAGCCACGGTGGCGGAAGCCATAGTCCAATTGGGACCGGCAAGTGCGGAGGGCGGGAGAGGTTGGCCGCACTTTTTGACAAGTGCCAACACATCGGGATAGGGCGGGTCAAGGGATTTGACTTGGGTAAAGATAGTGGCTTGGGCATCCTTGCCCAAGGATTTTACGGGTGTGGATGGGTTGAGAGGTTTATCTTGCCCAGGGATGGACAAGCTACTGCTATTTTCTTGCCCAGGGATGGGCAAGCTACTGCTCTTTTCTTGCCCAAGGATGGGCAAGCTACGGGGCAAACTACTGCGCCATGGCCAATTTTTTAGGCCGGCATTTTCGGGATTAGTAAGGGCGTAGTCAATGGCATGCAGGTAATCTTGCTCGTCACGGATCAGGTGGTCGTAGGATTCCTGTTGCCAGAAAGGACCTTTGTGCTTCATTTTTTTATTGGCCTCATTCGCGGTGAAGGATTTCCACGAATGCATTATCTGCGATAGCTTCACTTCATCTATTGGCTGAACCACGGCATGGACGTGGTTGGGCATCACACACCACGCATGAAGCCAGTAGCGTTGTCCGTCAAAGAAGCAAAGTGCATCTGCGACGATTTTCGCAATCTCTGGTTTTAAGAGATAACACGCGCCATGCCCCTCATCGAGATACTTCTCCACCTTCTCCGCATGGATTTTATGAAGCCGCCTTGCTTGTGATGGTTGAAGGCCTTCTCCATCGGCTTTCATTTTCTGGAGTAATCTGTCGCGTTCTTCCAGCCAAGCTTCATATACATGCTTGGGCAAGGAGTCGGCAAGACGAAAAGAAACCGCGTATATTCCACCTTCACGGGTCCAGTGAGGAAGAAAAGCGCCTTGACGCTTTTCAATCGTGGCTTGGGCATCTGTGCCCAAGGGATCAAGTACATCATCTTGCCCAGGGATGGACAAGCCACTGTTATTATTTTGCCCAAGGATGGGCAAGCTACTAAGCAAGCTACTTGGTAAACCGCGATGGGATTTGTATTGAGCTATAAAAACCATTGGGAATGTTGCAGCACTTTCAAATACCGGTAATTCTCCGAAATCCGTTATACTGACAACATGACAGGTTTCGGCGATATGTTCGCGCAGGTTGGCGCCATAGGCCGCGCGGAACCATTTGTTTGAGGAAATAAAGGCCAACATGCCTCCAGGCCGGAGCAGTTGAAGCGCCCGCGCGTAAAAATAACAGTATAAATCAGCGGTGCCGGTATAAATTTCAGGGTAGCCTTTTCTCAAGGCAGGCTTGATATCGCGTAAAAGTTCCTGGCGGACATATGGGGGATTAGCCAGGACAATATCGAAACCAGATACACGGGCGTCTGGATTGTGTTCAAGAAGTTCCTGCTGATCCTGGGCATCATTAACAAATGTGAACTCGCCACATAGGGTTCGCATGGGGAGATCGCTACAAAAGACTTCAGCAAACTCGACACGCCAATCGAAACCTCTTTGTATATCCCCTGCCTGAGAGTGACCGGCGATTTCAGAGCGGATACGATCTATTTCGGCTTTCAGCTTTTCTTTTTCAGATTCTTTTCGAGCTTTTAGGAAGTCAGCTTTTAGGAAGTCAAAACGATTGATTAGTTGGTGGCGATGGAGATCCGGTTCTTGTCCGCCGCTTGGATCAGGACCCAAGAGGCTGTCGCCGATTTCAATTTTAAAGTCGAGGTTGGGTAATGGTAATGGCGCATCGGAATCCACTGCCAGAGATAACCACAACCGGAGCCGTGCAATACCCACGGCAAAATCGTCACTATCCACACCATACAGGCAGTTGGTGATAATTTTAAGCTTTAATTCGTAAAGGGATCGGGCATCCCTGACGAGTTTTTCTGAGTACAGAAGTTGATAAAGATCTATCATTTCATGGAGCAACCCGAGTAAATAGGCGCCAGAACCGCACGCCGGATCGACTGCTTTCAGTTTATCAAGAGCCCCAAGGATCTTGTGCGCATTGGAAGCTGAAAGACCTGTGACATCGTGCTGATCCACCATTGCGGCAATGGCATCCATTGGGGCTTTCGTAACATTAGCGAGGTAGCCTTTGAGCGCTTCGCGGCACATAAATGACACAACAGGGCGCGGCGTATAGTAAGATCCGGTCTCATGCCTTCCTGTAATAAGTTCTTCAAAGACTTTGCCAAGCATCTCCGGGTCCACGGCTACTTCAACATTTAAAGGCGTGGATTCAGTGACAGTGAAGTTGTATCGGTCAAAAAGATCTAATACCATACCCAAGAGATGGTTCGGGATTCTTACTTTTCCGCGTTCATCATATTCGTCGGCAATGCTGAACAGTCCGCCATTGAGATAGGGAACATGGCCGCATTGTTCTTCAACCCGTTTTTGATCCGCCTCGCTCAACTCCTCACGGCGCAGGTTAAGTCCATTAAAAAACAAGGGATATAACCGATCGTTCAGGAAATCTTCTTGCGTGGCTTGAGCCTCTGTGCTCAAGGGATCTGAAGTGGCTTGTGCATCCCTGCGCAAGGGATCCGAAGTGGCTTGTGCATCCCTGCGCAAGGGATCTGGAGTGGCTTGTGCATCCCTGCGCAAGATTTTTGATGTGTGTTGTGTTGTCTTGCCCATTGCCGAAATGCCGAAACTATAACCTTGAGCAGGGATGCTCAAGCCACTTTCGTATAAAGCGCGCAGATAGTCTTTCCGGCCTTTGTATGATAGCCAGTCCTTTTTCTGGATGAAGTAAAGAAACATTAACCGATTGAAAAGACGTTGAGTATATAACCTCCGTTTATCACCTTCCGGCACTCCTGATAAACCAGTTTCAATCTTTTCAAATACCTGCCGGTATTCCCGAAAAAACTCTTTGGTGACCCGTTCGACATCGAACGCTTGTGACCAGTTCTTAACCCATTTTCCGGAGTCATCGCCTTCATTCTCCGTATAGACTAATGAGGGAAGGTTATATTCACACAGTGTTCGAATATGCAAGTCGCCATGGGTCCATCCGAAGGAAGCCAAGGGAGCGGACTTCAAGTCTCCCTGTGGGGCTTTAAAATAGGCGAAGCGGAAATGCTGGTATTGATAATTAACAATGAAAAGCAGATTTTCTTGATTCCACGAAGCTAAGCAGGCAGCCTTTCGCCTGTTAGGCACCAAGCCCTGCAAGACTTTTCTCAGTATCCCTGTGATTCCTCTACCTGTAAGAAAAACATCAGGCTCTTTAAATTCCAAAATGAAGATGCCCCAGGGTTGATTTGATACGAATGGTTGAATTTGCCAAACCAAGCCATCAACCAATTTGTTTTTCAAATCCTGTGCATTCAACTCTTCCGTAGACCAACTATAGGAAACGTCTTCGATCAAACCGCTGACCGGCCAACCAAGCGTTTCACAAAGTAGACCTTGAACAAAAGAATTCTGATCACGGACCTTCTGAAGAGCTTCAAAAATTTCCACTGGTACTGCCATCAACTGATCTCCAGCCAAGCTTTTAACGTTGCTTTGACTCCAGCAGGCGCCTGGGTACTCTTAAAATAGGTATTTTTAATATGTTTTTCGATTGTAGCGCGGATTTCGGAGAGTGTTTTGTCTTCAACGGACCGGAACCGAGGTGTTTCGGGGGTGGACCGGATAAGTTGGATCATATCGGGGACTTCTTCGAGGATTTTCTCGGTCTGCAGGTTATAGAGATACCATTTGGTGTACCCCGCCGCTTCAGTCCAAGCATCGGCGTCGGCAATGCCTTTTGCCGTTTGCGCGGCGTCTTCGGCGGGAAGTGCAAAACAGAAGAAGACGGCCTTGGCCCCTTCCGCCGGGTGTCGTTTGCCGGAAAAGACGCGTTTCGGGAGAGAATTGAGGTGATTTTCGAGACCGGGATTGTCCTTGAGGAGTTTCTGGAACTCGAGGTGCATGGCCTCATCGGAAGTCGTCGTACCTTCATACGAATGAATGAATTCGCGCAGAGCTTCGTAGTCGTCTTCCGGAGTAAGCAGCTTCTTTCCTTCGATGCCGAAGGTTTTCGAGATCCGGAGGGTTTTATGGGAGACTAGAGAATAGAGCCGGAGCAAATTGTCCAATTCGTTTGGCGGCAGGAAATTCCAGAAAGACACAGTTCCCCGGACATCCCGCTGTTCCGGATGGTCTTCCAGGATCTTGTTTTCAATATCATTGTTCATGCGGCGATCCACACGGCCTATGCGCTGCATCAGGCGTACGGGATTCCAGTGGATATCGTAATTGATCATCCGCGTGGCGTCTTGCAGGTTCAGGCCTTCGGATAATACGTCCGTGGCAATGAGAATCCGGGTTTCGGTCAGATCTTCCTCGGCGAGGGCCGCGCTGGATGAATCATTGTAGTAGGGGGAGAACTGACGGATAATTTCGCCGCGGTCCCGTTTTGTGGCGCTGTCCACTTCATCCACGGCGTCAAAACCGTTTTCTTGCAGTTGTTTCCTCAAATATCTGGCCGTGGCCATATATTCGGAGAAGATCAGGACTTTGTGCTTCTTCAACACGGGATCGGACTTCAACAGTTTAATCAAGGCTTTGAGTTTGTCATCATGGGCAGGCTTGAACTTACGAATTTCTTTCAGAAACTCCGCTACTTGATCAAGGTCCAGGAAGGTTTCCATTAGGATGTCATCAACATTGTACTCGTCGCGGGAAAGCTCTTCGACGTCTTCGAGCATTTCTTCCGTGATGATATCAGCATCGGCTTCCTCATCCGCTTCCGCGCCGAGGAATTCCAACTGATGCTGGTGGACATATCCTAGGATATCTTCGTGTTGAGCTTTCCAACGCTCCAGGCGATGCTTCTGCGAGATGGATTGACTATGTTTTTCCGTAAAGGCCAAGAGTTTTAATAAGAGATCCTGGCAGGACATCTGAAATGCCCGGACGGAAGACTCGAACCGCTTGAGGAACTGGATTCGGATCAACCCCACGACCTGTTTCTGGCGGTTTTCCTTCAATGGGTCAATGGTTGCATTATCCCCCTTGTAATACGCAAGGGGATAGTAGATCGCCAGGGAGAATAAAGGTTTCTTGCTGAACGCGCCCTCGAGCATGTCAAGCAACTTGCCGTACGTTTTTTTGATGGAGTAGGCGACCACCTTGGGCGGCTCACGGTCCGGGAAAATGACCTGAGAGCCGCCATGCTGCTTTTGACTTTCCTTGACGTATGCGCGGCTCCGCTGTACCACAAGCCTTGTGAAGAGGAGATCCGAAGCGAGGATTTGTTCCGCTTCGACCAGGGACGTTTCGACATCCGGATTCTCCTGTCCTTGGCTCTTTGACAGAAGGTTTTGTTCGAGCGCCTTCTCCATCTTTCTGAAATGGCCGGACAGGCTGTGGATACCCAACTGACTTTTGAAGTAATCGGGCTGGCGCCGGGAGAACAACTCGATCATGTGCTGGAGGTCGATCAGGCGGTTGTTGATGGGCGTTGCCGTCAACAGATACAGGGTTTTGCCTTCCGCCATATCAAACAATTCCCAGTATCGCGATGGACGCTGCCCCGTGATGCCTTTTACACCAGGATTTCGAAAATGGTGGGCTTCATCCACAATGATAACATCCGCCATTTCCTTGAGGGATTGCATTTTCCCGGTATATTCGCCGCCGCGTTGAAGATCCGTATGGTTGTAAATCACCAGGTTTGCGAAATCACCACGCCGCACATGAGGCAGGTACTTGTTGAGGGTTGCCTCCCATACCGGCTTTCGGGCCGCTTTTGGAACGAATAACACCACTCGCTTGCGGTCGTGCATGGTCAAGTGCTCGATCAGCATCATACCGATGAAGGTCTTACCCAGACCGACGCCGTCGCAGAGGAAGGCGCCATTGAATTGGTGTGCAATCTTAAGCAGGGCGTGATAGCCCTCTTTCTGATATTGGTCAAGCACCGGATACATGCGGGATTTTGTTTGTTCCCACTCTACATCGGTCAATTCATGACCGCGGAAATACTCCTGAAGGGCCTTTGCATAGACTTCAAAGGGGGTGTATTCGCGGGTATGGCGCTCTATAACCTTGAGGATTTCCTGGGAGATGTCCTCGGCCAGATTCCAGTGCCGCTCATACCATTCCTGGAGTTCGGCGACTTCGCGCTGGATTTGTACATTGAGTTCAACATTTTCTGTCAGTCCTGGGTAGGTAAAATTGCTGGAGCCAACCAGCGCCACCGAACCCACTACGGCAAGCTTTCCATGGGTGATATAGGCTTTGGCGTGGAATTTGTCTTTGGTGTATACCCTGCACTGGATCTTTCCGGATCGGATAGCTTCAACTATCGCGGGAACTCCCCGCAGGAAATCATTGGATTCTTTCTCGCGCTCGATACTGTCATCAAGTTTGTTCTTTATCCCTTCCACCCCGACAATAAACGCTTTTTTAGTCCGCTTTGAAACTTCATCGCCCATCAATATCCGAATGTGATCCAGTTTTTGCCATTGTCCGTCCAGTGCCAGGAGTGCGCCAATCTCAAAATACCCGGTGGCAACATCAAACCTATCAGCGAGATCAGCCCAATCATGAAGATAATCCCGGACCTTCCAGTCGGAATCGGAATTGTCGACAATGAATAAATCCGTGCCTTTTCGCTTATCCGGCATTTCGTCTGGTTCTCCCGCGTGAAGCATGGCGCGTTATGCGGCAAATGCCAGGGAAGGTATATGACGAGAAGTGGGGTTAACCCCATTTCTTTCCATACGAAATCCCGTGGGATTCGCACACGCATAACGCATCGCTATCACACCTCAAGCGTACAGAAGAGGCGCGGGGAGATTCAACTCGGACCCGGTTTCACGGGAAGCGCGCGATCATGCCGTAATAGGCGCCAACGGTTGGCTGACGGCGGGAAATTTGCGCAGTTTTAGTTCTTGGCGTGGTATACTGCGCGGAACTACAGGAGGTTATCAGGATGTTGAAGACGCGCATTACGGAGATGTTGGGAATTGAGTATCCGGTGTTGCAGGGCGGCATGCAATGGCTGTCCCGCGCGGAACTGGTGTCCGCCGTGTCGAATGCAGGCGGCTTGGGTTTTATCACGGCGGGATCGTTCTCGACTACGGAGGAATTGCGGGAGGAAATCCGCAAAACCCGTGACATGACGGACAAGCCCTTTGGCGTGAACGTGAGCATGCTGCCCGTCATGATGCCCGGCGATCTGACGGAGGGCTACATCGACACAGTGTGCGAAGAAGGCGTGCCGGTCGTGGAAACGGCAGGGCGCAATCCCGAACCGTACATTGGCAAACTCCATTCCGCGGGCGTCAAACTCATCCATAAAGTGCCCGCCGTGCGCTTTGCGAAGAAAGCGGAATCCATCGGCGCGGACGCGGTGACCGTCGTCGGCTTTGAATGCGGCGGGCATCCGGGCATGGACGATGTCCCCAGCCTGATTGTTGCCCCAAAAGCCGCCAAGGCTCTCAACGTGCCCGTGATTGCGGGGGGCGGCTTTTGCGACGGGCGCGGCCTGATCGCCGCACTGGCCTTCGGCGCCGAAGCCGTATTGATGGGCACGCGCTTCATGGCCTCCAAGGAAAGCCCCATGCACGACAGCTTCAAGCAGTGGATGGTGGCCGCGCAGGAAACCGATACCATGATTATCGAACGCTCGATTCGCAACGCGGCGCGCGTGATTAAAAACGAAGCGGCTAAAACCGTCGAACAACTGGAAGCCAATGGCGCGGGCCTCGATGAGTTGCTTCCCGTAATCAGCGGAAAAGTGGGCCGCGAAGCCTATCTCAGCGGCGATGTGCAGCGCGGCACGATTGCCTGCGGCCAGGTGGTGGGCCGCATCACGGAAATCAAATCGTGTAAGGAAATTATGGACGATATTATCCGGGACGCCAAAGAAATTTTGGAACGGTTAAAAATCATAATCGGATGATGGGTCATGAAACGCAGGGAATTCATGCAACGCACCGCAGGCGGCGTATTAGCCACCACTCCTCTTGCTGCTGCCACGAGTTCAGCCGCAGAATCTCCCGTTCCTGCTAAAGACCCCCCTCAAAACACTCTGGATCTGACCACCCTCCCAAATTTCTGCGCACACGAACATTGGGGCAGCATCCCCGCCATTGGCATGAGCCCCGAAGGATTCCGCGCGGATACGGAGACGGGCGCAGTGCCTTCCCGTCCGGTGAGCGTGTGGGACCTGGTGCTCGATCCCTATTTCGGCGGCTTCCTGGCGCAAGCGGGCACGGATCCCCACCAACTCGCCACTCAAGCCGGCGCCCCGGATTTTATTTCGTGGTGGCAAAAGAAACCCGAAGAAGCGTTGGCCCAACTCCGCGCACCTTTGCAGAACCAAGCGCTCACAGGCGCCTTTCAATGTCTCCGCAAAGGCATCGCATACCTCCATGGACCGGACATCGGCGCCTTCGAACTCGAAGCATGGCGCGAAGCGGATACTGCCGTCGCGAACGCCTATTCGGACATCTTCTCCTGGTATTCAAATGCGATGGAAAAGATCCATTTCAGCGGATTGATCCGCCCGGTGCATCCGGAGTTCTACGTGCGCGAAGGAACCGCCGCTTCCGCTAAAGCAGAACTCGGATTCACCCATACCATTATGCGAATCGATCCCCTGCTGCATCTCTGGGAAAAGAAATCGCCCCGGCGCGATGGCCTTGCAAAAATCGCCGGTGTCGAACCCCGCGACGCACAAAGCTGGCGCAACTTCATCACGGCGATTCTGGATCTTGCCGCCGCCCATGGAACCACCGGCATTAAACAATTACAGGCCTATTCCCGGCCCTTGCGGTTTGAACACCGCCCGGACCGCGAGATCGTATGGTCCGGCGCGCTCTCAGACGAACAAGTCATCGCACATCAGGATTGGATCGTGCACGAATGCTGCAAACAGGCCAACGACCGCGGCTGGGTACACCAAATCCACGTGGGCACCCACAACCTCACGCAATCCTCTCCCCTGCCCCTGCAAATCCTCGCCAAACGCTACCCCAAGATGAACATCGTGATGCTGCACGCGTGGCCCTTCCTGTCCGAATGCGGCTGGCTCGCAAAGCAATACCCCAACATGTATATCGACACCTGCTGGCAGGCCATCTTGAATCCCGATTTCTTCCGACGCGCTCTCCAGGAATGGCTCGGCTACATCCCCGCACACAAACTCATGTGCTCCCACGACGCCACCAGCATCGAAATGGCCGCCGGATCCTCTCTTATCAACCGCGAAATCCTCTCCGAAATCCTGGATCAACACGCCCTCCGCATCGGCATACCACCTAACGACCTTCAACACCTCGCCCTCAGCTTCCTCCACACCAACGCCACGAACCTCTATCCCCTCAGCCAAACAAAATAAACCAGTTCCTCCTGGCTCACGTATTTGCCTAATTTTTGCTCTTTTCATATTTCCATTTTTTGGGAAAAGTAGACTCCGGAGTCTACTTTTTTTCGCTTTTTTTTGACCCATAAAAATTTTCTCAAAAATATTTTTTCCTAAAAAAAGCTTATTTTCCCCTGTTTTCTCTCCCCAGCCTATTTTCACCCCCGTTTTTACAACATGATCTCCATTTTCTCTCAAAAAACCGTTATTTTCCCCCTATTTTAGCCCCAAGCTTCCCGCATCAAGCCTCGTTTTCCATGAAATGAAACGCGCTAATAGATAGGGCCATTCAGCCCGCTGAAAATTGGAGGAAAAATAACATGTCTGCGGAAAAAGTGGTTGTAAATTCAACAAATGCGCTATCCTCTCGGCATGAAACGGTTGACTGCAGTTGCCATAGTGATGATCCTGATAGCGATGGCCGGCTCCGGATGCGCCCACCGCGCAAAAGAGATCCCAGGAAAACGCATCACCAAAACCATCTTGTGCACCGGCTACTGTCCCTGCAAAAAATGCTGCGGATGGAAACGCAATTGGTACGGGAAACCCGTCATCGCCTCCGGAGCGAACAAAGGCAAACCCAAGAAAGTCGGCCAGACCGCCAAAGGCACTCAGGCCAAACATGGCACCATCGCCGCCGATACCAACTATTATCCCTTCAACACCATCATGTACATCCCCGGCTACGGCTATGGCCGTGTCGAAGATCGTGGCGGCGCCATCAAGGGCAACCATATCGATCTTTTCTTCAAAACCCACAAAGAAGCCATCAAATGGGGACGAAAAACCCTCAACGTCACCATCTGGCTCCCCCAATCCACCCCACGCCGCCGCTAACCTCCGACAGGTCATATAGGACCTATTTGTCCCGCATGTCCAATTTTTCCCTTGTCTTTTTGGTTCTTTTTTGTTCTTCATGTCCCTTTTTCACCAACGGTTAATGTCTATTTATCAAAAGGTTTACCCATGAAAGATATCGATACCATCTCACGCACGAAAAAAAATAACAAACAAGAGGAAGAATTCCAACACCGCCTGCAAATCCGCGAATGGTTTGCTTCGCGGTTCTTTCACGATGCCATGGGAAACCCCTGGTCCGTGCGTGATTATCAGCGCGGCTCTTTAGAATCCCATGCCTTGCGAAAAGTGCATTGTGACGGCCGCGACGTCGGAAAAACATCCGAAATCGAAATCATCGCCGCGTGGGCCATGTTCGCCTGCCCCAATACCGAAATGCTCATCGCCACTCAGACCGAAAACCATCTCTTTCCCCTCATGCACCGCCTCGCACGCCGATTCGAAACCACTCCTGACTTCACTTCTTCCATCGCCGAAATCCGCCGTTCCCCCTCCTGGTATTTCCGCTTCTCCAACGGCTTCACCCTCTGGGGCCGTATCGCGGGCGTGCGGGGCGTCAATTTCCAGGGCATGCATGTTCACTGGCAGATCATCGACGAAGCCCAGGAAATGACAGAAAGCGCCTGGGGTGAACTTTACCAAGCCCTCAACGGCGGTGGTTGCCGATGGGTCTACGGCGTCCCCAACGGCCTGCGAAACACCTTCTACCGCATGACCCAAATGCAAGACGCTGAACAGTTCAACTGGCCGTCAACCCTCAATCCCGAATACTCCCCCGGGAAAGACGCCGAACTCGCCCTCCTTTACGGCGGACGCTCCGCGCCCGGCTACATCCACCGCGTCCTCGGCCAACACGGCTCGCCCATGCATGCCGTCTTCTCGCTCGACGACTACCTCGAATGCGTCGACCCCGGTCTCGACGCCATTGACCTCATCCTTCACGAATGCGATATGTTCGAAGCACCGGCTGACATACCGGCCGCCGAATATTACCTCGGATGCGACCTCGGCTACGCCCGCGACCCCTCCGAATTCGTCATCTACCAAAACACACCGCCGCATTTCGTCAACGTCCTGCGGTTGCGCCTCGAAGGCGTCAACTATGCCCGCCAACTCGACGTCATCCGCCAGCTCGACGCCGCCTATGCCTTTCGCGGTATTGGGATTGACTGTGGAAACAACGGCCGCGCCATCGCACACCAGCTCATGGCCCTCGGCGCCAAATGGTGCGAAAAAGTCCGCGCCTTCGAATTCGGTTCCTCCATGGACCTCGAACCTCTTCCCGACGGCTCCATCCCCCGCCGCCGCGTCAAGGAATTCATGACCGAACTCATCCAGCGCCGCCTCACGGAACACACCCTCCGTTTCTTCCCCTGTCCCGACCGCGAACAGCAATACGCCGCGCACACATATGCCGTGAACGCCCTTGGCCAAATCGTCTACGAAAAAGGAAACGACCACATCATCGACGCCGACCGTTGCGCGCTCCTCTCCCACTACCTCGAAACCCAGGAAGCGGCCATACCTGCCTTCATTCCCCCACAAGTCCTTTTCTTCCAATCAGGATTGTGCTCATGATGTTTTCCCCGCCTTGCACCCGGCGAAACAGCTTGCTACAGTAATTGTATGGTGTGCATGAATCATTCACCAACCCAAAAGGAGTATGAACATGCGAAAACAAATCCTTGTGGTAACACTAGTCATGGCGTGCGTAATGACTCTGACATTGACAAGCTGCAAGACCGCTCCACCCCCTCTGCCCGGCGGCGGACAACGCAGCAACCTGACCCCCGGCATGGTGAACAAGTACGTTCACAAGGGGGAAACCCCGCAAACGGATATCTACCGGGTTTTCGGCCCGCCCAATATCATCATGACGGACCAGGACGGCCATGAGGTGTGGACTTATGACGTCCAGAGCACCAGCCGCACCGCGGCGGAAACCAGCCGGAGCGGCAGCGTCGGCGCAGGCGTGGCTGCGGGCGGCATGGCGGGCAATGTCCCCATCGGCGGCGGCGTGGTTGGCGGCGGCGGCGGTTCGCGCAGCACCAGCACGGGCCAGGTTAGCAGCACCACCTTCACCCTCATGATCACTTTCGATGACAAACAGGTGGTCCAGGATTACCGGATGCTGTCCACCCAATTCTAAGGGGAATACCATGAAACGAAATACCCTGTTCATGACTTTCACCGGGGCCGCACTCGCGATCCTGCTGTGTGCGGGATGCGCAACATCCGCAAAAGGCGGCCCTTCTTCTCCCTTAAGCCCCGTGCAGCGCGCCGCCATGCAAACCAAAGAACTCGAAGGCGACGCCGATACCGGATTCGCCGCCGCCCTCTCCGTCCTCCAGGATTACGGCTGGCAGATTGACGCCGTGGACCGCCAGGGCGGCATTATTCAGGCCAGTTCCCTGCGCCGCGAGGCCCTGCTCGGGCCCGAAGACGAATGGCGCGCCAACGACAAAGGCTACATGAAAAGCCTCAACAAGTCCGTGAAAGACTCTGTCAAACGCGGCATTCCCTATCCCATGTGGACCCGCTGGCAGCGGCTCACCCTGACCTCCGAGCCCTGGGGAAAGAAAAGCCTCCGCATGCGCATTACCGTCGTCGATTGCGGAACGATGCCCTCCGGGGCCATGGCCAAAGGGAAAAAGGAACTCATTCCCATCCCCGGAAAAGAACAGACCGTTGTCGTGGATGATCCGCAACTCTACAAGCGGTTATTCCAGGACATTCAGAAAGCCATCTTTGTCCGCCAGGGTCTGAAAGGAAAAGCGAAATAACGGAGGCATATGCGTATTACAATCGTTATGTTAACCACAACCTCTATCCTTTTTTTACTTCTGTTAGCCCCGTTGTTGGCCTGTGCGGCAGAGGAAAAGCCCCCGCAACGCTTCGAATCGGACATCCAACGCTTCGAGGCAAAGGATAAAGAAAATCCACCCCCCAAGGATGGAATCCTCTTTACCGGAAGTTCCACCATCCGTATGTGGAAGGTCGAGCAGTCATTCCCAGGGCTTCCCGTGTTCAATCGCGGCTTCGGCGGCTCCACGTATGCGGACTTGAAGCATTATATGCCGCGTGTCATTTTCCCGTATGCGCCCCGCCTCATTGTGATATATACCGGCGATAACGATTTGGCCCACGGCGCCACGGTACAAACCGTTTTTAACGACTTCAAGGAGGTGATGGAGGGGGTGCATGTGCATTTGCCCAAAACCCGCATCCTGCTCATTGGCATAAAACCCGGCACGGCCCGCTGGGCATTGTGGGACAAGGCCAAGGAAACCAATGCCCTCTTCCAGCAATATGCCACTCAAAATCCCTTTATCACCTACGTGGATTGCGGAAAAGTCCTGCTCGGTAAAGATGGCCTCCCGAAAAAGGAACTGTTCCTGGACGACGGCCTCCATCTGAACGACAACGGCTATGCGGAATGGAACAAGATCATCGCGCCACTGTTAACAGAGAATAAACCCGGCCCGGAAAAGAAGTGATGTTTAACACGCTCGACCTGATCGTGTTCGTGGCATACTTCGTCGTGGTGACCGCCATCGGCTTCATTGCGGCGCGGCGCGAAAAGAACACCGTCAGTGACTATTTCCTCGCGGGCAACACTCTGCCCTGGTATGCCATGGGCGCTTCGATTGTGGCGGCGGGCATCAGTTCGGAGCAATTCGTCGGCGAGGTCGGCTACGCCTATCAAATCGGCCTGCCCGTGGCGAACTGGGAATGGCTGGTCTTTCCCGCGCTCAGCGTCATGCTGTGGATTTTCATCCCGCTCTATTTTCGCAATCGCGTCAGCACCATGCCTGAATATCTCGAACGCCGTTTCGGCCCCGATGCCCGCACCCTCTACGCGTATCTCAGCGTCGGCAGCTATGTCTTCGCCAATTTTGCCTTGGTTTTTTACACCGGTGGATTCGCTCTCGAAAAGATGTGGGGCGTCAACCGCGTAGCCGCGGTGTGGATTCTCGCCATCGCCACCGGCGCCTACACCATCTACGGCGGACTGATCTCCGTCGCCTGGACCAATTTCTTTCAATGCATTCTCCTGCTCGGCGGCGGGCTCTATATATTCTTCGCGGGCATGCATCAGATCGGATGGGACTTCGCGGCGGTCCTCGGCGAAGGTCAGCGCGCCCATCTTATCGCCCCGGCGGACCATCCCGACGTCCCCTGGACCGCCCTGCTCATCCTCGGTCTCTCCACCAATGTCTGGTACTACGCCACCAACCAGTACATCAACCAGCGATGCCTTGCCGCACGCAGCGAATGGGATGCCAAGATGGGCATTCTCTTCGCGGGCGCGCTCCAACTCGCCCTGCCCCTCGCCACCTGTTTCCCCGGCTTGATCTACCGCGTCATAAACCCCGATCTGAGCGATCCCAATGCAGCCTATCCCGGCATTGTGGCCGCCGTCGTGCCCACGGGCTTCCGCGGCCTCGTGGCCGCCGCCATCCTTGCCGCCATCATGTCCACCATAGCCGGTCTCGTCAATTCCATCTCGACCATTGTCACCCTCGACATCTTCCGCCCCTGGAAAGGAAAAGACTGGTCCGACAAACAACTGGTCGGCTTTGGGCGCTGGGCCGGCGGCATCGGGCTGTTGGCCGGAGCGCTTTTCGCCCCCATTGTGATGCACTGGGAAAACATCTTCCGCTATTGCCAGGATCTCTGGGCGCCCATGGCCGCCCCCGTCGTTACCGTATTCATCGCCGGGGCCTTGTGGCGCGGCGCGCGCGGCCGCGGCGCCGTCGTGTGCCTCTGGCTCGCCATCGCCACCGTGCCTTTCACCTTCGCCAAACAAATCCTGGCCGACTACGGGATACGTTTCTTGCCTGCCAACCTTGCCAACGCATTGGTCTTTGCCGGAAGCATATTCCTGCTCTCCATCGTGATGATAGCCGTGTTTTCCAGCGAATGGCCCGCATGGAAAGCGTGGCTTCTGACGGTTTTGGCTGCCGTGCCTCTCTTTTACCTCGGCGCGATAAGTCCCGTGGCCATTGCCTTACTCGTGGCCGCTGGTTTTTGTTTCAGCCTCCTATTGCTGATGCCCATGGCCCGCACCGCCTCCGGCGGCTACTGGGATTGGTCCATGCTCCGCCTTCCAGGGGGCGAACGCCAGAAATGGTACGCCCACCTCACCCTCTGGTGGCTCGTCACCCTCGCCATCATCGCCGGCATTTACTTCTGGCTGTGGTGAATGTTGAAGGGTTTAAGCGTGTGGCCGGATACGGTCACTTGACAAAACTTAACACCTGTGATAGGCTTCAACCATGGGAAAACTACTTAACATTCGCTTAATCCGTGATGCCATGCAAAAACGCGGACTTAATCAGGCACAACTTTCGGGCAAAATAGACGTAAGCCGAACCGCTGTAACAAAATGGTTTAATGGAGAGGATTTTCCGCGTCCCGATAAATTGCTCAAACTGGGTATGATTCTGGGATTGGATTTCAAGCGGCTGGTGATTGAGGAAGCAGACCCATTTGAACCTGTGATTGCATTTCGGCGCAAAGGCGGGCATAAAACTACCGAAAAACATGTCGAACGGGCAAAGCATATGGGGACGTTACTCAGCGCATTGGCTCCATTGCTTCCTTTTGACAACCTTGTGCGTCCAGCCACACTTCTTCAACCGGCCAACGAATACCAGTACATACAGCGGGTAGTGAGGAAAATCCGCCAAGATATTGGCGTGGCGCAGGACGCCCCGATACATTTTCGGGATTTTGTGGACCGGTTCGCTTCTTTGCACACCGTCCTAATCCCCGTTCTCTGGGGAAACAAGGACCATCATGAGAACGCCCTTCATATCTATCTTCCTGAATCAATGACTACATGGGTGTATCTCAATCTGGACAGCAACATTCACGATTTTAAATTCTGGATGGCGCACGAATTGGGGCATGTACATACGCCGGATCTTCGAGAAAATGAAGGTGAAGATTTTGCAGACGCCTTTGCACAGGCCCTGCTCTTCCCCGAAGAAAGCGCGGCCAAGGCTTATGCCATGGTACGGCTCGGACGCAGCGAAGGGGCGCGTATAACCCGCATAAAGGAAATTGCCGCGGAGTTCGGAATTTCACCCACAACGGTTAATTTTTCGCTCCATGCTTATGCCCATGAACACAGCATGAAACCTGTGGATGCGGGACATGCTATTCATGCAGCTTCGACAAATTTCAACAAGAAATTCCCCACGGTAAGCGAGAGATTGTTCACCCGGATTCCACCCAGCCCTAAAGAGTATATCGCCGTGGCGCGCGAAGAATTTCACAGTCCGTTCTTTGATGTACTTAAGAACTATATGCGCAAATCCGCCGTTTCAACGGGTTATGTGGAAACGCTTCTTCAACTCCCGCTTCTAGATGCCAAAGGAGTCCTTGAGGAACTGCAATAAATGGCCCGAACTACGCTCCTTCTGGACAGTAACAGCTATTTCCGCCTGGCACGAAGTATCCATCCTTTATTGGGGCAAGAATTTGGCAGTGCCGTGCGATACTGTCTCGAAGTCATTTCCGAATTGGATCAAGAGTTTCAGAGAAGCCCAAGACTACGAAGCAAGTTTCATTGGATCAGCGAACCGGAATATTGTGCTAATCGCTCGAAACGGCGTTTAGTCTCCCGCGTTCAGCGCCAGGAAATAAATCGGGTGTTTGATTTCATCTTGAATCACGCGCGTACTGAACGGCTGGGGGTTTCGCCCGTAGATATTCGCGCATTGGCTATGGCGTATGTATTGAAGGTTCAACTCGTCACGGATGATCAGGACATGCTGACACTCGCTGAAGCGTTCAGTATACAGACACTCACCACACTTGAACTCATGCGGCTCATGCTTACAGAAAGACATATTGATATTCGCCGTGTGCGGCAGATTGTGTCGTATTGGCAATACGAGAAAGACCTGCCCGCAGGATTCCATAATGACTATCACCGGTTATTCGGCGAGAAAGAGCCCGATCCGTTATAGGATACACCGGCTCCTTATTCACGACATCTATTTATGCTCCGTACGGTTTAGATGCTCTCGAGATAACGGCGGACGGTGTTGTTTGAGCGGGAGAAGAAGGATTCGAGGTAGCGGGATTTCATTTGGTTGCGGGCGAGGGCTTGTTGCACGGGGGGCAGGCGGAGGATGACGCCGAGCACGGCGGCGAGCGCGCGGTGGCTTTTGGCGACTTGGTTGTCGAAAATCAGATCTTGGAGCTTGCCGCGTTCGATGGCCATCACAACTACCCGGTGTACAGAATCTATGGGCGTAAACACGCGCTCGGGACGTGGCTTAAGCGTGATCGCGCCATTCGGACAGTTGCGCACGCACACCCCGCATCCAAGGCACTGGTCTTCGTTTAGTTTGGCCTTTTGCATACGCGGTTTGTGCGGATCATTGGCCGAAACGAGGGTCATCGCTTCCACCGGGCAAATAGTCACGCACTTCCCGCAGCCGCCGCACGCGGATTCATCCACATCCGGGATAAAATTGGTGGTATGGACCGGGTGGAGCCGTCCGAAGCGCCGTTGGGCAATCATGGCCTCGCAGCAGCACCCGCAGCAGTTACAAATGAAGTTTGGCTGTTTCTGAATATTCTCTGCGAACTGCACGAGGTTGTGTTCATAGGCCTGGTGCAGCAGTTCCAGGCATTCCGCCGTTTCCACGGCGCGGGCAATGCCGTGCCGCGTCAGCGAAGAGGCGGTGGTATTCAGCGACATGCAGATATTCATCGGCGCGCTGCAGGCGCGGTCGAGGTGGTGCATCTTGTGGCGGCAATAGCACACGCCAATCCCGATGTGCGATGCATTTTTAATCACTTCCGTGGCGCGTTCATAGTCGAGCACCTGCACGGCATATTCTTCCGCCAGCGCGGGTTCATTCACGAGCACACGGCCCAGTTGGGTTTCCCCCTCGGTGAATAAGTCCCGGATAAAGTCTTCCTCGACGTTAAGGTATTGATAAAACAATTCCGCGAGCAGTTTCTGGTCGATATCCTCGCGGATGCGCATCATCGAAAACTCGAAGAATCCCGCCATTGGAGGCGGCAGGCAATAGGTCACGCTCCCCTCTTCATCAAGGATATCCACGAGGATGCCGCGATCCGCCAGCGCATCAAGCGTTTTTTGGGCTTCCGCCAGCCCCATGTTCCAGATTGCCGCGGCTTTTTCGGCGGAGAACGGCTTGATAGGCATCAGCGACACCAATTCCGCCTCGCGCTCGCTGAACAACATCTTCAGGATTTTGAACAGGAGTTCGGACGGCGGCGCACCCTGTGGAAACCTGTTTATCCGATCCACCAGGTGTTCATAGCTGTTTTTGAGGGTCTGATGCGCCATGGAACCCGCGCGCCATTATTTCCGCCGGATACTTTTCCGGAGCGCCTGATCAAGATCGGCAATGATGTCGTCCTTGTTTTCTATGCCGACCGCCAGGCGAATCAACGTGTCCGTAATGCCCAAGGCATAACGCTCCTTGCGCGAGATGTCATAATACGAAACCGTCGCCGGATGAGTGATCAACGTTTCCACACCGCCGAGGCTGGGGGCGATATAGCAGAGCTTCAGATTATCCAGAAACCGTTTCGCATTGTTGAGCGTGCCCTTGATGTCAAAGCTGACCACCCCGCCGAACCCCGTCATTTGCTGTTTTGCGATTTTATAATGGGGGTGGCTCTTGAGGCCCGGATAATACACCCGTTGAATCAGCGGATGTTTCTCCAGGAACTCCGCCACTGCCATGGCGGTTTCGTTATGGACCTTCATCCGGAGCGGAAAGGTTTTCAGCCCGCGCAGCAACAAATAACAGCAATGTGGATCAATTACCCCGCCAATGGCCTTGTGCAACGCGCGAATCTGATCCACCAGTTCCTTCCGGCCCATCACCGCCCCCGCGAGGATGTCGTTATGCCCCGCGAGGTACTTCGTGCAACTGTGGAGTTCAAGATCCACTCCCCATTCCAGCGGACGCTGATTAATCGGCGTGCTAAACGTGGCGTCGATCATGGTGAGCACGTTATGTTTCTTCGCGATCTTCTTGAGGACGTTCAAATCGAAAATATTCAGATAGGGATTGGTAGGCGATTCGGAGAAGATAAAGCGCGTGTTCGGGCGGATGGCCTTGTCAATGGCTTCGTAATCTCCGAACGGCACGATGGTGCAGTCCACCCCGAAACGCAAGAGATAACGGCTGCAAAATTCCAGCGTCTTTTTGTAGGCGTCATCCGTAATCACGATATGGTCGTTGCTCCGCACAAACGCCAGGATGGTTGTAATGATAGCGCTCATCCCCGAACTGAACACCACGCAATCTTCCGCGCCGGTCAATGCCGCAAGCCGCCGCGCCGCCACCTGTTCCGTCGGGTTGCCATAGCGCCCGTATTCAAACCGCGCTTTCTTGTGTTTCGTGTAGTCTTCCACGTCCTTGCTGTTTTTAAACGCATAGGTGGATGTTTGCACAATCGGCGTGGTGATCGAATCCGCGTAGCGCAACCGGTCTTCGCCGGCATGCACCGCCCGCGTGGAAAATCCCGCGTCTATCAATAAATTATGCCCCGTACTCGTTTGAGGGCGGGCTGTTTTTCTCTTTCGTGTCATGCTCTTTCCTTATGCCGCCGCCGTGTTGATTTCCCGGCGGTCTGCAAGGGTAGCCTACCATACTTGCCCCATACGGATGAAATGCCCCCGGGTGAATGCGAGGCGCCGGGCGCCAGTGGTTTACTTCACTTCTCGTCCAGCACTTCACGGACGCGGCTCAGGAGTTGTGCGCGCTCATACGGCTTCTGGATGAAATGCAGACCCTCATCCAGCACATAATTCGTATGGATGATATTTTCATTGAAACCGCTGGCAAACAATGCCCGGATGGAAGGCTTGATCTGTTTGGCATTCTCATACACGGCACGGCCGCTCATTTCCGGCATGACTACGTCCAACAGCAACAGATCGATCTGATCGGCATTTTGTTTAAACAAGGTTTGGGCTTCCATCCCGTTGGATGCTTCCAAAACGGTATAGCCGGCCTTGCGCAACAACATGGCAGTCAACGATCGTATGCTTTCATTGTCTTCTGCCAGAAGAATGGTCTCCCTGCCTTCGGGAAGGGATGTCTCCGCCTTGTGTTCCGGAGCCCTTTCCGGCGCGTTCTGCTCTGGCAGACACACCGTGATCAGGGTGCCTTGGCCGGGGCTGCTCTCGGCATGAATTAATCCGTTATGCTGACTCACAATGCCGTATACCGTGGCCAATCCAAGCCCCGTGCCCTTGCCCATTTCCTTTGTGGTGAAGAAAGGCTCAAAGATGTGTTCCAAGGTGTCTGCGTCCATGCCACATCCGGAATCTTTGATGGATACAAATACGAAACGGCCAGGAACGGACCAGGGGTATTTTTCACTATCCGCCTCGGTGAACTCCCGGTTTCCCGTGGCAATGGTCAGAGAACCACCGTTCGGCATGGCGTCGCGTGCATTGATGCACAAATTCATCAAGATTTGCTCGATCATTCCCCGATCCGCCCAAATCGTGCCCATGGGAATTCCTGGAAGGAATTCCAGATGGATGTCCTCGCCGATTAACCGCCCCAACATCTTGAGCAAGTGCGAAATGACGTTATTGATGTCCAGGTATGCTGGGCGCAGGATTTGACGCCGCCCGAACGCGAGCAACTGCGCCACGAGATCGGCGGCGCGGGTGCCCGCCTGCGCCACTTCCTTCAAATAGACATGGGCCGGATGACTTTCATCCAGTTCCCCCAGCGCCATGTCGGTATAGCCATTGATGGCCTGGAGCAAATTATTAAAGTCGTGCGCCACTCCTCCCGCCAGTTTCCCAATCGCCTCCATTTTCCGGGCTTGCAATAATTGTTCCTCCAGGCGGGCTTTCTCCTCCTCGGCGGCACGCAGGCTGGTCAAATCTATAAAGCTCTCCAGCATGCATTCTTGCCCTCCCAAGGTCACAAAGGACACGCTCTTGAGCACGGGAATGCGTTGATCGTCCGGAGATCGCAGTTCGCCTTCTATGGGATTCTCTGATTGTTCGACGTCCTCGAAAGGACAGGGTGTGCTGCTGATGCACAGGAGGTCCCTGCAATACTGGCCGGTGATCTGGTCCACGGGACGTCCGAGCATCTGCGCCATGGCCGGATTGGCATAGATGATGGTGGAGGAATCCTTGCTCACGGCGCACACGCCGGTATTCAAAGAATCCAGAATACCCCGCATCCGGGACTCGCTGTCACGCAACGAAGCCTCATTGCTCTTAAGCTTCTCGAACATGGTGGAGATGCGCTGGGTCATTTCCTGAAACGTATCGTTCAATACGGTGAGTTCAGTGTACGCAAGGGAATACGCCGGTGGCGCGTTCAGCCCCCGGTCCGGCGACCAGGCGCTGATGAACGCGCTGAATCGGGTGAGGGGCCGGATAAAAAACAGGGATTGCCACAGGGTCTTGATTAGCAAGAGTGTAAAAATCACGCTGATAAAAAGGATGGAAAAGTTGCGTCCATTCCCCAAAATGTTGTCGATCAGCGTCTGTGGCGTCAAGATAACGATGTCGTTGTCCAGAATGTCACTGTGCTTCCGGGAAAATAAATAGGGCTGCCCGTTTATGGTCAACATGCCTTGCGTCGCCTCCGGCAGCACTTGAAAGGGGAGGGGATCCCAGGAACTGGAGAGCACATAACCGTCTTTGCTGGCCACAATCAGTATGCTGCGCATGTATTCCGCGATACTTTGGAGGTTCCTGCGGAGATTCTCCAGGCCAATGCGGCCCACCAGCCACTCTGACCCGCTTTTCAACACCAGATACGTGCTCAGCTCCTCTGTTTCCGCGGAGCGGTACATCGAGGAAAACTCCGGGGCGGGCGAGGTTATGCTATTTAAGAAAAGGGCCAGCTTGTTGCTGCTTAGATCCAGTCCCGTGAAAATATGGCTTCGATCCGATTTTTTTAGAATGCGTGCTATCGTGAGCGATTCATTTACATAATAAATATCGGAAAACCCGGTCATCAGTGTCGAGGTGGATTCCTTACCGCTCAAGGCCGAAAACGCTTCAAAGGCTTTTTTATTGTCGTCAAGAAAGGTGTAAAAGAGGACATCCATTTTTTCAAGTTCTATCAGTTGGTTCTGAAGATAATCCTCCTTGATGCCCCGCTGAAACAAAATGACCAGCAGGCTCACAAATCCTGCCACCGCCACGAAGGTCAACACTTCGCCAAGTGCATACATAAAGCGGATAGATCGCATGGATATCAAAACTCCTTGGGAATATCCGTGACAAAATAGAGCGGGATATCGGCATCGCCGAAAGCGTCAAACGTAGTCGTCCTAAACCTGGTATGGAAGGTCTTTTGTTTTAAAATATAGGCTTTTATGGAATCCGGATCCGTGCAGTTGTTTTGGATCGCCTGATACAGAATCTCCAGCGCGGTGTACACATTCAGACTGATAAACGTTGGCGCATAGCCGAAACGCTTCTTATAGTTGTCCACATAGGTATCCACCGCCGGGTTTTGACCCCGGGGGGGGTAGTGCGACGGCAGCGTACAATTTTTAATGGCATTTCCCGCGGCCTCTAATAACACCGGGCTTTTCACCCAAGGTGTCAAGACGATTGCAGCGGATGGATTGATCTGGGTGACAAGCTGCGCCAGCGTGCCCACGGCGCTGCTTTGATACCCGCCAATAAGCAGATACACGACGTCAAAAGGCTCTCGTTGAAGCTGGGTTTGCACCGCATTTGTATCCAGGGCATCCGTCGAAATTTCACACGAACGAACGGAGCCTTTGGCCAGGTAGTGTTCGAAATGCTTCTTTGCCGGTTCCGTATAGGCATTGTTTACGATGTCCCGAATGATCACCAGTTTATCACCAGGCAACGCATTGACGTATTCCGCAATACTTTTTTGTTCCAATTGCACATCCTGAATGTCGCGGAGGATATAGTCATCCTTTCCGGTCAAGGCATCGGTTGTGGCGCCAGTGACAAACGCAAAAACCTTGTCTTGGTTTATCTGATCCATGATGGCCACCGCACACGAGGAGACATGGCTTGTGACCAGGATCCGAAGCCCTTTCTTCTTGAATTCTTCATAAGCTTCCTTGGTCTTGTCCGGCTTCCAGTCATCATTTAGGGGAACAAGATCTATGGACGTTATACCTTGATCTTCCAGAAACAGCTTTCCGGCATTAAACTCGCTCGATCCCACAATCGATCCCGATTCCAATTTCGTCATGATGGCGATGGGCAGGCGGCTGTCTGTTTTTTTACACCCCATCGGCAATACCACCCATCCGGCAATGAAAAGGAGAGCCAACCATTGAAAAGACACTCTGCTTGCATTCATGACAAACCCTCCTGCAACCCAACATTCAAGGTCATTATTCGACTTATGCACATCGAGAAGACGACACAAAACTGCGTAACCCAAAAACTACCTCCATGAAAAGTATATATCGGATTACGTTTTTAGACAAGCGCCATGTGAGCAACCATCTGAATATAACGTGCGTTTACTGCCCTAAACACCTTCCAGCAGTGCATCATGCGGCGCTTCAGAGTAGAATGAGGACCTAAAAGCAGCGCCTTGGCTATACCGCGGCATTCAAGGGAACTTTACACGCCAAACGGTGTTTGAAGTCATAAAGAACAGGCCAGAGGAAAAAAGCATGTGTGCCTGGATACTGTATTTGGCAATGATAACAGGGCAAACCCCGCAATTGGGGGGCATACCTCCATTTGAGAGCGGCGCGGGATTTGTTTCCGCCAACCGGATTGACGATCTGATGACAAGCATGTGGCGGGATCGGGGCATCGAACCCGCCAACCCCTGTGCCGGCGAGGTCTTCATCCGGCGTGTCTATCTCGATGTTATCGGCGCCCTGCCCGAACCTGCCGCAGTGCGGAAGTTTCTGGAAGATCAACGCCCGCAAAAGCGCGCGCGGTTGATCGACGCGCTTCTGAAACGGGAGGCGTTTGCCGATTACTGGACGATGAAATGGTGCGATCTCTTGAGGGTCAAGGCGGAATTTCCCATTAACCTGTGGCCCAATGCGGTCCAGGCATACAGCCGCTGGATACATGATGGGCTCAAGAACAACAAACCCTATGATCAGTTCGCCCGTGAACTGCTGACGTCCAGTGGCAGCAATTTCCGCGAGCCGCCCGTTAATTTCTACCGCGCCATCCAGGGCCGGGAGCCTTCCGCCATCGCTGAAGCCGCAGCATTGACTTTTATGGGGTCACGCCTGGACCATTGGCCCGAAGACCGCCGTGCCGGCATGGCCGCTTTTTTCTCGCGGGTGGCGTATAAAAAAACCGCCGAGTGGAAAGAGGAAATCGTGTATGTGGACCCTGCACCCCACGATCCCATCGACGCCATTTTTCCTGATGGAACCCCCGTGCGCATTTCGCAGGAACAAGACCCCCGCCAGGTCTTTGCCGATTGGCTGATCTCCCCGGATAATCCCTGGTTTGCGCGCGCCATCGTAAACCGCGTCTGGTCGTGGCTGATGGGCCGGGGCATTATCCATGAGCCGGACGACATCCGCCCGGACAATCCGCCGGTAAATTCCGAACTGCTGGCCTGCCTGGAAAAAGAATTGATAGCGTCCAACTACGACCTCAAGGCTGTATTTCGTCTGATTCTCAACTCCAGCACCTATCAGCAATCCGCCATTCCCAAAGGCCCTGTTCCGGAAGCGGAGGCGCTGTTTGCATGTTATCCCGTGCGCCGCCTGGAAGCGGAAGTGCTCATGGACGCCCTGTGCAAGTTCAGCGGCGCCGGAGAAGGCTATTCAAGCCCGATTCCGGAACCCTTCACCTTCATTCCCAAAAATCAGCGTTCCATTACCCTGGCGGACGGCAGCATTACCAGCCCATTCCTCGAAATGTTCGGACGGCCCCCGCGGGATACCGGCCTGGAATCCGAACGTAATAACCAACCCTCAGACGCGCAGCGCCTTCACTTCCTGAATTCCAGCGATGTCCAGCGGCGAATCGTGCAAAGCGGGCGCATGAAACAACTGCTTAAAAATTCCCGGGGCAAACCCGCGCCGGCGGTTCGCATGATCTACCTGAATCTCCTGTCGCGCTACCCCACGGACGAAGAACTATCCACGGCATTAAAATACCGCAATGACAGCGGAATCCCTCCCAGACAAGCCGCCGAAGACCTCGCTTGGGCTCTCCTCAACACCAAGGAATTTCTGTACCGGCACTGACTTAGCGCTAATGGCCATGGATTCGAGAATAATTTTGTGAATAGTTTTATGGGGTGCTTGCTCGTATTCACTATGCTACAATGTATCCGAGGAAAAAGAGTGTGAAACAAAGTGTGTATTTAGAGACTACCATCATCAGCTATTTGACAGCCAGACCTGCGCAAGATCCTATTGTTCTTGGCCGACAAATATTGACAAAAGAATGGTGGCAAAAGCGGAAAGACGCTTTTATGATTGTCCTTTCAGATTTGGTGCTTCAAGAGATTCAAGCAGGGGATTCTGAAGCAGCGCGCCGTCGTTTAAAATTGGCTTCTGGCATACCTTCTCTTCCAATATCTAATGAATCTGTAACGCTTGCTGAATTACTTGTGAACAAGGGACCAATTCCCACAGAATATCCTGAAGATGCACTTCATGTAGCATTATGCGCTGTTCATGATATTGATTTTCTTCTTACATGGAATTGTTCGCATTTAGCGAATGCAGTCCTTCGATATGACCTGGAATCTGTTGTCTCCAACGCTGGTTTCAATTGTCCGGTAATTTGTACACCAGAAGAACTAATGGAGCCTGAGATATGACAAAGGATCCTATTGTTGAGGAAGTGCGGGCCGCCCGCCAACAACATGCTGCTCGTTTTGACTTTGACCTTAAAAAAATTGCAGAAGACATCCGCCAAAAACGCGGACAACTAAAATGGCCAGTCGCGCCAAACCCCTCAAAACCGTCAAAAAAGTTGCTTCCTGCGGACAAAAACAATCGAGATTAATACGTAGTATAAAATAGTCTCTGGGGAACTCGCCCACCTTGATGGTGTTTAACAAGCCAGAGTAATAATCTGTATGCGCGGGCAGGGCCGGAATAAAGCAGGCGTTGCCTCGCTCATCTTGTGCGGAGAGACGATCATGGCGATCATGACGCGGCGGGAAGCATTGATTCGAAGCGCTGTAGGCGCTACGGGGCTTATGTTCGGTTTTCCATCCGGTGTTCGGGCGGAGCCCTCCACTACTCCTGCCCAGGCCAAAGCGGTGATCCAAATTTGGATGTGGGGCGGCCCGTCGCATCTGGACACGTTTGATCCCAAGCCGGATGCTGGTTATGACTATTGCGGCCCGTTAAACAAAACGATCCCCACCAATGTGGAAGGCATCCGAATTGGCGAGCTGCTTCCAAATCTGGCCCAGCAAGCGGATAAGTATTCCATCATCCGAAGCATGACCCACGGTGTAAACGGGCACGAAACCGCCGCCTACATCGTGCAAACGGGCCGCAAACCGGACCGGCTGGTGTATCCGTCCGCCGGAGCCGTGGTATCGCTGTTCAAAGGGTATGATCACGATTACACCGGCTTAATCCCGCCCTATGTAGTGTTAACCCAACTTCAAGGCCGATTTTCCGAAGCGGGCTTCCTTGGCCCTCGATATAAACCGTTTGCCACCGGCGGCGACCCCAACCAAAAGCGCTTTGCCGTGGAGGGTGTCGTTTCACAGGACATCTCCGAGGAACGCCAGCGAAGCCGCCGCGAATTGTTTCATTCGCTCGATTCGTTGGGGAAGGCCATGCCGTCGAATCCGCAATTTGAGAAGCTCGATCAATGTGAGGAGAAAGCGTACGATCTAATCCTTGGCGACGCCGGGAAACTATTCGATCTGTCCAGCGAATCCGACGAGATCCGCGAACAATACGGCCGCAACACCTTCGGCCAGTCCTGTCTGATGGCGCGCCGCCTCGTGGAACATGGCGTGCCGTATGTCACCATCAATTACAAAGGCTGGGATACGCATAAGCAGCATTTTGAGATTATGCGCCGGAAACTCCCGGAAATGGACAAGGGCATGGCCATGCTGCTGCAAGACCTGTCCACTCGCGGACTTCTCGACAGCACGATTGTGTGGTGGAGCGGGGAATTCGGGCGCACACCAAAGGTCCAGTGGGAGGCGCCCTGGAACGGCGGCCGGGGGCATTACGGCAATTGTTTCTGCGCCGTGCTTGCGGGGGGCGGTTTCAAAGGCGGACGGGTTGTCGGCGCCTCCAACGCCACTGGCGAAGAAGTGGCGGAGCGTCCGGTATATCCGCAGGATGTGCTGGGAAGTATTTATGAACAATTGGGAATCAATCCCGATGGCCCCATGCCAAATCCGCGCGGCCTTGAGATCCAAGTGATGCCTACATCGGGAAATGAACCCGGAAAAGGCCGCCTGAAGGAGCTTGTGTAAGATGAGAACCGCTTCTGGGAAATGGCGCTGGCAAATAGGGCTGATGACAATAATTTTTTGTGCCACAACGGTTTGGGCGCAAACCAGCCAAAGACAACCCCACATCGGCTATCTCTATCCTGCAGGCGGACAACAGGGAACGATTGTTGAGGTATTGGTGGGCGGGCAATATCTGAATGGGGTGAACAAGGTTCATGTCACGGGCGAAGGGGTGACTGCGTCCGTGATTCAGTATGCGAAACCGTTAAACAATAAAGATCTCCGGGAACTTCGCAGACAACTGACCGCCTTGTTAAAAGTGCGCCGCACGGCGGAAGGCCTTGGATTGGGTTCGGCCGGGAAAAAAGCGGCCGAAACCGTGGAAGAGGCCGTTTTGCCGGAGCACCCCTTGTTACGGAACATACCCTCCATGAGCGTCAAAGAACTGGAACATTGGATGGACCAGTGCCTGAATATGGAAAAACGGCAGGCAAATGCCCAGCTTGGCGATACTGCCGTTTTGGAAGTGGCGATTTATGCCGATGCCGCGCCAGGGGACCGGGAACTTAGACTGTATGGAAACAACGGCTTGACCAACCCACTTCGATTCCAGGTAGGCATGGCACCGGAAATTAAGGAACAAGAACCCAACGATCTGGCAGCGCCTCCCTCATCCATTGCAGAACCGCCGGCGGTGTTGAACGGCCAGATTCTTCCGGGAGACGTGGATCGGTTCAGGTTCCGCGCCCGCCAGGGACAAACGCTTGTGATACAGGCACAGGCCCGGAATCTCATGCCCTATCTCGCCGATGCCGTGCCGGGATGGTTTCAGGCGGTTCTGGCGGTATACGACGCCAACGGCAAGGAAGTAGCCTATACGGATGATTACCGCTTTAATCCCGATCCTGTTCTTTTTTACAAACTGCCTGAAGACGGGGAATATGAAGTGGAAATCCGCGATTCCATCTACCGGGGGCGGGATGATTTCGTGTATCGCGTTTCCCTCGGAGAACAACCCTTCATCACCAGCCTCTTTCCGCTAGGGGGCCGGACCGGCGTGGAGACCACGGCTTCGATTTCCGGGTGGAACCTGCCTACGGACTCTCTGGCCTTGGACACCCAACCCGGCGTGGAAAAAGTCCGGCAAACATACCTGCAAAGCAGCGAAGGGATTTCCAATCCTGTATCCTATGCCGTAGACACACTGCCAGAATGCACGGAAGCCGAACCCAATGATACGCCGCTAGAGGCACAGCGTATAACGCCCCCTCAAATCGTGAATGGCCGAATTGGCACTCGCGGTGAAATAGACATCTTCCGCTTTGAAGGCCTTGCCAATAACGAGATAGTGGCTGAAATATATGCCCGCCGGTTGAATTCCCCCCTGGATTCGGTCCTCCGCCTAATCGACGCAGCCGGCAATATGTTGGCATGGAATGACGATCATGAAGACAAAGGCATGGGCCTGATGACTCATCACGCCGATTCCTGTCTCCGCGTAAAACTGCCAATGGACGGAGAATACTTCGTCCAGGTGGCCGATGCACAACAGCAGGGCGGAGAGGCCTATGCCTACCGCCTGCGCGTGGGAACGCCCCAGCCTGACTTTGCCCTGCGCGTGACGCCCTCCAGTATCAGCGCCCCCGCCGGACGTACTGTTCCTCTCTGTGTGCACGTATTGCGAAAAGATGGGCTTACCGGAGACATCGAAGTTAAATTGATAGACGCCCCTGCCGGTTTTGTATTGACCGGCGGACGAATCCCAAGCGGCCAGGATCGCATCCGTATGACCTTGACTGCACCCCGGAAACCCATTGTTAAACCGGTCACCTTGCATCTGGAAGGGTGCGCTTCCCTTAACGGCGAAACGCTCTGCCGGGGCATAATTCCGGCGGAAGACATGATGCAGGCCTTCATCTATTGGCACTTGACCCCCGCCCATGAGTTGTTGGCCATCGTCCCAGGCGTGAAACGTCCGCTGCCTCCCATCCACATGGGCAGCGAAACCCCGGTCCGCATCCCGGCCGGAGGCACGGCGCAGGTACAGATCACTGTTCCCCAAGATCCCAAGCTTCAGGAAGTGCAACTTGCGCTTATGGAACCGCCCAAAGGGATAAGCCTTCAGGATGTATCGGTTGTTCCTGAAGGCTTGACCTTTACTCTCAAGGCCGAAGGGGATAACCTAAAGGCAGGATATATGGACAACCTGATTGTCGAGGCTCTTATTGAAACAGACATTCCCTCCAAAAATGGCAAGGCTCCCTCCAAAAAGCAGCGCATTTCGCTTGGCGCTTTACCCGCCCTCCCGATTGAAGTGGTGCAATAGCTCCTTTTTTTCTTGACAACTTGATGGGTTATCAGGATAATTAATATGGTGAGAAGGAGGTAATGAACGTTGGGTTTGGGGGAAACGAAGGGAGATAAAGAGTAATGGAGGTCTTAGGGAATCTTGCCAAAGGGCCGGCAGTACAGCCAAGTAAGAAAATAAAACAGTTTTTCCCCATTTTTCTTACCAGTCTGCGGATTGACACCTTGGTCGATTTCGACTTGTATATTCAGAACGATCCCAAGCGTCCGCCAGTGCTCTACCGCAACAAAAATCTTGCATTTACGGAATCGGACAAACAACGGTTGGGCGAGAATGCGGTGACACAGTTATTTGTGCCTTCGGAACAGGAAGTGGCGTATTTCCATTATGTGGAGGCCAATCTAAGCGCAATTTTATCGGATGCCAATGTCAAGATGGATGAACGTTCCGAGGTGCTGTACAATTCCGCGATGCATTTGGTGCAGGAGCTTCTGGACGATCCCCGGTCCAAAAGCCTGCTTCCTCGATCCAAGTCGATGGTACAACATTCAGCAGGCTTTATTTTCAACCAGGAAAAAGCCTTGCAACATCTCATCAAGGTGACTTCTTACGACTATTACACTTACACGCATTCCGTAAATGTGTTGGTCTTTTCCATTGCGCTCTGCAAACGCCTCGGCTATTCGGAAAACGAGATCCACGCCTTTGGCAATGGCGCCCTGTTGCATGATGTAGGGAAGAGCATGATCGATCCCGCCATTCTGAACACGCCCGGCAAGCTCACCAAGGAACAATTTGAAATAGTGAAACAGCATCCGGTCTTCGGCGAAAATATTCTGCGGCAGCACAAAGTGGATACGCCCGCCATACTGGACGTGGTGCGGCATCATCATGAAAAGCGGACAGGCAAGGGATATCCCGACGGGCTTCCGGAAGAAAAACTGTCGGAATTCGTGCGGATTAGCACCATTGCGGACATATTTGACGCACTCACGACGCGCCGTCCGTATAAGGACGCGATGGGCACCTTTGACGCCTTGAAGCTCATGAAAGACATAATGGCCGAGGAACTGGATCAGCGGTTGTTTCAAACCTTTGTGGGGATGATGGGGAATCCGAATGCCTGATAAGGCTGTAGGCTGTAGGCTGTAGGCTTTAGGCTGTAGCCAGAGGTAGCACTCCAGATTTTGATCACTTTTCTTTCTAATGGTCATTTCTTGCATGGATACGGACGAGGGCGAAGCAATGGCACAGTATAAATACCGGGCAGTGGATGAACAGGGCAAATCGGTGGATGGGATCATGGAAGAAACGTCCGCCCACCGGGTAACGCGGGTGCTGCAAGAGCGCGGGCTGACCGTCAATTCCGTTGAAACGCTGTATAAGGAGCGGGGTCTGTTGCAGGTGAGTCACCGGCTGACATGGGATGAGCTTGACTTGTTTTCGCAGCAGTTGACGGCCATCACGCGGAGCGAACTGCCGCTGGCCCCGGCGCTGAAGGCGATGGCGGCGGACCTGCACAGTTCCCGGCTAAAACCGGTGCTGGACCGGCTTCAGCGGGACTTGGAACGGGGTATCTCCCTGGAAGATGCGATTAGCACTCAGCATGAGAGTTTTCCCAGGATATTTCCCAGTGTAATCCGCGCGGGGGAGAAAACGGGGAATTTGGCGGGGGTGCTTCAACTGTTGTGTAATTACACGTCGCGCATGGTGGGGCTGAAGAATGTGTTGCAGGGCGCGCTGGTGTATCCGGTAACGGTGTTGGTGCTGGGGTCCTGTGTGCTTGGATTTCTCCTGGTGAAAGTTGTACCGGTGTTTGCGGAGATTTTTAATGATTTTGGCGGCGAACTTCCCGCGCCTACGCGTTTTTGGGTAAAGATGGGGGATGTTGTGCAATTTCATTTTCCGGAGATTCTCATAGGCATCGGGCTTTTCTTGATTTTATGGCGGGTGGCGCTCTTTTTTCTCCGGCGCCATGAAACCGGCTTGATCTGGCTGGATTGGTTGCGTCTGCATACGCCTGTTTTCGGGAAACTGCAATATCAACTGGCGCTGTCGCGGTTCAGCCGGTCGCTCAGCATATTATTGGCGTCGCGCGTGCCGGTGCTGGAAAGCCTGGAACTGGCCGCGGCGAGTTCGGGGAGTCCTATGTTGCAGCGGGCGGTGGATGAAGCGAATCTTCAGGTGGCCGGCGGGGAACGCATTGCGGACGCGCTTTCGAGCACGGGATTCTTTGGCCATAATTTTTGCTGGCTATTGGCCACAAGCGAGGATCGGGGCGATGCGGAAAGCGCATTGGAAAATCTGGCGGGTATTTATGAACGGGAGGTGACATTGCGTGATCGGATGGTCAGTTCGCTGGCATCGCCGATTCTCATAGTGACACTAGGTTTCCTTATCGCGAGCGTTGTAATTTCGTTGTACCTGCCCATTTTTACCCTGGGCGATATGGTATCCGGGCGATGAACTGGAAGAAACTGTTATATTTTGATTTAGGCCGTTTCCTGCCATGGACAAAGGGTGTTGAAACGGAATCGGACAGGTGGTCTGATTTGTGGTTTGTCCGGATGTTCACCTGGCGGCCCAGGCGCGGACCATTTCGCCGGCGCAGGAAAATCACACATTTTGAGAGTGGAGAATATTCTCCCGGATTGTGTTACCGCATGACGGGAAAACGGTGGAAAGGGCCGCTTTATATAACCGCGCCGCGGTGGCGGCGGGACGTTTTGTATGTGCTGGATCAACTCACGGCGATTGTCAAGACGAATGCTTCATTGATTAAGGGGCTTGAATCCTGTGCGCGGGAGGAGCGGCGTCAGGATCGTTTCGGCACCGGGCGGCGTTCGACCTATCTTTTCCAAGCCTACGGGTTGGTGGTGGTGTGCATGGCCTTTTTTCTTTGGCTGGGATTTAGTCAACTTGATATGTTTGAACGGTTGGATCCATGGGCGGTGATCTATTTTATGGGCATATCCGCGTTGAGCATCATCCCTGGGGCGATTTTGCGGACGCGGAGCGGACGCCTGGAGGCGGTGTTTCTAACGTTGCGCGATGATTTGTCCTCGGGAATGCCGTTATCAGAGGCCGTGGGCCGTTTGAAACACATGTTTCCGGGATTCTATGCGGACCTCATTAAAGCCGGGGAAGATTCTGGCAGGTTAGGCGAATGCCTGGATCAATTGGCGCAAGAAACAGTGCATTCCTTTTCACTGGGGCGGACAGTCCGGGGACATCTGATGTACTTGGGACTGGTGTTTCTAGCGCAAGTAGCCATTACCACATTTATTTATGTCAAATGCATGCCTGTTTTCATGGAAGTCATTTCCGATGTTGGCGGGGATTCCCCGCACCTGGTTAAGACGATCAATGGAATATTGGAGTGGTTCTACTACACGTGGATAAGCACGCCCAGTTCTAACTATGCTCCGGGCAATTCATCCTGGCATTTTTTCCTGTCTCCCATATCCCTTCAAAATATTGTGTTGGTGTTGATAGCAGGCGGCGCACTTTGGTTCCGTGTGCGCCGGCGCACTTTTTCGACCCGCAGTCTGGCGGGGATCTTTTTAGTCATTCCCTGGCTTCGCGGACTGGTTATCCAGCGGAATCTGGCGGTGATCAGCATGGTGCTGGAGAAACTGTTGAGCGCGGGCGTGCCGATGGATCATGCGCTGGAAGGCGCGGCACATGCGGAGCTAAATCCGTTGTTCCGGCGGATTGTGGTGCGTGTGCACAAGCGGATTTTACAGGGGGAATCGCTTTCCGGGGCCTGGGCGGCGGAAAACCGCTGGCTGGCGCGGCTGCCGGGATCTTTTCTGGGTTTGATGTCGATTGGAGAACGCTCCGGGCTGTTACCGGAGGCGTTGAAGCGATTGGGCGACTTTTATCAACGCAGTGCGGAGCAACGCACCCGCATCCTGGCGGATGCGCTGCTTCCCTTTGGCGTGTTGAGTTTGGGATTCATAACGCTGGCGGTGGAATTGTCCATTTTTACTTCGTTGGTCAGCATAATTGATTCGCTCATATGAGACATACCGTGTATTGGGAGCGCAGAACATGAAGAAGTGCAGGCACAGGCGGAACCGGGGCATCGGCCATCTCGAACTGCTCTGTGCATTGTTCGTGGTGACGGTGGGAGCCTTTGGCGCGATCCAGATGCACATGCTCAGCATGGATTCCACAAAGGCCGTGAACGAATATGCCATCGCGCTGCGCGCACTGAATAACGAGATGGAGACGTTGCGCGCACTGCCGTTCAGCGCGCTGGAGGATGGCTCGCATCCGTTCAAGAGCGAGACGCCGGAATTGGAACGGCTGGTGCGGCCTGCGGGGACCTGTGTGATCAAGGAGTATGCCGGTGTTCCCGATTTGAAGGAGGTTCAAGTATCCCTCCGATGGACGGGGGCGCATGGGCGGCGCATTGAGAAGCACTTAACCACGCTGATCGCGAAGAAACGGTGATTAGGATGACTGCGTTTCAACAGAATAGGATTTTGCGGCGCCGGCCTGCATCGCGCAAGCGGAACGCGGGCTATACGGTCATGGAAATGATTGTGTATGTAGCCGTGCTCGCCATTGCGATCAATTTGTGCGGGAAACTTTTCCTGAGCGGGTCGCGTCTTTCAGCCTTGAACACACAAGCGCTGGATCGCCTGCTGGCGGTGTCCGAGATTGAGAAGGAATTTGGCCGGGCGGTGCACGAATCAGTGGCGGTAGTGCCGGAAGCGGGCAAGTACCACAGCGGCGACCAGGTCGTGGTGTTCCAGGCGGAGCCTGAAGAAGGCGCCCCTCACTACGTCGTATTTGGCGCGGTGCGCGATGCGGAGCATGTAAGCCGCATGGACTTGGTTCGGCGGAATGGAAACCTGGCGTGTGTGCGATTTGACACGTTCCGGCAGCCGCTTGCCTCCATTGTGTTCGATACGTCGAACGCGCCGCTGGTACGGCTAGGGGTGATCATAAAAAAGGATTCCGGCGAACGGGACAAGCTCCGGATAGTGCATCAATTCGCCGCGGCGCTGCGGGGGATAGGAGAACGCCCATGAATGCCGGCGCACGAAATCAGCGAAGCGGCGCGGCCTTGATTCTGGCGGTGGTGCTGGTGATGGTGCTGGGCATCGGGGCCTCGGCGGTATGGCGCTACCTGCACATCACGTTGAAGGAAACCACACGGCAGGAAAAGCTCGCGGTGGCGCTGCATCTGGCGGAAGCGGGCTTGGATAAGGCGGTTGCGGAACTCCGCACAACGCCGGAATACCGCGGGGAGCAAAATACCCCGCTTGGACAGGGCCGCTTTTCCGTCGTGGCAACCACAACCGCCAAAGACAATTTTCATCTGGTGTCTACAGGAGAAATGGCGGAGGAGGGCCGGGTGCAGGGGACGGTGGTGTTGGCGGCGGATTTGGCGCTGGGGCCGGATCGCATGATGCAACGGTATTGTTGGCACATGGAGCATGAAAAGCGATGACAGCGGGCATGAATAAAAAACACCACCACCGGCCGGTCAGGCGCCGCTCCGGTTTCACCCTGTTAGAACTGCTTATTGTCATTGCCGTCATTGGCATTCTGGCGGCGATATTGCTGCCGGCGCTGGCCCGTGCGCGGGAGGCGTCGCGGCGTTGCAGTTGCATGTCGAATCTTTCCCAGTTGGGTATGGCCTTGCAGATGTACGCGGAGGAAAACAACCGGATGTTGCCGTGGAGCGGCGGGAACAACAATGCGGAATGCCTTATGACCTTGTATTCGAACTATACATCGACCCCGAAAATATTTATTTGCCCTTCGGATGCGCAACAGCATATGGATGATTTTGATGAAGATTCGGGTCTTAAGATAAATACTGAGATTGAAAGGCCTGCCAGTTTGCGGGCCAGTTACGAATACCTGGGCGCTTTTACTCCGGAGCCCATAGTTCTGCCGCATCCGTCGATGGGCAGTTCCAGAATTCCCATTTTCTGGGATCGTGTTACGGTCTCGAATGCGATCGAGTTTTACAATCATGTTCCCGGCGGGAGTAATGTGCTGTTCACGGATGGTTCGGTGGAATTCGTGACGCATCCGAGTTTTGCCGGGCCCTGCCTGCCCGTGCGCCCGGAGGGCATTATCTTCATGAATATTCAGGAAGCCATTGACCATGAGATTAAGATACAGAGAGAAGCGGAGAAAGCCGCCCGTGGCGGTTCTTCCGGGGGAAAAAGGGTGTTAGGCATCAAGAAACCGCGGCGGTAAACATACAGGACGATCTATACCTTTTCTGTTGTGCAGGGGGCATGAGAAAAAGCCCCCTCCCATTTTTAGGGGCAATAGTGTAAAATCATTGTATAACATCATTGCGTGGGGCGAGGTGGCATGGCTGTCGAGGGGATGTCCACATAGTTTGGGGGGTGAGGCCACTTCGCCCCAGGCGCAATGATGGGGTAGGCAAGGTTGCATACAAAATCAGCAATACCAGGGGAAGAACAAGCAGAATTCCGCCGCTTCCCTTTGTGGGGGGCTGTTTTCCGGAAAGGATGCCGCCAAAGCATCCTCCGGACGGCGGGTCTTCTTTAGGGAGGATTTGGGGGTTTGCGGGACCGCCGACAGTGATGGAGCCGGAGACTGTTTTGGAATGAATCGCGATGCCCACGGGGTTTGAGAAGATGACATTTGAGAGGGTGAGGGGATAAACACCGGTTGGCGTGGCGGGAACGATGTCGATGCGCAACACGGCCACCGGGCCATTTCCCATAATGTGCTGATTCATTCCGATGATAATGATGCGGTGTTTTCCTTTACTCAGTTCGTAGGAGGAAGCGCTTTTTCCGGCGGCGGCGGCGGCGGAACCTGTATTTACTGCCACGAGTTTAATGGAGTTCACATCGAATTGCAGGTCGAATTGAATGGCGGCGACTTTTTCAGCGCCTCCCAGAGCGAGGGTAATGGGAACGGTAATGCCCGATGTGCTGGAGAGCGTGCCGGCAGTGGCGGCGGCCAATGTGGCGGCATCGGCTTTCACGCCAACAGCGAGGGCCGTGAGTGCGATAATAATCCAATTATTATTTTTAATCGTGTACATAGTCATGGCCCGCCTTCGAATCCGTCTTCGGTTCCGGCTTTCATGTGGTAGGCGCCTATGTTGTAAAGCTGGATAAGTCGAAGGAGTTCCGATAGGGAAATGATCCAGTCTTGCGGGGCATAATCACTTGTGTGGGGTGTGCAGGCGTGGGATCCGGTTCCTGGCGCATAGCCGTCTTCAGAGCCGCTCAGGCAGGCATATGCATCCGCGTTATATAACTGGATAGCCCTTAATAATTCCGCCAGGGAGATCTGCCAATTGGCCGGATTGTAGTCTGCGGAATGATAATAAATGCCGCCATTGCCGATGGTGAGAGTTCCGTCCCGGGGTGTGACCGGCACCGCCTGGCCATTAGGATCGGAAAGGGTAACTCCGGAGAAAGACAACGTTTCCACACTTCCGGGCGCGTCTTCGGCGATTGAAAAGTGTGCTTCAGCCACGACACCGTCCCCGATGATATTTTGGTTGAATCCCGCAATGATTACCCGCATTTGCCCGGGCTGGATGAGATTATGGCACAGGTCTTTGCCCGCTGCTGCTGCGGCGGCGCCCACGGTTACTTCGGGAAGGCTGAGTACCTCCCCGTTAAATAGCAGGTCGAATTGAAGAGCGGCCACGGATTCCACGGTGGCGGTGTCCAATGACACCGCGACAATGACCTCTGTGTCTCCGGCATCGCCATGCGCGTCGCCGGCCGTTAAGACAGCAGCGGTTACCGTGCCGCAGAGTCCAACTCCGGCTATAACTAAAGCTATCACAATCCGTCCCGCCATCCGTGATCCTTTCCGCGATAGGGGGCCGTGGAAGGATCGGACGCGGCGCCCGATCCCTCCATGGCAAAACCTTATTTTGCGCCAGGAGTCAACGGATGCGGATCGGCATAATCCGGCAACCCGTCGTTGTCATCGTCCAAATCGACATCGTTGGGAATGCCGTCGCCATCGGTGTCCACGTCCGAGTAGAAATCAGGATCCAGGAAATCGGGAATGCCATCCCCATCGCCATCGTGTTCCATATCCGGGAAGATCTCATATCCGAGCACCCCCGGTATGGATACATAATCCTCCAAAAAGTCCGGAATCTGGTTCCCGTTGGTATCCAGGGTGTTGGGGGATCCCAAGCCTTGCAGCCATTCCGGTAACTGCGTGATGAGATACGTCAGTTGCGAATCGACAATCAGGGGCCATCCATTTCCATCGGTGTCGGAGAGCCAGTACTGAAGAGGCGTGCTGCTCCAGTCGAACTGATTGATCCATTCCGTGAAGGTGTCGCCCAGGCAATCCAGGAATGCTTCCAGGAAATCGGGGATGCCATTGGTGTTGGCGTCCCGCAGATTGGGCCGGAGTAACACGTCCTGGTGGGCCTCCACGCAGGTGTTGATATAGTCCGCCAAAATGGTCAAGGGATCGGGATCACTGGGCAAAAAGATTAAGTAAACACTCAACGCATCCGTGATGGACTCGAACAGGGGGTCCATAAAGTCGGGAATACCATTGCCACTCGAATCCGAATTGGCAATAGGCGGCTCCGCCTGGACAAACCAATCCAGAATATTGGTCCCAATGGTCTGGCCCATGGCCAGGGCAATGTTGCCCAAGTCCATTATGGCCCCGCCCGAGAGAGTGGGCAAGGGCAAGGTGCCAGAGGTATAGTTTCCCACCGGAAATGCCGGCCATCCTTGCAGTACGTCTTGAGCATTCAGGATGCCGAGGCTCCACCCCATGCCGGTTCGCAACGAAAAGGTGAACCGGCCTTCGGAGGACAGCGGTGCTTCTACTTTTATTCCCTGATCGGAAATAGCGGTCACCCGCATGGAAGTGGGATCGATTCCGGTAATTACCCCCGTCACCTGCTGGAATACCCCGCCGGTGCCCAAAGCGGAATTGACAAGATTCTGGACGTCGCGGACATCTACCGCGGCGTTATGGTCAAGATCCGCTTCTGGCGTGAGGGTGAGCACTCCCAGGGCCTGGTTGATGCTTTTCTGTACGTCCAGCACATTGACAGTTCCGTCTAGATTAACATCGCCCAACA
>ERZ795059.509-NODE-509-length-50861-cov-8.024820_pt1 | contig 50861 bp, 46 predicted proteins | sample MGYA00375143_ERZ795059 | MGnify/ENA primary metagenome ERZ795059 (study PRJEB30188, sample SAMN05720168) | activated sludge metagenome | isolation source: Anaerobic digester | place: USA | collected 2015-01-07 ... | reverse complement strand
AAATCAACGGTTAATAAAAAAAATATGAAAACGACCCTGAACAAGGGTCGAATTTCAAGACAGCATTAAATTCAACCCTTTCAGGGTTGTATCTTCAAGTTTTTTAATACCGCAGGTTTCACCTGCGGTTACTTGAAATTCAACCGCGTTCGCGGTTGAAGATTATTAAAATCGTATTTTCTTTAGAAAACTAAAAAAATAGCTTTATGTTTCTTACTGACCGTTTCGCCTGATTGTTAAGTAAAAAAGTGGAACTTTTTGGAAGCGCATTCTTCGGCTTTTCGGTTTTGAAATTTTCGACTTTTTTTATTTGGGATTGTAATAATAAAAAAAGGAATCATTTCCCCAAAAATACGATGTTCATTAATAACGCCGACAAGAAACATACCTATAAAATATAAAATAAAAACATACATTATTTTTTGTAAATGATTATTTTTTATAAATCGAAAACAAAATATAATAATAATAAATAAAATATTGGTTATAATTTTTATATTATTTGAATTTGTTCTATTTATACAATTCATATTTATTTTTTTTAATTTAATTTTCTTTAGACGGATTTCAGAAAAAAATAATTCTCATGCAAAAAATTAAATTTTCTTTTCCGACAAATTCCGGCGTAAGCGGTTTAAATATAAACCCGAAATTATCGGTCCAATAATTGGTATAAATATATTGACAATCAGCAATAAGATTTTTTTGCGGTTCATTATATTCGATATTGATATTTTAAAAATTAAGTATAAAGAATAAATATACAGTAATATTATTAGTATCATTATCGTATTGGCTATAATTGAAAAATTAATATCTATCATACTATTTCCCCTTTTAAATTAAATCCGGATAATGAAACAAAAAAATTTAATCTTTGTTCCCAATTTAGTATTTCAACAATCAAGATAAACTCATTTAATGCAGTTGGAAAAAATGAAGTTTTTCAAAACATTGCTGTCGCTTGTTAAAACTTCTAAAAACGCAAAAACTGCGTAGTATCGTTTTGTTCATTTGAAAAATTGCTAAACCATAGAGTTTTACTTTGCTTTCAGCAATTTTTCAAAATCTTATTGCAGTTTTTGAATTAAATGAAGTTATCTTCTTTCTCCAATATAATCGCATAACAAGTCTGTAACTTTTTTATACTTTTTCATATTGGTTCCCTTATTTAATAGCGAATATGCCCCAGTTTCATTGTTTATCAAGAATTCAACCGTTGCAACCCTTAATACTTGCTTTTCTATCGCTTCATCGTATAGCAAAAGTATATTTGAATTTGTTTCAGCTATTTTTTTCAGTTTATCAATTTCTATCTTAGGCAAATCAAAAATCACAACATTATTACCGAACGGATCAATATTATGTATATCCGAATATGTAATATCGCCTTTTGCTAATCCCGCGCGAATGCCCGGACTATTGTAGACCACGACATCAGCATTTGTTTCTTCTTTTATTGCAGTTAGAACAAAATCGCCGATAGGTGAACGACGGCTTAAACTGTGAGAATAATCTTTTTCTATTCTACCAACTTTTTTATTTAATTTTTTAAAATTACTCGCATTTTCAGCAATGACTTTATCTTTAATTAATTTATCAATTGGATCGTTATCTTTAAAAAAATATTCCTTTTCAGATAACAATCTAACCTTTTTTTGTTTTTTACCTGACACCGGAATATATTTGATTTTCAAATGAGCAATATTATTACCTCTTCTTACTCCATTGGTTACTGAAGTAATTATTGAATATATTTTTGTTAATTCATCTTTATCCGGCGGATAATATTGCGACCAGTGTCCTAATATAATGTCAACTCCCATTTTTTTATATTCATTCCAATCTCGATTGATAGCATCGTGAGCCAATAAAACTATTAAATCAACTTTCTGATTTTTTAAATCATCAATAATTTTTTTATGTTCAATATATGTTTGCTTTTCTTCATCAGGAGAGTAAATAATGCTTATGACTCCAAGTGAAATATTGTCTTTTTTAATTATAGCGCTTTTTGCAACAGTAGTTGAAATTTGATATTTTTTATAAAATTGATTGTTTTCGCCGATTAGAGGCATTTTTAATTCAGGCAAGGCTGGCGAATTTACATCAAGGTTTCCTAAAACAATTGCATCAAAATTACAACTATTAACTAAAAGCGCCGGACTTTTTCCGTCTGTGATATTAGCTATTGAACTTCCCCATAGCGCATCGCCGCAGTCAAATAAAAATGTAGTTTCATCTTTAGTTAATAATTTATCGACATATCCTTTAATCATCGGAAATCCGCCGTAGTTATTCTGGTTTTCTAAATATCCATTTATTGCGCCAGTATGAACGAAATTAATTATTTTTGAACTACAAGATGAAAATAGTAAAGCATTTAAACAAACAATTTGTATTAATATTTTTTTCATAGTAAGCAGCTCTCTTTATTAAAGATGATTTCAACTACCTCAACATACTCAGATTCCGCAATTTCTTATATTGCTACAAAAATGAAAAACTTTTTAACTGTTTAGAAAAGAGTTTGAAGAATGACTTTCTGACAATTGATAAATTTCTATTTTAAATTTTTTTTGTAAAACTTATTTTTATTATTAGAATTAACAAAAAGGTTTTCTAATTCGGTAGATATTGATTCCGCTTTACCCAACCACAAAATTCCATTTGAATTCAGCGAATTATAAAATTTTTTTAAAATCGAATTCTGTAACGGTTTGGTAAAATATATAAAAACGTTTCTGCAAACTATTAAATCAACATTTTCCAAAAAACCGGACGATACGAGCGAATGAAAATCAAAATGAATGTTTTTCTTTATTTCATCGGATACCGCTACGGTATTCAAGGTTTCTGGCAGAATATATTTTTTAGCGACTTCAGGAATACAATCAAAATTAATTTTGTCTATACTATAAATTCCTCTAACCGCGGTTTCAAGATGTTCGCAAGCTATGTCTGTGCCTGTAATCTGCATTTTCAGCGGTAAATTATTTTTCTTAATATATTCATAAATCAGTATTCCAAGAGAATAGGTTTCTTCGCCTGAAGCGCAGCCTGCGCTCCAAACATTAATTTTATTTCGTTTTTTAGATAAAATATTGACAATAAGTTCCGGAACAATTTTCGTTTGAAATAAATCCCAATATTCTAAATCTCTATAAAACTCTGTAACGTTAATGGTCAAATCTTTTATCAGTCGGTTATACTCGCTGAAATTTTCTCCAAGATAATTATAATATTCCTCAAAATTATTTGTCGACGAATGATAAAACCGTCTTGAAATTCTTCTATAGAGCGTGGATTCCCTGTAATCGCGGAAATCGAAATTTGTGGCTTGATAAATTCTATCAAGAATTAGATTTAAAAAAAATCTGTCGTTTTCTTTAATACCCCAAAACGCGTTTTGCATATAAAGGAAATATATAAAATATAAAAAAATTGTCAACCTTTAAAATAATGAATCGAATGCATATCCGCATATAATAACAACGCCAAATTTTTACGGCAAAAAAATTTAAAAAGATTTACAAAAATAGTTTTATTTTTAAAGCCGTCCATAATTTGAAGTAAAATGATAACGATATTCTTCCGTTTAATATTGAATTATAATCATAACTGATTTTTTTCAATAATTCATAATATATGTTTTTTATTATCTCCAATGTGAACAAATATTTTTTTTGCGGTTTATTAATATGTTTTTCACATTCAGAATAGTAGTTTTCAGCAAGATTTTTAATAAATGACAGCAGAGGATTTAACTTTTCAATATCATTGCATTCAAGATATTTTTCATACTCGTTTTCATCCATTCCGAATTTTTTAAGCCATTCTTTCGGAATATATCGCCTTTTTTTTGAGTGGTCTTCTTTTATATCGCGTAAAATATTTGTCAGTTGAAGAGCTATTCCCAGATTTTCGCCGTATTTAAATAAATCGGCAGTCCGTTCTGATTTAGGAACAAACAACTCTATGCATACATACGCCACTTTGCTTGCAACCTTAAAACAATAATCGTATAATTCTGCAAACGTCTCGTAATGAGTTTTAAATAAATCGCTTCGGACTCCTTTAACTATATCATATAAATGTTCTTTCGATAATTCGTATTTTTTTACTACAAACTGCAATGCCGTGAACATTTTATCGTCTATCTCCGCGTTTGAAAAACATTTTTCGAACATATTGTCAAATTCTAAAAATTGTTTTTGTTTTGTTGCAATATCATTTTGTTCGTCGTCCGCAATATCGTCGGCGATTCTGCAGAATCCGTAAACCGTATAAATCGCGTCTCGCAAATGTTTCGGCAGAAATAAAAACGAAAAATAAAAATTTTTCGCATTGCTGTAAGTCAAATCCCTGCAGTATTTAAATGATTCGCCAATTGTATATTTTGAATTTTCCATATTCCGCAGTCTGTCTATCTTTTTTTAATTACGTAAAATAGTATTTTCATTCCGTATCTAATCATAGCCGTCAGATGATAAAAATTTTTGATTCCGCTTATCCGGTTCGCAATATATTTCGGGCGAATATAAAATTTTCGAATGGCATACTTTCGTAATTTCAATAATTCTTCCGTAGATAAATATCCGCTTATATTCGTGGGTTTGCTGAAATAATTGCCGCCGAAACTATTTTCTTTTCCGCCGTATTCTTTAAACAATTCAGTTCCGTTAAAAGCGGTTACAATATGAAATTCCGCGTAATCCAGATTTAAATCAATAGCGAAATTAATTGTTTTAAGGATATCGTCCCGTTTTTCCCAAGGAAATCCAATCATAAAAAATCCATAACATTCAACGCCGCATTTTTTTATAATTGAAACCGCATTGATTATTTCGTCTGCTGTAATTCCTTTTTTTAATCTTGAAAGCGTATAGTTTGAAGCCGATTCAATGCCAAGCGCTATAAGACGGCATCCGGCTTTTTTCATAATTTCAACCGTCTCCAAATCCAGCGGTTTTACCCTCGAATTTGCAATCCAAGAAATTTCCATTTGTTCTTTCAATATTAAAGAACAAAGTTTTATAACCCATTCTTTATTTATTGTGAACGTGTCGGCTCTGAAAAAAAAATCGTATATGCCATATTTTCGGACGCATTCTTTCAGTTCTTCAATTATATTTTCAGGCGAACGAAATCTGACTTTTTTCCCGGAAATAACAGGCGTCAGACAATACACGCAGTTTGCCGGACATCCTTTCGCGCTTTCTATTGTCGCCATAGGTCTATTATTATCAGGTCTGACGTATAATTTATTATTCATCAAATCGCGAGCCGGAAACGGAATTGAATCCAAATTTTCAATTAAAGCAGGTTTATCAGGAAGAATCCATTTATTATCTTTTTTATACATTATGCCGTTTGTTCCGGCAATCTCTTCCGAACTCTTAAAATGATTCAGTAGTTTTTCCAATACCGCTTCAAATTCGCCCGTTACCGCATAATCAAGATTTTTAATGTAGTTATTAATAATTTTTAAATCCGCTTCTTTAAGCGTTGTAAATACCGCTCCTTTAGCGATAATGACAATTTTTGAATTATTTCTTTTTATCAAATCAAATATTTCAGAATCATCAATTATTGACCCGTTTGTCGAAGATATGAAAACAATATCAGGTTTTATAGCATTCAAATCCTCGTTTAACGATTCGTATGTTTTTGATTCTGACGGATAATCGCGCAAATACGCTTCAAATCCGAGTTTCCGCGATATCGAGCATACATATCCCAGATCATTGCTTGCCCTTTGAGTTATTGTCGGGCTGTCTTCTATAGAAGCCTGACACCTTTCTTCGCTTCTTTGGATTTTTTTACCCGGCGGATATATCGCGAAAATTTTTTTCATATTTCGGTTTAATTTTTAAATTCTTCCATTTCAATTTTATCTTTAGATTTGACAAATACGCTGATATTTTGAATTTTCAAAAAAATTCCGGCTATTAAATTTCTATATTCGGATTCCGACGCCATTACCGCTGTGGCAATTGCGTCCGCCGTCATAGCTGACGCCGATTCGACAGTTACGCTTCTTAAATAATCCGCGTTTTTACCTGTTTTAGGATTAAAAATATGGCAATAAGATTTACCGTTAAAAATCACAAACCTCTGATAATCTCCTGACGTCGCCGTTGATTTGTTTGATAATTTCAACACTTTAAGATATTCATCTTGTTTATCGGGATTTTGAATCGCAATATTCCACTCCTCGTTTTCATTCTTTTTTCCGAACGCGTAGACGTCCCCGCCCGCATTAATAACTCCGCTCGTAATTTTATTTTTTGTTAAAATCTCTATCGCTCTGTCTATCGCGTATCCTTTTGCTATTCCGCCTAAATCTATTTTTAAAAACTTATTTTTAAAAAATATAACTCCGTCGGCAATTTCAATATTTGACGAACCTAAATATTGAAAATTTTCTTCGGACAATTTTAGCGAATCAAAAACTTTTGAATCATCAGTTAAATTAAAGTCCCAGAATTGACCGATTGTATAAACGCTTATATCAAAATATGAATCCGTCAATTCGTAATACTTTAAACTTTCTTTTAAAAGAAATTCTTCTTCTTTGTCAATTTTTACCGAATCAGTTTCGCGGTTATTAATTTTATACACTACGCTTGCTTCGATTGATTTGCTGAATTTATTTTCGATTCGTCTAAATTCGTCGAACGCTAAATTAATTATTTTTTCAGACTGAATCGATTCCGGTATTCTTACGGTTATGAGCGTATCCATAAGAAGTTCTTCTTTCATAACGTATTCTGTTTTCTGATTTATTCCCCCGGAAGAACAAGAAATAAAAAACAAATATACTGTTAAGATTGGCGTTATTATTTTACTTAAGTTCATTGTAAGAATCAATATCCGAGTTCTTTCAGTTTTGCGTCGCTATGCCGCCAGTTTTCCTGAACTTTGATTTGAATATCAAGATACGCGGGTTTATCGAGATATTCTTCTATTTCCTTTCTGCTGATTTCGCCAATCTTTTTCAGCATACTTCCTTTCTTTCCTATTAATATTCCTTTCTGAGAATCGCGCTCTACATAAACGTTGACTTTTATATAACTCTTCTTATTTTTTTCGTTCAGAATTTCCGTTTTGCATGTTACTGCATGGGGAATTTCTTGTTTAGTCAGTTCAATAATTTTTTCCCTGACTAATTCCGAAATATAAACCGAATCCGCAACGTCCGTAATCGTATCCTTGCTATAATAAGGTTCGGAATTTTTTAAATATTTCTTTATGACTTTAATCAGTTCGTCAATATTATATCCGCGTTTAGCCGATACCGGAACTATTTCGTCAAACTTATACGTTTCCGAAATCTTTTTTATCATAAAAAATAAATCTTCTTTTGTTATTTTATCAATTTTATTTAAAACAAGAATTTTTGCCGCTTCAGATTTGTCTAAAAAATTTATATGTTCGATTATTTTTGCCGCTGAAAATTTGTTCTCGTTTAAAAGTTCGGCGTCAACTACCGCTAATATCGCCGATACGTCAATAAACGAAGAATTTATTTCCTTTATCATATACTTGCCAAGCTGATGTTTGGTCTTATGTATGCCCGGCGTGTCTATTAAAACTATTTGCGAATCATCGTCGTTATAAATACCTTTTATCTGAAACCTCGTCGTTTGAGGTTTGGGCGACGTTATGGCAATTTTTTCTCCGAGAATTTTATTCAAAAGCGTAGATTTTCCGGCGTTTGGCAAACCTGTAATCGAAGCTATTCCGGATTTGAATTCAATTTCATTATTTTTCGATTTCATAAAAAATTATTCCTTTATTCCAAATTTCTGAACTCTATCGTAACATTTAATCGCATTGTCATAATCTTTCATTTCATAATAAACGTCTCCTAAAAATTTTAACGTTTCTATATCGTCGGGCTGATTATAAACAATCTTCTTTAAAATAATTTCCGCAAGGTCGTATTGCTTCGATTCAAACGATTTCCTCGCATGAATTTTCAGCAAATCAATATCAAGCGTTTCATAATCGAGTTTGAGTTCAGGTTCAGCGTTTTCGTTTTCAATACTTTCTGTTTTTTTTGTGGCGGAATCCACGCTTGATTTTTTTAACTCGTTTTTCATATTGGAATCAAGGGAAGGTTCCGCGTCTATGTCAGTTTGTTTCATATCCGTTTTTTTATCAAGCGCCTGTAAAACAGGTTTAAAACTCATACTTAAAGTTATGAAATGCAAATCTCCAATTTTAGAATAATTATCGTAAGCGTATTGAATTCCAATTGAGTTATAAAAATAAGCGAATCCGAAAGATACGGAATTGTTTATGTTTTTAGTTCCGTTAAATCCCGCCATTAAATGAAAATTATCGTCGAATCTGAAATTTAGACCTAACGAACATTTCGGGGATAATTCGCCTGTTTTTTTTAAATCCGCAAGAATATCAAACCTGAATAACGAATATTTTAAACCCGCCGAATATATCCGCGTAATATCTTCTGAATACCGGTTTAATTTTATTTTCGAACCTAAATTCAAAATTGAAACGCCCGCGTCAAGATTTTCAATAACTCCTTTATACAAAAAACCAATATCTGCAAGCCAGACATTTCCGCTATATCCTGAAATTTTCTCGGAATAATTCTTGATATTTATTCCGGCGCCTATTTGATTGATTTTATGAGACGCCGATAATCCGAATTGAACCGCAGAATATTTTGACGAGCGTCCGGCGTATTCCAAATCTCTCCCGTTTATTAATGTTTGTTTGACTGAACCGCCGTCTATTCCGGCGGCAAAAACCGAATATCGAGCGTTTCTGTTTTTTTTGAATTCTTTGGAAAAAGCAAGATAATATATATTAACGTCCTGCGGTAGAGAAATATAACTGCTTATAAAATTTCTATCGAATTTTTCAAATCTTGCAATCGCCGGATTATATAGTATTCCGTTTATTCCGTAATCAAACGCGGTTACAGCCGATAGAGCCGATTGTTCAGCCGTATAATTTAATGTCAGCGGTATTCCGGCTTCATACGAATAAATCGGGTTCGAAAATGAAAACGCCGTCAATAATATTATTGCGAATATTATCTGATAATTTGTATTTTTTTTACGCATTTGTAACTGCCTGATTCAATTATAGCATAATACAAACCCGATGAAACAGGTTTGTTTTTTTTATCAAGAACGCTCCATTGAAAATAAGAATCGTTATCGTTGACAAGTTCGTTGACTACGTATCCCGCAAGATTAACTATTTTTATTTTAGCGTTTTTTATATTGATTCCGCTGAAATATATTCCGCTGCCGTCGTCCGCTCCGGTATAATATCTGCCGGTTTTATAATTTCCGTCTCCGCCTATGAACGGGTTTGGAAATATTTCTATTTCTCCCTGTTTTTCAAAATCAGGAAGCGCGAATAATCCGTAAATTGAAAAATTATTAAGCGATATTTCTATCTCAAGACCGGTCATGATATTATATAAAAAAATCTGAGACTTCCGGGTCCATTGTTCGGTTCCTTCGTCGTAATTAAAAACGGCAAATCTCCTGTTTTCAAATTTTAAAATTGAGGGAGGCAACCTGTATTTGATTTTTAAATTATCATACGCGTCGGACAATTCGTTTATATGATTTCCAGTGGCGTAATCGAACATTTCAAAATTTACTATTGTATAACTTAAATCGTCGAATAAAGATATGTTTGGTCTAACACTGTTAAAATATAAAGGATTAATTTTCATCGCGGAAAATAAATGCGGAACTGTTCTGAAATTCTTCAAATCAATATATGCCGAAACGCTTTTAAAATCCGGATATTCCGGTATGTCTTTCAGATTAATATCAATATTATGCGCGTATCCGTTTAAAATCAATCCGTTGTTATTGCCTGATACGGCGGCGTCCTGCGAATATATTTGAGAATATGTGTCAAAAACATAAACTTCGGCATAATCCGAACTTCTCGAAGTTCCGTAATCGTCTATTTCGAGTTTCACAAAATATCTGCCCGGTTCCGACGACTGGAACGAACTTTTTATTTTATCCGTATTCTCCAATGAAACGGTTAAATCTTGAGAACTCCATTGGTATCTTAAAAACTGTTTATTTCTCGCGATTGTCCGTTCCGAAGTCAATTCTATGGCGTCGCCTGTCAAAACAAAATATTTGCCTCCGGCATTTGCGTATATCCCGGCGAATTCGGGTTCCGAATCCGAGTAATTATAAAACCGTTTGTAATAGTATCCGTTATTTCCGGCAACCCATATCGTATCGTTTAAATTTGAAAAAGCCGCGGAATTAAGATTAACGCTTATCTGCGTATCTATGTTTATTTTTTCCCATTGAGAAGGATTATTCGGCGTATAATAAATGTTCCCGTTCGCGCCGACAGTCCATCCTGAATAATAATTCGGAAAACAAATCGATTTAACTTCAAAATTAAACTTATATAGAAATATCCATTTGCCGGGTCCTTCGTATGTCTGATACAAACTGAATGTGTTGTCTCCGTTATCGATGACGCCAAACCACAAATATTCGTTCAAACAATATCCCGCGATAAATTTGTTTGAAATCGAAATTGACACGGGCGACCAATTATTTCCGCCGTCTGAAGTAGTCAATAAAATGTTATCGCCCATTGCGGTTCCGATTCCGGACGGATACATTTTTATCATTTTTATATTATTTACGCCTTCGTATTGTTTTGTCCAGGTCTGACCGTAATCAGAACTTTTTAAAATTAAACTTGAAGAACCAGCGACCCATATTTCAGAATTTACGGCGCATACGCCGTAAAATTCGATTTGAGACGAAATATTATTTGGCGTTCTGTTCAGCCAAGTGGCGCCGCCGTCTTGAGAAACAAGTATTCGTTTGTTAGCGCCCGCAATTATTATTAAATCGACGTTTTCTATATGCGCCGCGTTTAACTTGTCAAGGCAACCCGAATTTTGATTGCTCCAGCTTAACCCGTCGTTTTGAGTGGTTTTTATTATACCGTTATCGCCAGCCATTATTCCGAAATTGCCTTTGAACTTTATGGAATTAATATTATATCCCGTGTTGTTGTTGTATTGAATCCATTGATAATCGGCATTAACCTGATACGAATATAAAATAATAATAATGAATAGCGCCGCTATTTTAAAACTAATTTTCAATATCTTAAACATAGTTTTTTTATCATACATTTTTTTTGTTTTTTTGCAAATCAAATTTTCTTTTTTATATTACAGGGATTTGAAAAACTACGCCGCGCCCATAAAAATATTATTGCATTTTTCGGATTAATTCATAAACAATACTAAATTGTTACAACGCTTCTACAACATCCTCGTATTTTATTTTATCGTTGTCTGTCCACAAAAAATGCTGCCGCATAGCTTGAAATATAAACATATCCATTCCATTAATTATCGTCGCCCCTTTTGATTCGGCATTTTTAAGCATTAATGTTTTTCGGGGATTATAAATTACGTCAAAAAATATTTTATCGGAATAATCCAAACAAGCTTCTTCCGCGATTAAAGAATTTTCCGTTTCAGGATGCATTCCAACCGAAGCGGAATTAATTATAACATCTTCTTCTTTTTTTATATTGTATTTTCCATTGCAAAATTCTTCGATTGCTATTTGCGAAAAACCGGTCTTGTCCGCGATTTCTTTTAATAGCTCCGAAAGTTTGTCTTTATTTCTTCCAATTATTTTTAAAGAATTAATTTTAAATTCCGATATGATTGAAAAGGCAACAGCTTTTGCGGCGCCGCCGTTTCCAAGCAAAGCTATGTTTTTGCCGGTTAACTGAATATCGCGTTTTTTAAAAGTTTGAGTTACTCCGTAAGCGTCCGTATTGTATCCGGTTAAAATTCCGTTATCATTGACTATAGTATTGACCGCTCCTATTTTTCCGGCTAAATCTGAAACTTTATCCAGATATTTCACAACCGATATTTTAAAAGGAATTGTTATGCTTACTCCGCGTATATTTTCTTTTCGTATAAGTTTTATCGCGTTTTCAATATCATAAATTTCAAACGCATAATATTCGTAATTAAATTTGTATTTTTTGAATAAATGATTGTGTATTAAAGGAGAAAGCGAATGACCGACTGGATTGCCGTAAATTCCGCAGATTTTATTATATATCATTTTGAGGTTAGCGTTTTCTCGAATTTAATTATATCTTCCGGAGTATCGATTCCTATGGTTTCATTTCCGGTTATTGCCGCGCTTATTCCGTATCCGTTTTCTAAAAACCTTAACTGCTCAAGCTTTTCATAGTTTTCAAGAATTGATTCCGGCAACGTTTCAAATTCAAGCAGAGTTTTTTTTCTGTAAACATATAAACCGATATGTTTATAATAGATTTCAGGTTTAATTACTGAATCGCGCGGATAAGGCATAACGCTTCTTGAAAAATACAACGCGTTAAATTTATTGTCAAAAACAACTTTTACATAATTCGGATTTTTAACGTCTTCTTCTTTTTTAAATTTTATCGCAAGCGTGGAAATATCAGAATCATTTTCAATTAATCTGATAATAGCCGCGTCAACGTCTTCTGATTTTAATAGCGGCTCGTCTCCCTGAACGTTAGCTATTATATCGTATCCGTCCAATCCGCAATTTTTTACGGCATACGCTATTCTGTCTCCGCCGGATTTACAATCCGCCGGAGTCATTACAGCGCCGCATCCGAATTTTTCCGATTCTTCATAAATTCTCGCGTCGTCTGTCGCAACTATTATTTTATCAATCAGTTTGGATTTGGAAACATTTTCAAAAACATATTGAATTATAGATTTTCCGTTTATTCTTATTAAAGGTTTTCCCGGCAATCTTGTCGAACCGTAACGCGCAGGCAATACCGCCAATATTTTTAATTTTTTTTTCGAATGTTTATCTTTAACCATAAAATTTTATCAGCATTTCGCATTCGCTTCCGAATTCATTAATCTGCTGAACCACCCAGTCTCTGCCTTTATATCTTACAACGTCCTGAATTTTCAATCCCAGACTTTCCGTAAGAATTAGTTTTATTGTGTTTTCTTTTATATTATAACTGTCTTTTATAATATCCGAATTAAAATCGTCAATGATAGGCTTATCCTGAACTTCGGTAATTATTCGTTTGATATTATGTTCTGAAAAACCGTCGTTTTTCAACTCTTCAACAATAGTTTCAACAGATTTACCTTCTCTGAATTCATCGCGTTTCACTTCTATAGCGCCCAATAAAATATTTCTTATCGAACCGGCCATCATAGTAGGAATACCCATATTCTTATCCTCCGTTCACTTCAATTCATTATTTAGAATCAATTCTATAAAACATTATTCTCAAATTATCGCTCTTATCGCGTTTCTGATTAGCGTTTCACAATTTTTTCCTGACGCCGGATATTCCGCAATTCCGTAACAAATCTCGATTTCAGGCAGAGCTTTTTTATTTTCATCCAATAGTTTTACGGATGCCAGTTTGCTTTTCAGTTCTTCAAGTTTACTAAATGTTTTTTCATAATCCATATCGGAAAAAATTATTGAAATAATCGCGTTATACAACATTGCCAATATATCGATTTTTCTCAAATTGGCTTTTAAAAAACCGCTTAAACTTTTAAGTATTACATTGCTTAAATTTTGCTTATTAGAAATTATTTCATTGAAATTTTTTATTTCAATTAATGCAAGCGAAAATTTCGAGTTTACTCTTTCACATTCTATTATTTTCCGATAAAGATTTTCATATAAAAAATCCTGATTGTAAAGTTGAGTCGTCGAATCAAACATATCAAACTCGCCAATTTTATCAATTGATTCGGCGCTGATATTATTCTTTAAAATTTGAGCGTGATTAAAGCAAATGTCCGCGGCAGAGCCGTTTAATTTTTTTTTTGAATCCGATAAGAGCATAACAAATCCTAATCGCTTTTCAGAAATAAAATCAATCGGACATATTAAAATCTTCTCTAAATCTCCAATCATTTTCGATGAAATAGTTTCAAAAACAGGATTTTTAATCTCGGAATTATATTCGGCGAAACCCGTCATCTCATTGACAAAATTCATATCTATTTTTAAATCATAAAACTGTTTTGCCGAAAAACCGCTGTATTCTATTATATTATAATTTTTTTTTTTTTGATTAATAAAACAAATCATTCCAGCGGAACAATTGCACTCGTTCAATATGTTTTGTAAAATCAAACGAGCCGCGTTTTTTATGTCGAATAATAAAGTTATTTTTGAATGGTCAATAATTTTTTTCATTTTATTCTATGCGTTTTCAGATATCTCTATATTTATTCCATAATCTAAGAATTTCAACAAAATCTCCTTTAACCAACACAAGATGATTTCCTATCGGATTATCGATATAATCTTTTAAATTTTCTTCGACCGATAAAACCGCCTGCGTTCTGCAAAGATTGGTTTTCCATTGATGTTTACAGGTCTTCGCTCGGCTTGCAAAAAATCTCTCCATATTTTTTCCGCCGAATTTTACTATTGTATAAATTCCGTCTTCTAAACATCCTTGAACAGCGGTTCCGAGATTTGATTCAAAATGAGTGTTAATAGCCAAACTGCTCTTTTTTACTAATTCAAATGCGCAGGCGCAATGCGCTACAGTCAACTTATTTTCTTTATAATCTATATCCGAAGGATTTGCCATAAAGGGTATTGTATGCGTCAATAACTTTGTTATATACATTGTCATCAGCGTCTGCATATCTCCTTCGCAGCCCGATATTATTCCTTCTCCGTTTAAAAGGCTTAAAGCGAGACAGCTTGTGGTTTTGTATTTTTCGAGTATATCAAAACATCTTATTGAAAAACAATCAAGCTGATATTTATTTCTAATTGTTTTTAATACGGTATACATTTTTAAAGATTTGACAAGTTCTTCGGCGCTAACGTAAGATTTATATCTCTCGATTTTATTTTTGATATGCGCGTCATATTCGTTATTGTCGCTTTTTTCAAACAAATCATAAATTTCAGATAATCTTATTTTAACCAATTTTCTGACATTGTCCCTAAAAAAAACATTTGAAACCGAACTCGCTATAAGCCAATCCGAAGGCGCCCCGATTAAACCGACATTTGATAAACTCAAATTTTTATAAACGTTTGAAACCGCCGTTATTTTTATAATATTTTCAATATCTTTATAACAAAATAAAAAAACTTTATGTTTTTTCTCTTTCAAATAAGTAGTCAATTCAAGCGCCGCAGGAAGCGAATTTGACGAATTATGATAAAGCAATATTATTGGAGTTGGTTTGTTCTGAGAAATGAATTTTACAACATCGTTTTCGACTCCGCCGGTTAATATAGCCAATGCTTTTAAATCTTCGGCTCCTTTGGATATTGTAAATTTACTTGAAAGAACCGACGCGAATTTTTCTTTTAATATTTCAATTTCTTTCGGATTATGAAGATTGGAATAAAAAAAACTAACATTTAGTGATTGCATAATTTTTTTAAATTTTTTATAAAGATAATTTTAAAGCAAGTTCAGCCATACCTAAAAATTTGGTCTGGCGTTCTTCCGAACTCGTAGCTTCGCCTGTAATAATATTATCGCTGACGGTAAGGATTGACAACGCATTTATTCTATATTTTGAGGCGACCGTATATAATGCCGAAGTCTCCATTTCAACGGCTGTAATTCCGTATGCAGCCCACAACTTCCAAAACATTTTATCGTCCTCGTAAAAAATATCCGAAGTAAGAACCGTTCCGGCTTTGATGCTGATATTTTCGGATTTAGCGATATTATAACATTTATTCATTAACTCAAACGAAGCGGCCGGCGCAAAATTCTTATTCTCAAATTTTAAATTATTTATATTGGAATCGGTTGAAGCTGCGGTAGCCATAATGATGTCTCTAACTTTAATGTCTTCCTGAATACAACCGCATGTGCCTATTCTAATTATTGTTTTTACGCCGTAATCTTTAATGAGCTCGGTGGAATATATCGTCATTGACGGCATACCCATTCCAGAACCTTGAACGGATACTTTTCTGCCTTTATAATAACCGGTAAATCCATACATTCCTCTTACTTGATTTATACAAACGGATTTTTCAAACAATGTTTCTGCTATAAGTTTTGCTCTCAAAGGATCTCCCGGCATCAAAACAAAATCAGAAAATTCCCCTTGTTTTGCTCCAATATGTATGCTCATTTATAACCTCTCTTTAAATTAATTTTTTATATTATACTTAATGCGGATAAAAAAATCAACGAATTGAAATATTAAAATCATTATGCGGTTTTTGAGTTTAATCGCTAATATTTCAATTTTTTATTCGATTTTAAAGAAAATTCTTTTATTAATCTGCTTAAATATGTTCTCTGGATTTTCAATTTTTCCGCAGTTAAAGATATTTTCCAATTATTTTCTTTTAGTTTTGATTTAATAAACTCTTTTTTGAAAATTTTATCAGCCTCGTTCAGAGTTAAATTTTCTTCCGATATATCTTTTACAATTTGTTCGAAAGGTTTTACGGACAACTTGAAATCCAAGTCATTAATAATATTAGAATCGGACAGCAGTATTGTTCGCTCAATAAAATTTTCAAGTTCTCTAATATTGCCGCGCCAACCATTGTTGGAAATTTTTAAAATAGCCGCCTCGGTAAAATCAATTTTTTTATTGAACATCGTATTGTATTTATCTTTAAAATAATTTACAAGATCAGGTATATCTTCTTTTCTTTCCCGCAAAGGAGGTATGGCAATATCTACAACGTTTAATCTAAAATATAAATCTTCTCTGAACAAATTCGCTTTAATCAGAGATTCAAGATTTTTGTTTGTCGCCGCAATTATTCTTACGTCAACCGGATAATCTCTCTCGTCTCCAAGCGGAGAAATCGTTTTTTCCTGAATAGCTCGTAAAAGTTTTACCTGAATGTCGTTGCTTATTTCCGAGATTTCATCTAAAAACAATGTTCCTTTATCCGCTATCATAAACTTTCCTTTTTTATCAGCTATCGAACCTGTGAACGCTCCTTTTTTGCTTCCGAATAATTCGCTCTCGATTAACCCCTGCGCAATAGCTCCGCAGGATACCGCAACAAATCTTTTTTCATTTCTTAAACTGTTTATATGGATATATTTTGCCAAAACCTCTTTACCAACTCCGCTTTCTCCGGTTAATAAAACTGTAGAATTTGTAACTGCGACGCGCTTGGCTATTTCTGATATGCTGCGCATTGATTTGCTTTTGAAAATCATTTCATCGCAGTATGATTCGTCTAATCCGTTGTCATCATTGACCTGAAATAAAGGATTGGAATGAAAAAAACAGCTTAAATATTCTCCCAAAATTTTCAACGACAAAAATTCTTCTTTTATGAATTCGATTTTTTTATAAAGTATAAGCAACCCGATATTTTTTTCTTTAACGTAAAGCGGAACTATCAACAATTTTATCTTTTTTTTATTTCTTAAAACGGAAGATTCTAAATCGAACGATTCAAATATTTCTGAAAACGCTGGAAATTCAATTTCTTTTTTTATAAAAATCTTAAAGATAACGTCATTCTTAATATTTATGTTTCCGGCGTTTATCCCTTGAAAATAAGATATTCTATTTTTTGAATTAATCAAATAGATAGAAATTCCAATAGCGGAACATATCTCGGAAATTTTATTTATAATTGTATCCCACTGAGCCGGCGATTCGCCGTTTATGGAATTTATTGTATTGATTGTTTCGATAATCTTATTATAGTAAAACAAAATTGATGACTCCGGTAATTATTTTTTTAAATAACTTCAAACTCAGGTTCAATCTTAATTTTTTCCGTTTCATTTGGAAGTATACTTTCTTTAGTTTTATCAAAATAAAATCTTGTTGCCCATAACTGAGATAAGCCTACCAAAAACCACGTATAATAAACTCCGTAAAACCATTTTGAAAAAACAAAATTCAGAGAATGAGTATAATATCCAATCATACTTGAGACGAAAAACATTGAGATATAGTAATCTTTGGAAGAATTTGAATGTTTCATAATATAAAGTAAATTAAATATCGTCAAAACAAAACACAAATAATAAATACTCCCTCCTATAAAACCTAAATCGGAAAATGTTTCAAGCAACTCATTATACGCATGCATTGAATTATGCGACAGCCATCTCCGATGATAATCAGAACTGCGGTATTTTGGTAAAATCAGTTGATAAGTTCCCAATCCTCTTCCAAAAAAACCATTTTCTTTCATTGAATCTATCGCGCCCTTCCATAAAATTTTTCTCATCTGATTTAAATAATAATATTTATAAATATTATTATAATATAACATTCCCGAAATCAATAATACTATGAATAAAAAACTGAATAATATAATTCTTTTTTTTATAAAAAAAATTTTTTTTATTAATATAAACCAAAGCAATAATATTACTAATGGAATAGTAATCATATAAACTTTGGACTCGTCAAAATATAAGAATATCGGGAAAAGAGACAATAGTATTGTTAGTGACAATATCAGTTTAATTAATTTGCTTTTAAAATAAAAAAATGAAATTAATATAATAGGTAAGAATATTGAAAAATATAATTTTGTACCGCAGCAACACCCGAATGTCGAAGCCAAAATAGGTTCGGGAACACCCCAGTCCACAAAATCATATCCCAGATATTGAAAAACTAAATACAATCCCGCCAGAAAAGTTGTAATATTAATAAATGTCAGTAAAACCTTGAATTTAGGCAGTGTATTTATAAAATTAACCGTCAAAAATATACTGACGACTATCAAAAAATAATGGCTGCCGTAATAGAACGCTCTAAATCTGAAATCAGAAACTATACTTGAAATTATTATTACTATAATCAATAAAAACAACGGAATTTTTAACAGAAAATTTTGAGTTGTGATTTCACTTTTTTCAAATCTATATATTATCGCCAATAAAAAAATAAATAGCAATAATATGCTTCCAAATATTTCTTTGAACAGAATAATATTTTGAGTATATGTAGAATACGAAAGAGTAATAACAGGAAAAACTACGCATAATAAAACGTATATGGCATTTTCAATATATTTGACTCTTTTCATTTTCAAAACAAGAAGTCAAGTATTTAAAACTTATAAAAGCTAACTAATAAAATAATTGAAAAGAATATTTGAAAAGTGGCGGAGAGACTGGGATTCGAACCCAGGGTAACGGAATCCCGCTACAACGGCTTTCGAGGCCGCCGCCTTCAACCGCTCGGCCATCTCTCCGCGTTTGTTTATTAAATTTTTAAAACTTAAAAAATTAAGCTATGCTAATAAAATAAAAATAAAACTATCTAATAAAGTTTATTGATTATTTTATATTATTGTAAATTGAATTATATTTAACAACGCATCTTTGTCAAGTTATTTTTAATATGAATTCTACTTCAATTCTTTGATTTCGCCAAATGAATCAACTAAAATTTTATTTTTTACATTTAGAGAATCAAGTAATTCCTGGACGTTATAATAATTATTAATTCTAATATTTCTGACCGGAACTATTATATAATCGTATTGTTCATCATTTATTTCGTTTAACATTGCAGAAGTAAAATTATCAATTTTTATAAATCCATTTCCATAACAATATTTTTTGTAAAAATTATGTTTTATTATAAGATTTTGAACTTCTTCCTGATAAATAATTCCGCATTTAAAACGTTTTAGCAATATGTCTATTAGTATATCGACCAACCACATACGATACGAACGGATGATAAGTATTTTTGAATTTGGTTTAATTATCATATCAAGATTATTTTTAATTTTCAAATCAAATTTAAAATTTTCCGCCCTGATTTTTAACGCTTCATCGTATTTATTCAATGCGGTTTTAAACATCGAATCAATTTCAGATTTGCTATAATCAGGATAAGATAAAACGCTGCCTTTCCCTCCGTCGAAAGATTGCCAATCCTCGGTAATGAAATATTTTTTTTCTTTAGCTTCAATATAAAACGGGGTGCCGGGTTGAGGAGTATTTATTGAAACCTGCAAATCGTTAAGAAGATTATTAGAAATTAAATTATAAATTAAATTTACGGTTTTCAAATCCTCATTTTTGTTGGAACCTAATCCGCCAACAGTAAAAGTCCCATACATTTTCATTCCAATTTTATTCGCTATTTCCAATACTTCAAAGAGTTTATTTAAATTAAATTTATTTCCAAGATTCATTTTCTTAGCAATTTTATCAGAAGCCGTTTCTATTCCGACACGAAGTTTATAGTATCCGGCTTCTTTCATTTTATACAAAATTTCCTCGTCAAGCAGATAGTATTCTGACATAGCGTCGATTTTCAGATGCTGCAAATTATTTTTAATAAGAGCATCGCAAAATTCTAAAACAAATTTTTTATTTATATTATGAACTTCTTCATCAAGAAAAAGGCCTTCCATTTCAGGATATTTATTTTTCAGATATTTTATTTCCGCAATTATATTTTGAATTGAGCGCGGTCTCCAATTCGGTTTTTCATAATACAAATTTCCGGCAACGCAGAAATTGCATTTCATAGGACATCCGCGAGATATATAAAACTGAATTTCCTTATATTCGCAATTCGGCTCAAAATATTTTATGCGTGAAACATCATCGTCTTCTGGAAACGGCAATGTATTTATATCAATTATTTTTCTGCGATTATTCGGATATAATCCTTCTATTGATTCATCAAAATTAGTTTTTAATAATTCTAATAAAGTTTCTTCATATTCGCCTTGCAAAACATAATCGGCGACTTCTAATAGTTTTTCGGGTTCGGCAGTAGAAAGGCCTCCGCAAAAAATTATTTTCGCGTTAAATTTTTCCTTAACGGATATCGCAAATAATTTATCTGTTTCATAGGTTCTCGCCGAAGGTTCCATAACTAATACGTCCGGATTGTATTCGGATATAACTTTTATATATTCTTCGAATGTATAACTATTCAAAACTCCGTCAAGCATTTTAATATTATGTTCCGGAAATTTTTGTTTCAAATAAGAAGAAGCATAAGAAAGTTCCCAAGGATAATAAATGCAATCGGTATAATTTTTTACTCCTAACGACCACCTGCTCGGAGAGTGAACTATATGGTAGCCGTTTTTATCAACGCCTACAGAATTGGCAATTATAATATTCATACAAATTCCTATTTTCTAAAATTTTTCAGTTTAGCAGTTTAGCAATTGCTAAACTGCTAAACTTTTTACTTATTCAACAATCGAATATAAAAATTCTCGATTTTATATATATTTTTCAAAACATCGCCTTTTTTAATCTGATAAACAGTTTTATCATTTTCTCTATGATATTTTACCAAATCTAAATTTCTCAATATTCTCAAATGTTGTGATACGGCTGATTTTGTCTTTCTGGTCTTTTTTATAATATCAGCTACAAGCATATTTTCTTTTGACAACATTTTCAATATTTTATATCTTGTCGGATTACACAATGCTTGAAATAGTTTTATAGTCCTGATTTCAGCTTCTTTCATTTTTGCCTCTTTTTATAGTTATTTGTTTATATCATAATTATTATTAATAGTTTCATAAATTTTTGCGGCTATTTTTTCATCAATGCCTTCTACTTTTTTTAATTCAGCAATATCGGCATTAACAAAATTTTTAATCGAACCAAAATGCTCGAGTATTCTTTTTGATTTGATTTTCCCTATATTAGGAAGTCCTTGAAGCATATAAAGCATTTTTCCGATTTCGTTTCTCGGTTTATATCCATATCTTTTTATAAGCCCCGGATTTTTTGTTTCAAAATGATTTCTAATCATGATTATTCTTTCATAAGTATCGCTGACAGATTTAGTGAACATAACAGGCATACTTAAAAAAACACATAACTCAATTAAAACGCCTTCTAAAACATTACGGTTAAAATTATGCGACGTTTTAAACGGATTTCCTTCAATAATCACCAAATTATAATCATAATTTTCTTTCATCTTAATTGCCTGTTTAAAAATTCTACCGTCGATAATTGACACACAAAAATCCTCGGCAGTCTTTCGTTCAACAGCAATCTTAAAATTTATCAAATAATCAGCGTATACTAATTTTTTCACTTCATATTCCGCTTCATTCTTTTGAGCAAACAAATCTATTATCCCTGATTTTTCTTCTCTATAATCAATACTTATCATAACAAATTTTTGAAATTAAATCTATTAATATCTACATACCGGAATAATAATGGTATCGTCGGATAATATTTTTTTCAAATCTTCTATAATCAAATATTGCGAAACTGATGCAACAATCAAATTTTCCGGTTTAAATTTATTGATTTCATCGATTCCATAAATTTTTCCAAATAATTTATTTTCATATCCTTTACGGTCATAAATTTTTTCAATTTCAAAATCGTATTCTTTTAATATCTGAATAAGATGCTTAGCTTTTTCGCCTGTTCCGAAAATTGAAACTTTCCCTTTAACATTTTTTAATGACTCATATCCCATTTTCAATGTTAAATGTTTCCACCTTTCAAAAAAATAATTCCCTGAAAAAATGTTTTGGTCTGATATTCCAGGACTTACCGATTCAAAATGAAACAATTCGCATTTCGGTTCATATATAATCTTCTTCTTTTTTACAAATAATTTCATACATAAATCATTGTCCTCATAGCCGTTAATATACTTTTCGTCAAACCCGTCAACATCTAAAAAATCTTGACGCTTCATCAGCATACACGCAGCCGTAACATTCGGAAATTCCCTGCGCTCGTTCGTTTGCAGCAAGTCAGCCGGCGCAAACCTGTAAATATGGTGCGGCATACCGCAAATATCAAATTCAATCCCGCAATGCTGTATTGTCTTATTGTCTGGATAAATCAATTTTGCTCCAACCATATCTGCGTCAGTTTCTTTCATCCCGTTTATTAAATTATCAAGCCAGTTGTCCGTAAAAATAATATCGTTATTTATAAATAACAATAATTTTTCGCGGCAAAAATTTTTAACAAGATAATTATTCGCAGGACCAAAATTTATATTTTTATCGGAATATATTATTTTAATATTTTTTTTTAATAATTCATATTCCCGCAAAATTTCTTTTGAACCGTCGCTTGATGAATTATCGAAAATATAAAGATTAAAATCTCTGCCGGTTTTCCGGTATAATCCTTCAAGAAAATTTCTAATATAATCTCGGCAATTATAAGTTACAGTAACAATATCTATTTTCATCAAAACCTGTCCATTTTATTTTTTCGTAAAATAAAAAAATTTATAAAAACTTTCGGTTTATTTATAATCAGTTTGAACAATCTGTATAAATATATGATAGCCCATTTCGGATCAGAAAACAGATTATATTTTATATAATCCCAAGCATAAGTAGGAAAAACTATTTCTCTTCTGACTTTTAAATATAACTTTTCAAAAACATCATTTCCCATAGCCGTAATATTGAATTTTGCAGAAAAACAATCAACCGCGTTATAATCGAAATCAGCTTTATCCTTTATGTATTTTTCAAATATATTAGTGCCTGCTAACGGCATTAAAACATTAAATCCGAAAACATTCGGCCTTATTTTCAACATAAAATCAGACGTCTGATAAAAATCATTTTCAGTCTCGCATGGAAGTCCGACTATAATATTCGCTAATATCCGTAATCCCGCTTTTTTAGTCAGCTCTGCCGCGCGATAATAATCTTCAACATTAGCTTTTTTACTTATAGAATTAAGCATTTTTTGCGAACCGCTCTCAAATCCAAATTCTATTTGAACGCATCCCGCCTTCTTCATCAGTGATAAAATTTCATTATTTACAGCTTTAGCTCTTGCTTGAACGCACCATTTTATTTTTTTATGTAATCCGGATTCTATAAGTTTTTCGCATATTTGCGCTGCCCGGTTCTCAACGGCTAAAAATTGATCGTCCGCAAAATAAAGTCCGTTAATTTTATAATCGCGTTCAAGTGTTTTTATTTCCTCAATAATTCTATCCGGAGAATGAAAACGCAATTTCGGAAAAATCTTGGGTCCCGCGCAGAAATCGCATTTAAAGGGACAACCCCGGCTTCCAAAAATATGAGCTGCCCGCAAATTTAAAAAACGTATAACGACATTTCCTTCTCTGGTATAATACTCCATATCTAAAGATTTCCAAAGCGGTAACGGCAACAAATCTATATTTTCAATTTGCTCCCTGTCAGGATTATGTTTAATTTCATTTCCTTCCCGATAGGTTAATCCTTTTATTTGATTAATTATACAATTTTCTTTTAGCAATTCAAAAATGGTTTCTTCTCCTTCGCCTCTTACAATATAATCGACTTCAGCAATCTTTTCCATAGTTTCAGTGGGCAATAGAGAGGGATGCGGTCCTCCAAGAACTATTTTTTTTTCAGGATATTTAATTTTGATTTGTTTAGCGCATCTTTCAACATCCTCAAAATTCGGCGATGCCATTGAAAAACCTATATATTTATCATCTTTTATTTTATCGAGAAAAAAGTCATCCAATTTTTTTAAATCAAAACGATATTTTTTATGCAGCAGCATTTCTCTATCAATTATATTAAACCCGATTTTTTCTTTGTCCAAACGTCCGGCAATATACGCTAATCCTATTGGCGCCCAATAAGATTTTGCCGTGTCATTCCATCGTTTTTCAGGTAATAAAGGAGATATAAGTGTTATCATTGTTATAAAATTTTAAGTAATAATTCGATCTAATAAATCCGATTCTTTAAAATATTGATTCAAAACTTTATAAATCGAAATAAAATGCGAATGAGAAGCAATCAAAAATTTTGTTTTATCGCTGAAATCTGAGTTTATCAATTCGTCAGAATTTTTTATTACGCATTTTATTCCAGTTAAATTGCCGATTATATCATAAATCATTCTTCCAAATTTGCCCTTGCCAATAATACATATATTATCAATATTAAAAAAACATTCTTTAAAATTGAGAGTTGAGTTTTCCAGCGTTTCAACATAATCGGTAATTATAACTCGAGAATTTTTTACAGAATATTTTTCAATAATTCTTTGCCTTGAAATTTCCAGTTTTTTCTGATACTCTTTTATATTCTCTATAATATCTTTAGCGGCGCAATACCACGCTTCTTCATCTAATTTTTTTATTAGTATTTTTTCAATATCATCTTCGTTATACGGTTCAATATCGCTATAAATCCCGATGATTCCAGACATTGAATATTCCAAAAACTTGATATTGCTTTTCGCTCTGTTGAAATTATTCTCTGCAAGCGGAGAAAACCCTATGCCGATTGAACTATGATAAAGAGTCGATAAATAATCATTATAAATCGGCGAACCCGAATTGTATGAGTATGGAAAATTAAAACTTTCAGAATATGATTCGATGAATTTATCATTTGAGTTAGAACCAAGCGAGTTTATAAAAACATTACCGTTAGTTTCTTTAATAAATTTTTCAGGACGGACAGCTCCAATTATTCTAAATGAAATTTTTCCACTGAATTCTTTATACAATCTTTCCCAAACTGAAAACACCGGAAGCATATCATAATAATGCGGAGAAGCTCCTCCATAACCTAAAATTATATTATTATCTATTTTTATAACACGTTTTTTTTTTTCAAGTTCCGGCGGAATAAGATTTGGAAATATAAAAATATATTTGTTATATTCAGATAAAACTTTTTTTAAATTCAAAGTTGAAACAATTATTCCGTCAACGCTTTTTAAAATCTCTTTTAATTGACAGCCGTAAACTTTATAATAAAAATAATACGGATGCGTTTCAGGTATTTCAAATATATAATCGTCTATTTCATAAAATACCTTGCAATTATTTTTCCTGCATTCTCTAATAATAATTTTTGAAATTATATTAGGTATATCTCGCGAAATAATAAAATAGTTATGTTTAATAATATCTTTTAAAATATCGGAAGTTAAATTTTCAAAATTGAATAATCCGGCTTCCAATTTTCCGCTTCGATTAAACTCATCAAACGGCAGTTTGAACCTTAAATATGAACAAGGATTAGAATCCGGGAAAAGCGTTAATCCTGAAATTTTTTTTAAATTCATTTGTTTTCGATAATTTTTAACATTTCTTTAGCTTTGATATGCGCAGGATTATTTTTTATACATTTTATAAAATGTTCTCTGGCATTCTCAAAATCACTTTTCTTCATAAAAATAGAACCTAAATGATAATTCGCTCCCGAAATATTGTAATTCAGGTTCAATATTTTCTTGAACATATCAATGCTTTCGCTATATTGTTTTTCGGATTCCAAAGCCGACGCATAATTATACAACATTACAGGACTCGCTATAAAACCATTATCTTTTATCAATTTATACTTTTTTTTACTTATAATACTTTGTTTCTTTTCATTATGCTCGTCAAAAAGAGCCGCGTATCGAAGAGCGAGTTTAATATAAATCTCTTTTGGAAGTTTTGAAAAAATATAATTGTTTAAATTTTCCTGCGAATGCATCGACCAGTTTTGAATCTTTAATTTATCAAATTCGTCATAATATCCGGTTCTCGGCAAAAGATTAAACAAATTAAGTTCCGCCGAATCAGGATCAATATTTTTCATTAGTTCATAAGTTTTTTCCATATCATTTTCCGTTTCATCCGGAAATCCTATTATAAAATAATTTCCAATACATAACCCGTTTTCCTTAACAATATTTATCTTATCGAAAATCCTGTCATAATCTATTTTTTTATTAATGCTTTTCTGAATTTCCTCCGAACCTGATTCGATTCCGACTTTAATCTCAGAGCAACCGGATTTTTTTATCAAGTCGATTATTTCTTTATCTATAAGATTTAACCGCATTTGACATGACCATGTCATATTCAACTTTTTTTCAATCATTTCATTGCAAAATCTAAAAATGTATTTTTTATCTATAAAAAGATTATCATCCCACATATAAAAATTGGTTACATTAAAATTTGTTTTTAAATAACTCAATTCCTTAATAACATTTTCTATTTTCCTGAATCTTACTTTTTTATCGCGCCATATAACATTTGAATTGCAGTATTTGCAGGAATAAGGGCAGCCTCGCGACATCAATATTGAAGAATAATAATCTACGCTTGGATTTTTGTTAATTATACAGTCTCTGCGCGGAAAATCAATTATATCCATATCTACGGATTTTTTTTCAATATATATCCGTTTATCACTTTTCCCATTTTCAAAATCTTTGATAAATTCAAGAAAAGAATTTTCAGCTTCGCCATTAAAAATATAATCAAACTCGTTTTCATTAATAAAATCTTCTTGACAAATAGTAGGATGAACTCCGCCCGCGCAAAGTATTATTCTATCGTTAAATCTCTTTATATACTTCGCGATATTAATCGCAGAATTCATTTTATTCGTCATAATTGAAATTCCGGCTATATCAGGATTAAATGTTTGCAGAACATTTTCCAATTCCGAATAAATCGTGGAATTAAAATCATTTATTTTTTCTAAAATGCCTGAACTCGCCTTGAATCTGAAAAGTATTGAAGAATTATTGTCGCCTTCGGGAGCGAGTTCCATATCATAAATTTTCGCGGTATGTCCGTTTTTATTTAAGAGGGTAGTTAGATAACTTAATCCTATCGGAAAACAATTCGTATTTAATCCGAAAAATCGTCTGTAAGGAGGAATTATAAATAATATTCTCATAATTATCTTTTAATATTTCATTAAGAAAAATTTTTCAGAAATGTTCGACTCGCACCTCAATGGTTTTTCGCCGCTCTTATATTTCTTAACATTTGCTCTGACTATTCCGTTTTCGCCGGCGATTTTTCTTCGTTGTTCATCTTTCCATTTTCTGTATTCAGAATGACTGTTTTCTTCGATGCCATCGCTCGCCTCAAAAGTTTTAACGTCTATTGCGGCGGCTTTTCCAGTCGGTAGATGAAAGCAAGCGTCTTCGTCTTCCATATACGCGTTTAGCAGTCCGGATAAACCCACTCTTACGTTATAATCATAATCTTCTTCGCCGTATAATCCGTATTCTTCGCACCAGTATCCTAATTTATCAGACGTCCGTTTCGGAATCATAATGCAGCCGCCGCCTACATTGCCCACTCTTTTTACGCGCAGTTTATATCCTCGAATTTCTTCGACAGGATAAGTCCGCGGTTCAAGATTATATCCCAACAATCCAATTTCAGGCGCGTTTTCAAATACTTCAATCATATTGCTGAGCCAGTTAGTTTTTTTCATAATTATATCATTGTCAATCCTGATGTAGTATTCGGCGTCAGCAACATATTTCCACGCAAGATTTGAAGCTCTGGCAAGTCCTATATTTTCATTAAGTAGAAATAAATTCTGTATTTGTTTTTTTTTGTATAATTCTTTTAAATATTCAACGGTTCCATCTATGCTGTTATTATCGACTACAGTAATAGCATTTTTATAATCGACTGTATTAATTATTGAAGGAAGCGATTGAATGGTAAATTCCAAACGATTAAATGTAACAATACAAATATTAACAAATTTACTATTCATTGATTTCATTAAATAAGTATTCTATAGACGTTTAAGCGATTTTTTAAAATTCGTATGCGGTTCTGAGCGCAGTTAGAAATTGCTCCAAAAATTTTAATAAGTTTTCATATGTCATTTCAGTTATTTATGTTAAAAGTAGATTTAAAACTTACGACGCTGAAAGTTGCAAAAAGTTGCAAAGAACTTCGAATTTTACATAGCCGTTGATGAAATCGACGGTAAATAAAAAATATGAAAACGCCCCAGAAAAGAGTCGAATTTCAAAACAGCATAAAATTCAACCCTTTTCAGGGTTGAATAAATACGCATACGTTTTTATACCGCAGGTAGCCCGAGCTCCGCGCGGGCTACCTGCGGTTACTTGAAATTCAACCGCGTTCGCGGTTGCAGAATATTAAAACTATAGACCGCTTCGCTGGAGTGGAAAAATGCAGATTAACATTATCCGCTCCCGCGGAGCGTAATGTCTATTTATTGCAAAAAAAGTAAAACTTTTAAGAAGTACACTCCGCAGTTTTCGGAGTTAACCGCAAATAAAATAAGGGTCTAATCTTGTTTTCGCTATAACCTAAAAAATCATACTTTAAGTTAAAAACTTTAAACAACCAATTGTAATATTCCAGCGTATCAATTTTAGGATGCGCGTGCCCTTCAAAAAAAATACCAATTTTTGTTTTACTAATAATCAATCTAAAAAGTTTATCCCTGTCTTTAAGTTCGATTGTCCGGTATACCGAAAAGAAAAATGAATAATCGAATTGTTCCGAATAAACCTCGTTGATTTTTTTTTCAAATTCATTGTCGTTAAAATCAATTTTTTTTAAAATCAAATTATCGAGAGTAAATTCTTTTTTTATAGCTTCGGCAGTTCGGATATTTTCATCAACCAAATCAAATCCAAATACTTTTTCCGCATTACTCTGTATTGCCTTGAAGCAGGCTTGACCTGTATTGCACCCAAAATCAGCGACTGTTTTATTTCTTAAAATAGACAAATCCATTATTTCATACCGTAGCAGCGTCCTTTCTCCCTCAAATCCTAACATCGGCAAATATTGATAATTTGAAAACCAATCTATCTTGTTTCTAATACATTTTATTTTATTGATGAAATCAACGGTTAGCAAATTCGATATTTCATCTTCCATAAATATAATCAATACTTTAATGCTTCTATAATGATTAAGCGAAAACGCCGCCAATCGTCTGGCTCCATCTATCATAAACAATTCATAATCAACGGTTTTATCGGCGCCGGCTACAAAATTCAAACATTTTCCAGTAATATACAGCGGAGGAATAAATTTCTCTCCGTTTTTAATTACAGCCGCATATTCATTTATTTTCTTAATTCTGTCAAGTCCGTCTTCTTTAATAAAATTCGAGTTTATCATTTCGAGATTAGCCGGTTTTGTATCTGAATAAAATCTGTTCTCTGAATCTAAAATGAAACTATCCGTTTCAGCAACCCATATTTTATCAAATATTTTGTTTATATTATTAGGAACGGCGTTTAACTTAGTTCTGCAAACATGCCTTATTATTTTTTCAACTCCATCCAGTCCTTTCCCGATTTCTTTTATTTCATAGTTATTTAAAATATTGTAAAAAGAACTGATTTTTACAATATTAAAAGGTTTGATTTTAAAATATTTTTCTGTTATTCCAATATCCGACTGATAATATTTTTCTAAAACTTCTTTGTTGATATCCATAATTTTCCTTTCCTAAATTTTTTTAATAATTCGGCCGCAGCTTTGAAATCGCAATTGTTTTCCAAACATTTTTCAAGAAAAATTTTTGATTTTTTGTAATCTGATTTTAAATAAGCCATATTAGCCAAATGATAATAAGCTCCGGCTATATAAGTCTTCTTATTTATAAAACTAAGTTTGCTTATATAAGAAAATAATTTAATTGATTCATTATATTTTTTTTCGCTTTCAAATTTTGACGCGAGATTATAAATAAATTTATAATTATGAATAAACTCTAAATCTCTGCAAAATTCGATTTCAAACGCTTTATCTTCTTCTGTAATTTCATATTTTTTGGAATTAATAATTTTATGAATTTTATTTATAACGCTTTCTGATAAATAATTTTTTATTGCCGTAAAATCATAATTGTTTTTAGAAGTAGATTTTTTTTTATTAATTATAACCGAATAAAAATCGTTTAAAAATTTATAAGTATCAATATTTAATTTTCTTATTTTATTCAAATAAATTAATGATTCTTTAAACCTTTTGTTCACAATATGAAAAATAAATAAATAATAATATTCATTTAGAATATTTTTTATGTTATTTTTTTCGGCAAATTTTCCGGCTATAAACGAGACAATATCATTAAGATTATTTAAACATAAAATATTATAAATTCTTCCCCAATCAATATTCCAGTTAAACTCGATTTTAAAATTATGCAAAGTTTTAAAATAATAATCTATCGCTTTTAGCATTAGTATATTTCTGATTGTTATATTGTCCCTGTAAATTTGATTGTTGCTATGCAGCCGAGCTTTATGCAGTTTTTCATTAAGCTTTACTACTCGGTCTCCGTTAAAAGCGAAAACTATCCACATCAGATATTCGCTTACCCGCCACAAATCCGGTTCTTCTTTGCTCTTTTCAATAAATAATCCTCTTTCTTTAAATATGCTTTTTTTTATCATAATAGTATTGCCATTAATATTGCAGCCGTTCAGAATATCGTAGAAAAAATTGTTTTCAGAAAATATGATATTATCTTCTCCATTAATTTCCCCGTTATTATCAAACGTATAAAAAGAAGTATGCGTCATTGTAATATTTTTATTTTTCTCCATTACTTCAACCTGACGGGCGATTTTTTCAGGCATATAACAATCATCGGAACTTAACCAAGTCATATACTTTCCTTTTGATTTTTTTACGCCGTAATTTATTGCGGCAGGAGTGCCGCTCGGTCCGTCTTCTTTATAGTAATAATATATTTTTTTAGTTTTATTTTCGCTTATTATTTTATCTACTATTTCTATAGTATTATCGGTAGAACCGTCGTCAACAATTATAACTTCTATATTCTGATATGTTTGATTTATTGCGCTGACAATACATTCCCGTATAAAATGCCCGTAATTATAATTTGGAATTATTATCGATACAAGCGGATTGCCCATAAGACGCGCTCCTAAAATAATTATTTATAAAATTAAATTTCATTTTAAAAATTAAAGTTGCTATTCGACAAACGCGGCAAAACCGTTTTAAAGGTTTATAAAAATACGTATGAACAGTAACAAATTCGAATACAAAAAAATTATATTTTCAGCTTATCGACGTCTAATTTATTAATAAATTTTATTATGTTCTTCCAGATTTTATGGTATCCGTATCCGCCGTTAACCATTTCGTCGATTGCTTCTTTTTTCGACCAATTCTGTTTTACTATTCGATAAATAGCGCACATAGCGCCGGTTCTGTCCGCTCCATGCTGACAATGAACAAATACCGGAGTAAGCGAAGTGTCGGAAACGGTTTCTAAAAATTTAATGATTTCTTTTTTTTCTATATGCCATGCCTTCACATACAAATGAATATAATTCAAATCAGTTTTGCCGATTTCATCTCTATCCGAATTAAAAGAACGTAAATTAATTATTGTTTTTATTCCCAATTCTTTTAATTTTTTGACGCCGTTTTCAGTCGGTTGAGCGCCTCTATATAAAACATCCGAAACTTTATAAAAATTCGGCAATTCTGATGCGTCAGCTTCAATTTTTTCCGCCCAGTTAATATTACGTATACCGGGTGATTCCGGTTTTACATTTTCGGATTGAACAGATTTAGAAAAATTACAACTTATAAATAGAATCGCTAATAATATAATTTTTGACTTCATAATATTTCTATTTCCTTGATTTAATATTTTACCGAAAATAAATACAATAATAAAATTCAGTTGATATTATCTGTTCGTTTTATTTAACTTCATAATTATAGTAGGTATTCCTGCGGGATTATTCCCTCCGTCTTTGTCGTCTTTAAAACCATATTTAATATATAGGCGCCGCGCCGAATCGCCTTCAGGTATGCTTGAAGCAAATGTTTGAACCGTTATATCTTTTCGAGAATCCAAAATTTCTAATGCATATTCAAGCAGTTTTTTTCCTATTCCCAAACCTCGTTTTTCTTTATCTACAACAAACCAAGCAATTTCATTTTTTGCCGAATCAATAATTACCGAGCCATGAACTTCGCCTTTTTCAATATAACCGATAACTTTATGTGATTTTAAACTTTCTTCAACTGCGTTTTCAAATTCTTTAATCCCGACCATTTTCCCGAATAATTGTTCAACTTGAAGCGCCAATCTAAAAATTTCGTTTTTTTCTTTTTCTTGCAAAAATCTAATCATAAATTTTTCAATTTAAATTTCATCGAAAGTTATTTTAGTTATAATGTTATTGTTCAGGAATCGAGTTCCGTAAAAACCGCGCAGGATTGCCAACCATAACCGAATTTCCGGAAATATTTTCAAGAATAACGCTGCCCATTCCAATCAAACAGTAGTCGCCAATTTTAATATTCCCGATTATTGAAGAGTTAGAGCCGAGATAACAAGAATGACCGACATTAACTCCTCCTGATATGCAGACGCCTCCGGCAATACAAGAATAATCGCCGATAATATCATCGTGGCTGATTATACTATTCGGCAAAATTATTACGTGATTTCCTATTTGAACATTTGAGGCGATAGTTACATTTTGAAAAACAACCGCGCCATAACCGAGATTTGACATTGAAGAAACGCGCGCGGTAGGATGTATAATGGTTTCAAACCTGTCAAGAGTAATATTGGTCTTAGCAATAATATCTTTTTTTTTCCAAAAATTTAACGGACTGCCTATGCCATTAACAAATAAACATTCTTTATATGAATCGGCGGAATCAAGTCCTCCAAGAACTTTAACTCCATAAAATTCTTTACCCCATTTTTTTTCATCATCGTCTAAAAATCCAAAGCACTGATACGACGGTTTTCGTTCACTTGCATTGACGTCGTTGATAACGTCAAGTATATCAATACAATTTCCGCCGGTACCAAAAATAATAATTTTCTTAGTCATATTGTGCGCCCCTTAGCGTTTTATATGTTTTGAAACTCTACTGTTTTAAAAAACTTTACGTTTAATTCCTTATCCTATTTTAATCTTTAAAGTTTTACATTCCCCAGATTGAAACATATTCATTAAATTTCTGAAAGAAAATTTTTTCATCCCATTTTTTTTCAGATGATTTATCAAACAATATCAGATGTCCGGCTTTCGCTCCGCATACATCCATATATTTTTTCAATTGACTCAATCCGTCTTGTTTGGATTTTTCAGTTCTAAAAACTTTTGTTTCTATACAAAATTTTTCACCGCCAAATTCAATAAACAAATCAATTCGTTTTCTTCCTAACCCGTATTCCCTGTGAATTCTCCCGCCGCCATTGATTATTCTCTGTAAAAACGCCATTAAAAGTAAATGCGGACCTGCTTCCTTATACGCAAATTTTTCCAGCCAAACCTCGCTGTTTTCACGATAAAACTGCTGAAATCTTTTCAACAGTTTATCCAATTGAAGTTTGTTGTTTTCTATAAACCATACCGGTTCTATGCTCATTGTGTATTGAGTGGCATACACAAGTTCGCGCGGAATCACTTCTTTGTAAATAGCGTTTGATATCCGGTATTTTTTTTCTTCCTTTTTTATCAAACCTAAATCCGCGACATATTTTAAATCATCAATACTTAAATTTTCAGTTTCCTCTTCTGAATATAAAATCGGTTCAATTACTTTTTGCACTCGAGCTTCGCTCAACTTATCAATCAATATATCTATATGGGTATCGCGGCGCAATATCATATTTTCTTTTGCCGATTCAATATGTTCTTTAGTTATTGGTTTGCTTCGGTCTTTCTCAATTTCAAACGCTACTTCATAAGCAAGGGCATTGACTAACCACGGTTGACCTTCGGTAAGTTCCCAAACATAATCAATAACATCATCTTCAAATATCTGCCCTGTTTCTTCGGTATGTTTCAAATACAATTTTTTAATTTCTTCTTTTTGAAAATTTTCTAAAGTTATTGATTTGGCTTTAATATTAAAAGCGCTGCCGCCTGCTATAATCATTTTTTCTTTATCAGAATGAATTCTATAATCCTGCACATCGCGCACGCCGCACAAAATTATTGATTGAGGAAATCCTTTAGGACGATTCAAATAACCGCTGCGCAGCTGCCGTAAAACCGATATTAAAGTATCGCCGACTAACGCGTCAATCTCGTCAATCATCAGTATAAGCGGTTTATCTAAATTCATTGAAAATCTATTCAACACTTCGCCTAAAAGTTTATCTCCGGGAATTTTATCATATAGCGAAAAATAATCCGGAAATTTTTCAACTAATTTCGGATGCGAAAATCTAATCTGCTGAGCCAGAGCGCCTAAAATTGTTCTGACGCCTCGTTCAACATCGTGACGCGCAGTTTGTCCTTCTTCAACATTAAAATATATGCAATGGTATTTTCCTTCAGTATTTAAATAATCGCGAAGTCCGATAAGGCAGCTCGTTTTACCGGTCTGCCGCGGAGCGTGTAAAATAAAATATTTTTCTTGTTCTATCAGAAATTTTATATCATTATAATTTATTCTTTCCAACAAATCCAAATAATAATGAATATCGGTTTTTATTGGTCCTGCAGTATTAAAAAATTTCATACTCGCCTCCTTAAATCTTGCGGAGAATTACTTTAAAAATTTCCCCAAGTCTTCATTTTAATAATTTTTGCCTGACCGCAAATAAACCTAACTACTCGACTTGATACATTATCAGATTTGTAATCGTTTGGTATTCCATATTCGGAATTTTTATCTTTCACCGCAATTTCAACCGCGTTTTCAATGTTTTTAGAATCAATGCCGCATTGAACGCATACTCCGGTATCCAAAGCTTCCGGTCTTTCAGTAGAATTTCTTATTACGACCGCTGGAAATTCAAGTATTGCCGATTCTTCAAATATGGTTCCGCTATCGGATATTACGCAGAAAGCGTTTTTTTGCAGATTAACATAATCAAAAAAACCAAACGGTTTATTAATAATGACATTCTTATTAAATTTAATTTTTTGATATTTTAATCTATTCAAAGTTCGCGGGTGCGTTGAAAAAATAATCTTATGTTTGTATTTATTTACGACGTGATTAACAGATATGATAAGTTCTTTTAATTGATTTTCGTTATCTACATTTTCTTCTCTATGAGCGCTCAATACAAAATATTTTTTCTTTTCCAATTTTAATTTTTTCAATATGTCAGATTTCAATATTCTATCGTAATTTTTTTTAATTACTTCTGTCATTGGAGTTCCGGTAATATATATATTACCCGGATTTAATCCTTCTCTAATCAAATGAAGTTTAGCATGTTGGGTATAGCAAAAATTAATATTAGAAATATGATCTACAATCCTCCTATTTAATTCTTCCGGCGTATTTTCATCAAAACACCTATTGCCTGCTTCCATATGAAAAACAGGAATTTTATAACGTTTAGCCGCTATCGCAGTCAATGCGCTGTTTGTATCTCCGAGTATCAGAAACGCATCAGGATTTTCTTTTATGATAACTTTTTCAATCCCAGAAATTATTTTTCCGATTTGTTCGCCGATTCTGGCGCTTTTAACTTCAAGAAAATAATCGGGTTTTCTAAGGGTTAAATCTTCAAAAAAAATCTGATTTAGTTCGTAATCATAATTTTGTCCAGTGTGGACAAAAATATGGTCGCAATACAAATCTAATTTTTTTATTACTTCAGACAATCTGATTATTTCAGGTCTTGTTCCAACTACAGTCATTACCTTTATTTTATTTTTTTTCATAATAATTAGTTCCTTTTTTTTAATGAACTACCTCGCAACAAGCTGCGAGGTATCAAAGAAATTAAGAAATATGGAATCTAAGCAAGCTTCGGGGAATTAACCCTAATCTCTTATTAAAAAACCTATTTGCGAATTTGCGCAAATTCGCAAATAGCTTTCAATGCCTTGATAAAATATCTTCAGCCACTTCAATTATCCGGACAACGCTTTCATTTTTTAATGAATACATCACTTCGTTTTTTATTGTTCTATAACTTACTATATTTAAATCTCTCATTATTTTTAAATGCTGGGATATATTGGGAATTTCCTTTTTTAATAATTCGCTTAATTTCCCGACGCTATATGAACTATTGATTAATAATCTAATAATTTCAAATCGTGTCGAATTAGATAAACATTTAAACACTTTTAAAACCCTTAAATCATTTTCGTTTATCATATTTTTCTCCTGAATACTATACGATTTTTTTTAATATCGTATCCTGTTCTTCTTTATTAAACGGTTCGCTTATATACGCTGCTAATATCATTTCTCCGTCCGAAATATTAACGAATGCATGAACGACATTAGGAGGAACTTTTACCATACAATAATTATTTTCGCCAAAAATTATCAAATCTTTTTTTCCTGTTTCAATATCTAACAAATGTAGTTCCGCATTTCCCTTAATAATTGTAAAATACTCGGCTTTTCGGGTATGGTAATGATTCCCTTTTATAACTCCCTTTTGTTTTGCTTGAGAAATATATACTAATCCAAATTGTTTTTGTTCGTCAACATACTGCGATTGAACTAATTCAATAAAATATCCTCGTTCATCTTCTTTCTTTTCTAATTTAATTACTTTTACTTTTTCTATATTCACTGATATACTCCTTCAATCCTTCTTTGAATTTTGTAAATGAAAAACCGGATATTTTTTTTAAAATCTTTCTATTGTCAATTATTGAACGGTTAACTTTTTCCGGTATTGACTTAAAATCAATATTCGCCTTTTCCGAAATAAATTCTTCTATATATTTTACCGCGTCGCATATTCTTATTGTTTCGTTAGACGTTAAATTATAGATACCTTTTTCAAAATCTTCGTGTAAAATTATCTTTTCAATAATTCGACAAATATCTTTTATGTAAATATAACTTCGTTTCTGTAATCCTTTATTATTTAAAGTGATGTTTTTTTTATTGTAAATATTTTCTATGAAAGTTGCAATAGCTGAATTATAAAACGGTCTTGTCCCAAACCCATAAACATTTGAACATCTTAATATAACAGGATTAATCGCATCTGAATTCAAAAGAAGTTGTTCCGCTAAAAACTTTGTAACGCAGTGATAATTCGGCGGGTTTATTCTATAATCCTCGGTAATTATTTTTTTATCCGAATAATATCCGTAAATTTGCGTAGTCGATAAATAAATAAACATTTTATTTTTTTTTGAGTCTTCGCATGATTTCATAAGATTATAGGCTGAATAAATATTAAAATTCATCGAATCGTCGGAACCAATAATCGAACCCGCCAAATGAATAATGACGTCAAGATCGGAAGTAAATTTTTTAACTTCATTTAGCCGTTTTAATTTATAGAAATCTTTATCAAATTTTTTAATCTTAAACTTATCTTGCAAAATCAAATATTCGGACAAATTACCGCCTATAAAACCATCCGCGCCTGTTATTCCAATTCTAATCATTATGAATTATACTCCGGAACAAAATTTGAATTCAGCCATCCTTCTTCTTTTAATGTTTTAATTATCTCTGATTTTTTAAAATATTCGGCATTTTTAGAGCTGAATTCATTAGTTTCAATTTTCTTTAGTTTATCGTATTTCTTAAAAATGTTCAATTCTATTCTTGGCAATAAAACAAAATAACCGTTTATTTTAACGGTGCGGGCAGATTCTTCAACTGAAATCAAACTTTCATGAATTTTTTCGCCGGGTCTTATTCCAACCAATTTTATTTTTTTGGGTTTTTCTGGCGTTAATGTTTCATACATACTATCTATTAAATCGGATATTTTTATGGCTTTAATGTCAAGTATGAAAATTTCCCCTCCATATGCAATAGGCAAAGCTTCAATAATTTTTTGCGCCGCAAATTTCAATTGAACAAAAAAACGAGTCATATCTTTATGAGTTAAATATACTTCTTCGCCTTTTAAAATCCGTTCTCTAAAAATCGGTATGGCGCTCCCCCTCGAACCAATAACATTTCCGTATCTGATACAACTATAAATTTTGCCTGAAACTGCGTCTCTCTGATTGGCTGTTATAATTATTTGTTCCATAATCCCTTTACTCATTCCGTAAGTGTTTATAGGAGCGCAGGCTTTATCCGTGCTTACTGCCATCAGATATTTTATACCGGCGCCCAAACAAGCGTCAACCACGTTTTTAGTTCCAATAATATTTGTTTTTACAGATTCAAATGGAAAATATTCGCAAGTAGGAACCTGTTTTAACGCTGCGGCATGAAAAACTATATCAATGCTTTCAAGGGCTTCTCTTATTGAATTAATATCTTTGACGTCGCCTATTCTAAAAGTAACATTTTTTTGATTAATATAAATTTCACGCATTATGGATTGTTTCAATTCGTCGCGGCTAAAAATTCTTATTTCTTTAGGATTATATTTCAATAAATTATTTACAAGCGTTTTTCCTAATGAACCGGTGCCGCCGGTTATCATTATTTTTTTTCCTTTGTAAAACCGATTCAAGTCGATTCTTCTTTGATTCATTTAAACTCCTCCGCAAAAGCAATTTTTTTATTAAAACGCTAAATATAAATATATCTGTTTTAAAGTATTCTTTTTTTGCCAAATGAATAGTAATAATCGTTAGGCAAATAATCAACGCGTTCTAAATTATTAAAAGTTATAAAAGCTTCGCTATTATTATCAATTTTTGATGTATCTGATGTTTGCAATAAAAATTTAACGGATTTAACATCATTTAAAATTAATTTAAATATATTATACAAAAAGTTTGTTTTATAAAAAAATATCCCTGAAATTCGGGAATTAAAATATTCAATATCGTATCTGATTTTATTCTTAAATTCTTTATACAGCATTACATAAAAATTCAAATCATTAAAATTCAAATCAAGGTTATATTCGGAATTTAATTCTTGAATTGTAAACACGGGTATATTTATCTCTAATTTTAATCTGTTTTTAATTTTATCTCCATTATTTATTGAAGCCGCAAAAACAAAATCCGCCGAACTAATTTGTTCTACTAATACGATATTTAATTTTTCTTTGTTAAAATAAATTAGTTCCCTGATTTCGCCCGTTCCGTAAATAAATACTTTTTTATTTTTAAAACATCTATTTAAACTGTTAATCAACGCGTCGATTAATTTATTACAATAAAACAACAACCCGTTAGGAATATGAAAACCAAAATAATTTTTTAATTTCAATAATTCTTCATAGGAATGCTCTTGCGTATAATAAATTATGTCTTCTTTATTCATCCATACGTCATCATTGATTTTATTTTGATTTTTTAAAGAAAAATATATCTGAGTATTAGGTAAAATCCAAAGAATATTTATAGCAAAATAATTAGAATAATCGCAATTAATTTTTTTCATCAAAAGAATAGTTTCGTCAATAGTATCGATAGTTTCTCCGGGTAATCCCAAAATAATATACGGACGAAAGCAAATATCATTTTCAATGCATAAATGATATGCCGTTAATATTTCTTCTACGGTTATTTTTTTGTTCACAGCGTTTAATAATCTTTGCGAACCCGATTCGATACCGAAATCAAGCCGAAAACATCCAGATTTTTTACACAATTCAATTACTTCTTTATCAATATTATCGACTCTGCTTAAAGCCATCCATTTAATATTCAAATTTAAATCGATTATTCTATTCAAAATAATCTTCAGCCGATTTTTATTAATAAAAAAATTATCGTCATAAAAAATTATTTTATCGTATTTAAGGCTTTTTGTTAAAAAAACAAGTTCGCCAATTATATTTTCCACTCCTCTAAAATTGATTTTTCTTTTCCAATAATGAGAGGACGAACAAAAACTGCAAGCATATGGACATCCTCGCGAACTTATTATTCCAGCCATATTGCGGCATTCGCTATCATTTATGTAAGTATAATCGGATTTAATAACATCGACATATGAAGGATAAAAAATTTCGTCTAATTTATCTGATATCGTATATGATTTATCTATATGAAAAATACCGTTATTTTTAACGAAGGAAATTGAACCTGCTTTTATTATTAAGTTTTCATCGCTATAAACTTTTAAAAATTCTATTATTTTTTTTTCTCCTTCTCCCGCAAAAACGTAATCGGCTCCAACCTTTAATAATTGTTCAGGAAAAAAAGAAGCATGCTGTCCGCCGACAATAATTTTTATACGAGGGAATTTTTCCTTAATAAATTTTATAAAATTATAAACGTTATTCCTCATTACTGTCCAGCAGGATAAACCTATAAAATCCGGATTATATTCATTAATATATGACGATATTTCATTTTCTGTTAAAACAGACGCATTATAAAATTTACAATCGTAACCTGAATTTAAAAGAGCGGATTGTATATACAACAAACCAAAAGGTGGGAAATTCAATTTTTGTCTTTTGGGTTCGGCAATTAATAGTATTTTCATTATCTTTTATTCTTAATCCTTTTTATTCAATATCAAATTAATAAAAAAATTTTTGATAAAAAAACAAATAAATAAAAAAGAACAAAATGCATTTAAAAATAAAGCTAACAGAAATTTATAATAGATTTTTTCAACGAAATAAAAAACAAGCCATTTTTTAAAATCAAATAAATGCATTTTCTTATCAAAATCAATACAGTATAATTTTGACGGTTTAAGGAAAAATAATATTCCGGCTATAATCGAACCGTATTTTTCGCCATAATAATTATTCCACGGTAAAACTATGACGCTTTCAGGTTTTATAATATCTTTGAATAAACGCATTTTTAAAAAACTGAATTTATCAATAGGTTTAAAAATATATCCGCATATTTGCGTATCAAAATTTAAGTGTTTTATGTTATTTTGAGCGATAGCGATTAGTTCAGCATTATCATATTCTTTACTTAAAAACTCTAAAACGCCTATAAAATGATTCATCTGGCAAGTTCTAAAAATAAATATTTTCATTTAAACAATTTTATGAAATCGGAACAAAATAATTTTTCTTAAACTTATTATTAAAAAAATCAATCATAAACGACGACCAATTTTTTTTAAACGCATCTTCGTTAAAATTGGTTGCGATGTATTTATATGCGTTTTCTTTTATATAATCCAGAGAATATTTGTTTTCATAAATATATCTTAAAATTTTATTCCACTCCTCAATATTATCTTTGTCAATAAGAAAACCGTTATGTCTGTTTATAATTAAATCGGATATGCCGCCGACATTAGAAGCTATAACAATTTTTTTCATCAGCATTGATTCGCCAACCGAATTAGACGGCCCGTCGGAGCGGGAAGGATGCATCAAAACATCGGCATTATTGATATAATATTTGACATTTCTTTGATAGCCGACAAAAAAAATATTTTCAATTTTTTTTTCTTCGATTACTTTTTTCAAAGTCGGGTGGTATTCGCCAAGAATAAAAAATTTTATAGGCAAATCGCGGGTTAAATCAGCCGTATTAATCAATATATCAAAACCTTTGTCATATTGAACTCTGCCTAAAAAAATAACAGACAAAAAATTGTCGTCGCCTATTCCAATTTTATTTTTTAATAACTCGGCAATTTTAAAATCTTCATTCGACATTTTTATTCGTGAAAAATCGAATAACTGACCAAGTATAGATATTTTTGATGAAATCAAATACGACTCATACAATTTCGTATGACCAGAAGTCTGAATAATAACGCGTTCAGTAGAATCGCACATTAATTTTGTTCCATACTTGTCAATCCAGTATTTAAATAAATTAGTATGAGGCGGCAATCCCCTGAAAGAATATATTTTTCTTGCTTTTAAACAATTTAAAAATATATAATACCATGGATACATATAATCGACCGCAGTATCAAGGAAAACTACGCAATTTTTATTTCCAGATATTTTTTTATACAATTTAAAAACCGCGGTTCCAAAATTTCTTTTATATAAATAATTTATTTTAGAAACTAAAATATTTTCCGAATTAAAAATCATTTCGGAATTTTTAAAATCATTTTTAAACGCTTCCGATTCCACTCCAAGTTTTAAAAAAATTATTTCTACCTCTGAAAAAAAATTTTTAAAAACCTTTGCCGTTGTTAGATATTTATTAAAAACCCCGTGGGTTTCACGCGAACAAAAAAAATTTATGATATAGAATATTTTCATAGAAAATTATATTAGCGGAATATACCATTGATCGCAATTTTTGCAAAAATCGCCGTATTTTTCCTCGCAATGCTTTTTCTTTTCAGCTAAAAGTTTTTCTTTTAAACCGGCGTCGTAAATATTTGCATTCAAGTCATTCATTGAACATATTATTGATTCGGAATTAACGTCTTGGTCGCAAATGCAGACATTCCCGTCGGAATTAATAAATATTCCCTCAAATAACCGCCTGCAGGGAAATCTGTTAGCCGGAGCATATTCGGTAACCTTCAAATCTTCAAGACGATTTTGAAAATGATTATGTTTCATAATCAGACAGTATTCGACAGCGAGATGATTTTTATAAAATTCTTCATCGACAAAAGACAATGTTTTATTTCTGCGGTAAGTTTCGGCGAACATCCATTTTTTAGAAAATTCAAGGGCATTTTTTTCCGTTTGCTTATTCAGAATATAAGTTACGGCGATATTCGGTTTAGGTATCAAATTTAGAAATATTTTTTTCTTAACGCTCGAGAAATAATTGATATTTTGAATTACTTCCTTATATTTATTGTTTCCCCAGAATTCAGAATAAGACTTCTCGTCAACGGCGGATAAATTAATGAATACGTTATCAATTTGACAATCTATGATTTTGTTAATCATTTTTTCAGTTAAATTTAGTCCGTCCGTATAAAAAGATATTTCATATCCTTTCTCATTAATCTTTTTTAAATTTTTTAACGCATCGAGCAAATCGTCGATTTTAGAATACAAAAACGGATCGCCGGTTCCTTTAAAATCAATATAAAATTTATTATGCCTATCTGTCCTCATTCTGCATTTTTCAATAGTATTCAACAAATCTTTCATACTATTCAAATCCATTTCGGTTTCGCTTATTTTCACTTTATCTCCGTCAAATCCATTTATGGGTTTGTTGTTGAATTTATTGGTAAGATTCACCGATAATTGAGAAAAAAAACTCATTTGAATTTCAAAGAACACGTTCAAACTTATTTCTGCTATTTTAACTCGATTTAAATCTAAATATTTTTTGATATGGTTCATTATATTAAGCGAAGTGAATCCGCAATGATATTTAATGTTAGCCGGTCCGAATTTATAACCGAGAGAGGATAAAGGAATCTCGCTTACAAGTATTTCATTTTTAATATCGTCTTTATTTATAATCAAATGCTCGAAAATATTCTTATTTGGATAAATTACAAGATTATCTATCTTGCAATTTTTCCATTTGGAAAAGACATTTTTATTCAATAAAAATAAATCCGCTCCTTTAATAAATTCAAAATAAGTAAAATCATTTTTATTAGCGGAATGATTGTCCGTAAGCGCTTCAAGCATTTCATGGCTGAAAAACCATGTGATATTATAACACATCAAAAAATCATCGTATTTCGAATCTTGAGAAATAAACTCAAAAATCCGATTGTGATATTTGGCGTAAGATTTTTCAGGAGTTTCCCATAATTTAAACTCGAATTTATTTAAATTCCTAATACTTTTATCGTTTAATTGTTTGAATAATAAATAATCATCATAATGTTTTTTATCAATAATCACCTGAACTCTATCAATTGATGAAATCGAATTTATCCTGTTCGTCATCTCGAGAAAAAAATCCGGAATATTAAAATAATTTACCGAATCAAAACAAGTAATAATCATATAAAAATTAAATTTCATGTTCAGTCTCCTCTAAAAAAATTAAAAAGGATGATAAGCGCAAAGATGTTTACAGCGAAAATGCTCGAAATTATTTAGTTTCCGGCGCATATCAACAATTTTTTTACCATTCCAAATTTCATCAAAAGAATTTCTGAATAAATTTCCGTATGAAGGAAAATCAGGATAACATCCAGGACTGACATTTCCGTAAATTTCATCTTGACTTATGTCCGGCGATGGAATATTCAGCATAATCTGAGTATACGGCTTAACGCAATGAAGCGAAGAATTAGGAAAATCTTCCTTAAAAAAATAAGGATAATAAAAATCGATTTTATTTTTTGAAGTAAATTCTTCAAGTTCTTTTACAACCGGATAAACAAGTTCGGGTTCGTTAAAAAGAGTGTTTTCTCTCGTTAAAAAACCGGCGTCTTCATAATTGACCGCAAGAAACATCAGAGCCCACATATCAACGCCAAGCTCCTTAAGTATATATCCTATTTCTTTTAATTGATGCAAATATTTTTTTGTTATTATCGTATTCACTTGAATTTTTAAATCCTTTTTTTTATCATTTTTCAAAGCTATTATTTTTTTTAAATTATCGAGAAGAATATCAAAATCGTCTCGTCCGCAGAGCCAATTGTAATCCTCTTTATTAGACGCGTCAAGATCCGTTGAGAAGCATAAAAGATCCGCATCGACTATTTTTGAAATTTTATCAGAAACAATTTTTGAACAATTTGATAAAATCGACGTTCTTTGTCCTTTAGAATTAAGATAATCGAACACTCTAAAAATATCCTTGTTTAAAAACGGCTCTCCTATTCCGCAAATATGAATTTTGGGAATGTTATGTTTTAAAAGCAAATCGATTTCATCTTTAATCTGTTCAAACGTATAGGAATAATTACAATTATATTTTTTTTCAGGACCATGATAAATGCAATACTTACATTTAAAATTGCATCTTGCTTCTATGTTTATCGTAGCATAAAGCGGAAGATATGAAACTTCAAGTTTCTTTCGTCTTTCTTCTAAATAGGTATCATAATTTTTTCTAATTTCATTTTCAGTCAGCATATTAAAACGCTCCATTAATTAATTATTTTTAATCGAATATAAAAATAAATTTTGATAAAAACAAACCGCAAAACGCTAACGTTATTCCGCCTAAATTGCTATACAGAATATTCAACATCGCAATCCTGATATTCCCTGCCTGAAATAAATGCAGATTTTCCAAAGCAAAAGTTGAAAAAGTTGTGTAAGAACCTAATACTCCGATAAAAATAAATACTTTAATTTCCGGCGAGATTGGTATTTTTGAAAATAAACCATATAAAAAACCTATAACCAAACATCCCGATAAATTTACAATTAAAACGCCTATGGGAAATGCTAAATTTAACGACCTCGAAATATACTCCGTCGTAAAATATCTCAATAAAGCGCCTATTGCTCCTCCAACCGCTAAAAACAAATAATTCATAATAAATCCTCCTAAATAATAATAAACTATTAAGTAGGAGTTATCAGCTTTTTGAAAGCGGTTATGGCGAACCCCATCGCCTTTTAAATAATAAAAAAAATATACGACTTTTTCAAACCCTTTTAACGGTTTGATTAAAGCATCTGAATAGTAACAAATTTATGCGGTTATTTTACTTTATAAATAGCCATTCTAAAATTTTTCACAACCAATTCTGTCATATTATAAAAAGATTCTTTATTGTCTATTGTATTCGTTAAATATTTATCAAGTTCTTCGTTTCTAACGGCAATATATTTTATCGAATATTGTTTCACTAAATCGGCAAATCTCCCCGAATGGCAAGGAAATTTTGAAAACAGCAAATCAAACTCTGATTTTGAAATGTATTTTTCTTCAAAGTTGCCTGAATAAAATAAAAGTTTTTTATTAACGTAATAGAATATGCTCCAATATATTGAGTTTATCTGCATAATATTTCCATCGGGCAATTCATTTAGTTTGCTAAAAATTTCCCTGTCGGCTTCGGCGGTTCTTTCAACATTCAAATATCTCGTTATGTATCTAACCGAATAATAAACCGCCAATAACAAGTATAACGAGCATAAAATTATTAAAAGGAATATTCCAAAATTAATTTTTGAAAATATTATTACAAATATAAGCAGCGAAGCCGGTATCGAATATTCAATATATCTTTCCCCTTCGCCTAAAAAAAGAAGATATTTGGTTTTTGTAAGCAAATAAAAAATAAAACCGGATAACGCCCAGATATAAAGAAAATCCTTAATTTCGTAGAAATATATAACCAATATAATGTGAGGAAAAACCGTGAACAAAAGATGTAAAAAATATTGTTCGCCTGTAAACCAGTTAATAAATGCGTTAATCTTACCCGACTTTAAAAAAAGTTCAAAAGCGATTGAGGCATTTTTTAAATAATTTTTTAATGTGTTGAAAACTATAGCGTTTTCAAACAGATATTTTTTTTGCAAATATTTGCAATAAAAAATCGAATGGTTTATCTGACCTGCAAAGACTTTGAACGTTCGCCCTAAAGTAATTATATTAGAGATTAGAAATGAAAGCAAAATAATAAAAATATAACGGTAATTCAACGTGACGCAAACGAATACCAACGCGTAAAAAATTAAAACCTGAACGGAAAATTTTGCGCTGATAAATAATAAAGCGCAGGAAAAAACCGCGGCGGCTAAAAAAAATGTATTCCCGTTAAATAACCATATATTAAAGGACGCAAAATGAATAAAATATAAAATCTGACCTAATATTCGCGGACTTCCGTTAAATGCGCGGGGACCAAATCCTATGCGTAAAAACACAGGCGACATTCCAGTTAAGAAAGCGTAAAATAAAGGTATTTGCGAATTTTCAAGTTTTAAAATTTCACTGCAATAATAATCCGCAAAAATATAACAAAAAAAAACATAAATAGAATCCAAAACTGCGCCGGTAAATCTTTCAGCGGTTTCCCTTTGCTTTTCAAAGGGAAACAACGCGAGAATAAAATGATATAAAAAAGGATAATTATACGTATGGTCAAGAATTAAATTTGGAAACTTTTCGGGTATTTTAAATCTATTTTTACGAATTATCCGCGCGCAATGCAAATGATAAAAAGAATCAGAAGCAGAACAATTTTTTATTATTAATCTCGGTATGGCTCTCACTGCAAATACCGCGAATAAAATTATAAATATCAGTGGATTCATATTCGACATATATGAATAAAATATTATGAACAACGCTTATCCGTAAAAAATTTTATTAAGAATAACGGCGCGATTACCGGAAGATAAAAAAAGAAAATAATGAAACATAGCGTTTTGAACGCCCAATAATGTTTAAAATAAAATTTTTCAAAACAGCTTACAGGATGCAATTCGTTATCAAGCGTCCAGAAATACATATTGGAATTGAATTTTAAATAAAAATTCACTATGCTGTCATAACCGTCCGCTTCATTATTATTTATCGGTATAACAATCATATCTTCATTATTCAAATCCGGAAAAACAATTGATTCCAACTTTTTTTTAGAGAACGGTTTTTCATCAACGTTTATATTCAACCATTTCTCTGAATCAAATAATGATTCCGGAATTGCCGCATTATTTTGAATAACCGAGATATATTTTTCCGCATTAAATTTTTCATTAAGATATGAACAACATTTTAAAAAATTGTCCATCCGGGCGGAGCGTAAAATCAGGATTTTCATTATGTCAAATCAATCTTTTTCTAATAGAATTCATTAAATTCCCCGGTTTTATTCTTTTTCCAGAAAACTCGACTTCAGTTATTTTAAGTTTCCCGTAACCTGTAATAACGATTATGTCTCCGGAATTTTTATCGATACGCGAAACTTGTCCCGGAATGGCGCAATAATTCTCATCGTCTTCATATAATTCGGCGCGCCATACAATTAACTTATTTCCATCATATCCGCAAAACGCTCCGGAAAAAGGTTCGGATGAAGCGTTTATCAAACGGAGAATTTCAGTATTTGATTTATTCCATTCTATTTTCGAATCTTCGGGAAGACGCGGATAACATCTTAAAACGTCTTCGGATTTTTCAGATTGTTTTTCAAGAACATAATTTTTGTCCGCGGCGATTTTATTCACTGCGTCAAGATATAAAGCCGGAGCCGTAGATTCAATCCACTTATATACGTCTCCAATTTTCGAATTAATATCGAGCTGAAAATACGAGCGCGAAATAATGTCGCCGGCGTCAATCTTATCCGGGACCATCCTATGAACGCACAACCCGATTTTTTTTTCTCCATTTATGATTGCCCAATTCGGACAAGCGTTTCCTCTATATCGAGGCAAATCGCCGCAATGCAGATTCAGAATTCCCAGCGGAAATAAATCGATTATTTTTTTTCCTATTACAGAAAGCCAATTCATACTTATTGCCAAATCAGCGTTTGAATGTTTTATTTGTGAAAAAATTTTTTCATCGTTTAGGTTCTGTCCAAAAAAAAAGTCGGCTCCGTTTTTTTTTGCAAGTTTTAAAAAAGCGTCTTCTTCGCTTGAATATTCAGGCGATTCCTTACAAGTTCCGATAATCACGGGATTATATCCAACAGAACAAACCGACAAAACAGAATCGTAAAATATTTTTGTTCTACCAAAAGCGGCAATTTTCATATTTTAATATCCTTAATCAATTTAAATTGAAATTCGCTGTCTAAAGCGAATTCAATTAATTTTATAAAAAAATAACGAATCCCCGCTTCGGAATAAGAATTCATTCCTAATTTAAACTTATCGGCGTCGTTTATTTTATCTTTTACGGCTTCGTATTTTTTTAAAGCGTTGGTATTCAAAAAAATATGCGCGGGATGAAAATCAAATATTTTCAATCCTTTTTTCGACAGGAGAAGTTTTATATCATTCTCGATTTTTTGTTTGTTTGACGGTTCGAAAGCGTATAAATCATCCTCCCAATAATACGGCGCTTTTATCAATTTATTGCATTTCATACGATACGGTTTCAACTCTATTTCAGAATAATGCGGAATATAATAATTGCAGTCGTAAATCAGTCCGTAAGATGAAAAAACGTTTGCCAACTGGGAACTATAAGTCATCGAATGACATCTGAAGGAAACCGGCGAAGCTACAAGATTATAAAAATATCCTATGACTTCCTTGAAATTTTTTCCGTAAACCAAATCGCCGTTTAGCAACGGATTAAAATTAGGATGTATGCCAAGCTCAATTCCGGGTTGGTTTGATAATTCGTTTAGTATTTCAGATTTATGCGTGCAGAAAATTGTCGACGCCACTCCATTTTTTTCAAGAAGATTCACAGTATCCCTCAACGCTTCGTCGCAAGCCCAATCAACATCAATTGTAATAAAAACAGTTTTAATAATATCAATCATAATATTTCAATAAAACAATAGCAACAAATTACTTTTAAATCAATATTCCGAGAAAAATTTTTTCAGCCATATCTCAAAGGAAAGAAGCGACCAAATCAGAAGTCTTTTATTTTCTTTACCGCTCAGATGATTTTCAATAATTTTTTTCACGAAATCATACGACAAAAAATTATATATTCCGGCGTTCTTATTAAACAAAATACTCTTTAAATAGTTTTCGGATTCGTTTCTAAACCAGGAAGCGTCGGGAGCCGAAAATCCTTGTTTTTTAAATTGAGTATAATAATCAGGAACATATTTTTTCAGAGCATTGCGAAGAATAATTTTACCGTCTCCGGTCTGATTATAAAATTTTTGAGTTTTAATTCCAGGTTCGTTTTCATTAATTCTCATAATCTCATTAATATTTTTTAATTTATATTTCACAGGCAATTTCAACGCGAAATCAACCAAATCATTGTCAAGAAACGGAACTCTTGTTTCAAGACCGTGAGCCATTCCAAGTTTATTGTCTATCATAAGAAGTCCGTGCATAAAAGTTCTGGCTTCAAGATTTAACGAAAGATTGATATATTCTTCAGGTGTTTTAATTTCAGATTTATTTGAAGAATTAATCCGTTTAATTATTTCGGCAAAAACCTCTATTGTCGGGTGTTTATCAGTTTCTTTGAAAATATCTGGAAGAAAAAAATCCGATTTAAATCTATCCGGAATCAAACGCTGCCAGTATCTGTAATATTTCTCGGCATATTCGTCAATATTCTGATTCACAAGCGCTCTGTAATATCGCCACGGATAACCTCCGAATAATTCATCGCCGCCGGTTCCCGACAATGCAACTTTCACAAATTTTCCGGCAAGCCGCGAAACATAATAGTTCGGATAGCATTGACCTATTCTCAAATCTTCAAAGATCGGAAGAGCACACGTCTGAACTCCAGTCACACCATCCAATCTC
>ERZ795059.501-NODE-501-length-51238-cov-11.356857_pt1 | contig 51238 bp, 32 predicted proteins | sample MGYA00375143_ERZ795059 | MGnify/ENA primary metagenome ERZ795059 (study PRJEB30188, sample SAMN05720168) | activated sludge metagenome | isolation source: Anaerobic digester | place: USA | collected 2015-01-07 ... | reverse complement strand
GTCCATGAATTGCCCATTGGCAGAATAGACATTAATAAAATTATTGGCGCCCATAGGCATAATTGCGCTATTCAACACCATCTGTTGACCTGCCACTTCGAATGAGGCATGCTCCCCGGCATCAAGTCCCCAAATATCTTTTGTGCATGGTGGAACCGGTTGTACAATTTCGCAGGTATCCAACGGTATCACATGGTCATCACAGCCATCGTAAAAGGTATAATAGGCAAAATCAGCGCCAACCACGATATTGATATCTTCTGCGGTTGCCTTTTCCTCTATCGGCATTGAAATAACCGCCACGGCACCACGCAAACCGTCATTCGTGTCATTGTTGGGCTTATCTGGACATCCTTCAAACAATGAGAGGCAGAAGACCACAATAACAAGCCGGTAAAAACGTATTTTAGACCCCATGCCTAATCCCTTCTATTCTCCTATTACCTTCGGTTCATATATACTCCCTTGACCAAAGGTATAGCAGGCAACGGTGTGAAAAACAAGTTTTTTTATTTGCGAAATGTGCTTCAACCAAAGCCTGAGATATAGTAAATAGTAATAGGATCAGGAAAGGAAGCTGTATGAAACTTGTGGTGCGCAATATGCTCTTCGTTTTGCTGGTCCCAGGCACGGTGGTGGTGTGGGCGCCATTGATGATTGTCTACACCCATCATTTGGGCTGGCCGCCGATGGATGTGACGAGTGTACTGGGGGTGCTGTGCATGGCAATAGGCGGGATGCTGGGCCTGTGGTGTGTGCGGGAATTCTTTGTGAAAGGTCAGGGCACCCCCGCCCCGGCGGCGCCCCCAAAACATTTGGTGGTTTCGGGCCTATATCGTTATACGCGGAACCCAATGTACGTGAGCGTGCTCACGATCCTGCTGGGCGAAGCGCTGATCTGGCGGTCGGGCATTCTGCTGATTTATGCGGGGTGCTTTTTTCTCGTGGTTCGTTTTTTCGTGCTGGGGTATGAAGAGCCGCATCTGCGAAAAACCTTCGGGAAAGCCTACGAGGACTATTGCGCGCATGTGCCCCGGTGGTTTCCGTATAAGAAGGGGTATGTGGCGCCGGAGGATGCGCGGCCTGAATAAAACCTGTTTTTTTTCTTGACAATTTAGGCATAAACCGCGTATATTTATTATAGGTTATGCCATTAACCGGTAAAATCTACGACAGGTTTGCCTATGTTAGAGATGATAAAGAGCATCATCCTGGACTTTCAGGAAGCGCACCTGGATACGGGCGTTCCCCGGCGCATGCACATCGAGCCAATCCGAGGGAAAGCCGCGGTGTGTATCGGGGTGCGCCGGAGCGGCAAGTCCACCTACATGTACCAGCGTATCCAACGGCTGCTTGACAGCGGCGTGCCTCGGCAGAACATCCTGTATCTCAACTTCTTTGATGACCGGCTCCATACGCTGCGCCATGAAAATCTCGGCATCATCGCCGAAGCTTTCTACTCGCTCTACCCGGAGAAGAAAAACGCGGAGACTGTCTATTGCTTCTTCGATGAAATCCAGGCCGTGCCGGGGTGGGAGCCCTTCGTCGACCGCATGATGCGCACGGAGAACTGCGAGGTGTACCTTACGGGGTCTTCGTCCCGCATGCTCTCACGGGAGATCGCCACACAGATGCGGGGCCGGGCACTGTCGTGGGAGATGTTTCCGTTCTCATTCCGCGAGTTTCTGGACAGCAGGGGGATAGACAGCGAAGGCCCGTTATCGACCAAAAAGCGGCTTATCGTTCAGAAGGCCTTTGAGGCGTATTGGGAAACGGGAGGCTTCCCGGAAGTCCTCGGCCTCGATCAGCGGTTGCGGGTCAAGACACACCAGGAATACCTCAACGCCATTCTCTTTCGCGACCTTGTTGAGCGGCACGATATAGCGCACCCCAAAGCCGTCAGCGACCTGGCATACTGGATGATCGACAACACGGCGTCGCTCTATTCGGTCAACCGGCTCACGGGGTACCTCAAGTCCCTGGGGCACAACGCGCCCAGGACTGCTGTGTCGGATTACGTGGAATGGTTCGAAGACGCCTGCTTCTTGTTCTCAGTGCGCATCTACGACGCCTCGCTGGCGCGCAGCAACACCAACCCGAAGAAAGTCTATTGCATCGACCACGCGTTGGTGACGTCGGTGGCTTCGGGCATTCTTGTCAATGCCGGCCATCTGCTTGAGAACCTCGTCTTCACCGCATTGCGCCGTGTCCATCCGCACATTTTCTACTACAAGACCAAGAGCGGCAGGGAGGTCGACTTCATCGTCCCCGTGCGCGGCCGCCCCAAGCTGCTTGTGCAAGTGTGCACATCGTTGACAGAGCCACAGACGAGGAAGCGGGAACTGGCCTCTCTGGAAGATGCGATGAAAGAACTCGGTCTCAAAGAGGCGGCCATCGTAACCCGAAATGAAGACGATAGGATTGAGGTGGACGCGGGAACCATCGCAGTCACACCGGCGTGGCGATTCCTGCTTGACATGCCAGACCCCGGCAAGCAGGCCTTCGGTCATCCGGTCGATCCGCAAGAATAATGCCTCTGCGGAGTTTTCTGTTCTGTGCCTGAAAATGTCTGTGCCTGAAAATTGAATCGTGAATTCGGGGTGCGTATGCTAAGGGGGGATTAACCACGCAGTGCGTGAAGGAGAACACGAGCTATGGCAAAGCAAAAACCTTATACAAAACCGGGTCTCAAGGGACAGTACCGGTTTTCTTTTGGCCCCTGGAACATTCATGAAGGCGAGGATCCGTTCGGCCCCGCCGTCCGGAAGCCCATCGCCTTGGCGAAAAAGATGAAACTGTGCCGGGAAATGGGATTCCACGGCATGCAATTCCACGACGATGACGCCGTGCCGGATCTGGACAAGAAATCCGCCGTGCAAATCGCCAAAGAAGCGAAGCACATCAAGAAAATGCTGGACGGCGAAGGGCTCGTCGCGGAATTTGTCGCGCCGCGCCTGTGGTTCTCGCCCAAGACCATCGATGGCGCCTTTACAAGCAACGATCCCAAGTGCCGGAAGTATGCGATCGAGCGGGGCAAAACCTGCATCGACATTGCAAACATCCTGGGCGCCAAAACCATCGTCCTGTGGCTCGCGCGCGAAGGGTCCTATGTTCGCGAGAGCAAGAACCCGCGAGTCGAGGTGTTGCAAATCCGCGACGGCATCAACGCGATGCTGGAACACGACCCGAAGATCATGATTCTGATCGAGCCGAAGCCGAATGAACCGGTGGACAGCGCGATCATCCCAACCATCGGTCACGCCGTCGGGTTGGGGTACATGACCATAGACCCGGCGCGGGTGGGCTGTCTGGTTGAAACGGCGCATTCGATCCTGGCGGGCCTCGACCCCGCCGACGACATGGCATATGCCCTGGCGCACAATAAACTGAAGAGCGTGCATCTGAACGACCAGAGCGGCCTGAAATTCGACCAGGACAAGTCCTTCGGGTCAGTGGATCTCCGGCGCGCCTTCAACCAGGTCCGCGTGCTCGAAGAATACGGCTATGGCCACAACGGCGAATGGATCGGGCTGGACGTCAAGGTGATGCGTCCTCAAAAACAGGAGGTCAACACCAAGCACCTGAGCAACAGCCTGGCCACGTTCAAGGCCTTGCTTGACAAGGTACGGACGCTGAATCACAATGTGACCGCCAAGCTCATCAAGGCGCGTGATTATGAAGAACTGGATCGTTACCTTCAATGCCATTTAATGGGATTGAAGTACTAGGACGGGTTTCGGGTAAAGGGTATCGGGTTTCGGGTATCGGAAGTGAACGATTACGATGAAAAAGTTCATGGTCTGAGCACTGAAACCCGATACCGTGTTTACACTGTCTTTTGAGAAAAGCAAGGTTCAACAGCAAGTAAATGGGAGCGTGAGCGCGATGGAATGCAGACAACTGGGCCAGAGCAGGCTGCGGATTCCGGTGGTGTCCTTCGGCGCATGGGCGATTGGCGGATGGATGTGGGGGGGTACGGACGACAAGGACGCCCTGCGCGCATTGCAGCGGGGCATTGATTTGGGCGTCACCTGTATTGACACCGCCCCTGTTTATGGATATGGCCATAGCGAGGAAATTGTGGGCCAGGCCATTAAGGGAAAACGCGCGCAGGTGATTGTAGCCACCAAATGCGGTCTGCGCTGGGATACGGAGGAGGGCGAATATTTTTTCCCCTCTATCGACAGCGGTGGAAAGCCCAACAAGATTTTTAAAAATCTCAAACCTGCCTCCATAAAGCACGAATGTGAGCAAAGCCTCAAACGCTTGGGCGTCGACGTAATCGACCTGTATCAATGCCACTGGCCGGATGCCTCGACGCCCCTCGAAGATACCATGGAAATTCTGCTCGCCTTAAAGCAGGAAGGCAAGGTCCGCGCCATCGGCGTCAGCAATTTCACGGTCACCATGATGGAGCGGTGCTTGGAATCGGGGACAATCGCCAGCAGCCAGCCCAAATACAACGCCCTGGAACGGGAGGCGGAACTGGAAATCATCCCCTTCTGCCGTGAACACACTATCGGCGTTCTGGCCTACAGCCCCATTGCCCAAGGCCTGCTCACCGGCAAAGTGACGGTGGATCGTGAATTTCCCGAAGGCGACGTCCGCCGCAACAAACCGCTGTTCTCCCGGGAAAACCGCCTGAACGTATTGAAAATGCTCGAACGTATCCAGCCTATCGCCGAGGCCCACGAGGCCACGCTCGGACAAATTTTCATCGCCTGGCTGGTTGCACAGCCCGGCATGACCAGCGCCCTCGTCGGCGCCCGGAATGAAAAACAAATCGAAGAAAACGCAAAGGCCGCGGACATAACGCTCACCGGCGATGAAATCGAGTTCATCCGCGGCGAAGTGGAGTCCCTGGCAATCGCATAATCCCCCAAGAAACCGGCTGGGCGGCGAATCATTGTTTTACTTATTTGATTCCGATTCCTTGCATGCAAAATCCTTGCGATTTGCCAACGGCTGTGGCACACTACTCCGGACGAGCCAAAGGGTTGTATAATCAGGTCCCGTCAGATAAAGGTGCGAATGCCGGACGATACAGGCAATCAATCTCAACAGAATATGGGAGCCTCGGAAAACGATGGCATACCCGACGCGGTTAAAGAAACCCTGAATACTGTTCGCACGTTTCACATGACGTTGTTTGGCCTCTGCGCGGCACTGCTCGTTTTTTCCATCAACATAGAACCGGTGGAATGGATCGAAAAATCACTCACGGAACTCGATGCAGCCCAAAATAGTACGTTCAAAGACTTTGACCAGTATGTCGATCAGACAATCCAAAGTCAGTTTCCAACACATTACTACCTTTCTTTAATTAAGAGTGCGGCGGAAGATGTTGGCATTGCTCTCCCGGAAAACATGAATGCCCCCCTTATCCCTCACTCGATCATTCTTCCAAATTTCACAAACCGCAAACTGGTGGAATGCCGGGAGAAAATCAATGATCCCGCGCCTCAGTATGTCTACCTGCCGGATTTTGACTCGTTCACGGACGCTCTTTATGAGATTATGCAAAACGCTAAAGAAAAAGGCTGCCACGTACTGGCCGCTGTATTGATAGAACGCGACCCGGCGCTTCCAAACATCGAACTTCTGAAACTTGTCTTTCCCCCCCAGACGTGTAACCAGAAAATAGATCCAATACCAATAGTTTTCAATGAACATTTGATTGAGAAAGGACCACAATCTCTCACGTTGTTCCAGCAATGTTGTCAGCAATGGTTTGAACAAGTTCAACCTGGTCTGGTGGATATTAAAGACGGTGCGGTTATTTTATTCCCCGACATCGAACCCGCATGGGATGATGTAAAGAATATGACCATTGCCGATGCCCAAAAGGAACTGAAACGCAAGCGCCTTAAAGGCGGCGAGAAATTGAAACTTGGCGGGATCGAATTCACCCAATACAATGTTATCCTTTTCGCTCCGCCCTTAATAATTGCCGTTCTCTTGTATGGCATCGTCTATCTGGCTCATCTTTCCGACATTTCCAAGAATCACCGGCAAAAAATCCGCGGCTATCCTTTATTCGGCCTTTTCCTCCGCCGCCCGGCGTGCTGCTTCGCAACGGCATCCATCATACTCCTTCCTTCTCTGTTTGAGTCTATCCTGATTTATAAAACATGGTATTGGACCTCGAGCCTTACTTGGCTTTCGCTTGTTTTCCTTGGGATAACCCTTATTCTCGCCATATGGCTGGATTCCATGATCAGGAGGCTGCGCCATGACATCTACGGCAACTGATCCAAGACGGCTCCTGCGCCTGCTTTCAATCCTCCTTCCTGCAATCCTTCTCCTAGTCTCCATTCAGGCGCGAGCACAAGAAAATAAATATGATCCATATGTTGTCGTTCGAATATTCGACGTCGGCAATGGTTTAATGTGCGGCATACGAATCCCCAATAACCACTATATGATTTACGATGCAGGCGGCGATCACTCTGCCACAAAGACATCTATGGAAAGACTTCACGAATTTATACCCGAAAAGTCAACAATCGACCTGTTTATCATCAGCCACAACCATGCCGATCACACCAGCATGGTTGGAGAGGTTTTAGATTCCTATACCATCAGGAAAATCCTGTGGAATGGACAACAGAGGCAAAACAGAAACGAGGAACGTGTGCAGGAGGCGGTACTAGATGAAGCCAAGGAGGGTTGCCTGGTCCTCAATCTGAATGAGAATAAAAATATTGGACCAGGAACTACGTTCAAAATCGGACCCTGTTATGCCACGGTAATTTCTGAATTCAATGAACAATCGGCGGAATGGGATCTGCCCGAAAGCGATCTTTATAACGCCTCCAGCATCGTTATCCGGTTGCGTTTTGGAGAAAGCAGCATCTTCTTTAGCGGGGACATTGTTGGGCGCTATAGAGGCGATACAACGGGCACCAGCATTGGCAATGAACGTTTCATTGTGCACAACAGTCCCGTTATCAAGACTCAGTCGGATGTCATCATTGCGCCACATCATGGGTCGGATGGGTCCAGTTCCATATCGTTTATTGAAGCCGTCAAGCCCGATTACGTTGTATTTTCATCGGCTCCGCATTACAGGTTGCCCCGTGAGGAAACAATCCAACGCTATCTTGACAGCGATGTATATGAAGAAAACATTTTCCGAACGGATAGACACAACGAGAAAGATAAAGAGGCGCTCAAGCCTCCAAAAAAGAAAACAACGAGCCCGGAACCATCAAAACATAATGACATTGAAATAACAATGTCGGAAGGAGGTGTAGAAGTCTCCTACGTGCAACCGTAAAAATTCTTCTTTCTCGTGCAATCCTGTATACTGCGCCGATATAGTAAACAAGAACGAGGTAAACTGTAAATCGCACCACGCATGCTGGGGATGATATAAGGCGCCTTAAACCTGCATCGAACCCAACATCCATACAGTTCGGAGAAATTAACAATGGAAACGGCAGAGGAAAAACCCAACCGGCGGTTTGGCCGGTGGCTGCTACGCAAGGTGTTCCGCCTTGTGTTTTTGGCGCTGGTGTTATTGGCAGGCGGTTTCCTGGGGCTGTTCGCGCCGCAACTTTACCATCATTTCTGGCTGTTCCCGAAACAGGCGGAAGCCTGGAAGGAACTGAACGAGACGCGCATGCCCGTCTCGCTCCAGACGGGTTATACCGAATACCGGGGCGTGATGCACAGCCACTCGCACATCTCGCATGATTCTCTGATGGAATTTCCACAAATAGTGGAAGCGCTCCACAAAGCCAAATGTCAGTTCATTTTCTTGACGGATCATGTGGTGCATGGCAAAGCCGATTATTCCCTGGGATGGAAAGGGGTGCATGACGGCGTCCTGTTCGTGCAGGGCTATGAAATGGCCGAGGGATTCATGCCATGGGGGCTTCCCGAAGGAACCGTGTTGGACAACAACGCGGATAAGCCGGAGCTGGCTAAAGAAATCCGGAGGCTTGGCGGCGTGCTGTGTTTCGGGCATTGCGAGGCAGGGCGCCCGTGGGATATTCCTGAGGTTGACGGAATGGAAATTTACAACCTCCACACCGATCTCCTGGATGAAATGATGGAAAAACACTCGCGCCCCGAACTGGTGAAAGAGGCGCTGATGAACATGTATTCCTACGGCGACCAAACGCTAAGATCCATGTTCGACTGGTGGGTGCTGGCAATGTTGGTGCAGAAATGGGATGAACAGAGCCTCCACCGGAAAATCACAGCCATCGCCGCCAATGACTGCCATCAAAACGTCGGCATACATGGCATCTATACCGCAAAGGATACGTTACTGATCCTGGATACAGGCCACGACGACCCCGAGAAGAAAATAACGGAATTCAACCTGAACCCCATCACCCGATTCCTGCTGAAATCCTGCTTCGGCCCCATCGAGGTAAACAAAGAAGTCTTCCACATCGATTTGGACCCCTACGAGCGCTCCGCCCGCTTCGTCAACACCCATTTGCTGGCAAACGAGCTGACAGAACCCGCCTTGCTCGATGCCGTTCGAAAGGGACATGCCTTCATCGCCTTCAATATGATCGCGGACGCCACCGGCTTCGCCTTTGCCGCGCAAGGAAACGGCCAGCAAGTGATCATGGGTGACCAGATTGCGCTTTCACCAGATCTGAAGCTGCTTGCCGAGTCCCCGATACGCTGCCGCTTCACCTTGATCCGAAATGGGAAAAAGGTGGCGGACAAAGAAGGGAAAACCTTCGAGTACAGTGTCAAAGAGCCGGGAAAATACCGCATTACGGCAGATCTGAGAGTCCCCGGCGAAATTGCGGTCTCCGGCGAGGACTTTTCCACCAATATGGCGCCTTGGGTGCTGACAAATCCGATCGAGGTGGTTGCCGCGGCGGCGCCATGAGGCCGAATGCCCAATATGGTTATCCTCTCAAGAGGTCTTCATCAAGGCCGGTTCAGGACACCACGAAATGACATCACGCCGGTAAACTCATACAATCGGGGTTTCCACTTCTGCCTGGGGATGATTATAGGCGGATTCCGGCTGCCGCTTGGGCAAGCGAACGATAAAGCGGGTGTTGGGGCAGTCCGTATCAATCACCAACTCTCCGTGTTGGGCTTCCAATAGACGCGAGGAAACACTCAAGCCCAGCCCTACTCCCTTCCCCGGCTCTTTGGTGGTGAAAAAGGGATCGAGCACTTTGTCCCGAATCTCCGGCGGCACCCCAGGCCCGCTGTCGGTGACGGCAAGAGCGATAGTATCCTCTTCATCAAAAACCTCCAAGCGGACCCATTTTTCCGGAAGGTGCTCCACCGCATCGAAGGCGTTATTGAGCAGGTTTACGAGTACTTGTGAATATTGCGTTGGCTTGCATTCAATTACACGTGCCGGTGAAATATCCGGTACGGTCAGCGCGATCCCATGCGCGGCAAAACGCGTCTGACATAACTCCAGCGTATTGTTTATCAGGCTTTGGAGCGGCGTCAGGGCAAAGGGATCCTGGGTATCGTCCCGGGACAGCATCTTAAGCCCCTGAATGATGCTGGAGATCCGGCTGATATGATGGGCGATGGTCTCTGAGACTTTTTTGACCCGATCGCGATCCGGGTACTCCTCATGCAGGAGCGTTTCCAACAGTTCCGTGGCCACGGAGATGGTCGCCAGTGGATTATTGATTTCATGCGCAATGCCGCCGGCCATGGTGCCGAGCGCCGCAAGCCGGGATGTTTGAATCATTTTCGCTTGTTGTTCCGCAATAAGCCGGTCGCTATTGACACGTTCCGTGGCGTCACGGGTGACCCCTTGGATCTCGATCAGGTTGCCCTCGTGATCAAAGATAGGAGTGGACACCACCTCGCTGGGGAACGACGAACCATCCTTCCTCCGGCTGACGACTTCGAAGTAGCTGCTTTCCGTCCCAAAGTATTCCAGCGACCGCCGTTGGGCCAGCGCTTGAAGCGCCCGTGTACCGCTCTCCTCGTCCATAACAACCCGTATAGACTGGCCAAGCAGTTCTTCCGGATCGTATCCCGCAAGCGCCTTGGCCGCGGAACTTACAAAGGTAAAGCGCCCCTGAAGATCCATCCGCCAGACAATGTCTCCGGAGTTATCCACCAGGCTGCGGTACCGCGCTTCGCTTTGCTTGAGCGCGTCATCCGCCTCTTTGTGCTCCGTTACGTCCCGAAGAATACCCACGGCAAACCATTGTCCCCCTATCTGCACCGAGGAGACCGAAAGTGCGATATCAATTTCGGCGCCATCTTTTCGAACGGCTTTGAGATCCATGGTTTTTCCCACCACGGGGCCTTCACCGGTAGCATGCCAGTTTTGGAGACCTTTGGTATAAGCCTTGCGATACCGGGCTGGCGCCAGGATTTCGTGTGCTGGCTTCCCGATAATCTCTTCAGCCTTATACCCCAGGAGCCGTTCGGCCGCAGGATTCCAATAATATACGCGCCCTGCATTGTCCATCAGGATTACCGCGTCCAGAGCGGATGTGCCGATCCCCTGAAGCATTGCTTCGCTTTTCCGCAGCGTGTTTTCCACCTGTTGCCGGTTCGCAATTTCCTGGGACAAACGGGCTTGCTCCTCCATGAGCTGGCGCCGCGATGCGAGCATGTCGATAATTGCATAGATGAAAGCACAAGCGATTACGGCGAATCCAAGGCCGTTGAAGGCATTTTCCACCGGACGCGAAAGGGCGTTTGCATTGTGCAGGGGGAGATATTCGAGAAGACGGGTATTTCTTGCCACCCGGATGGATTCGGAAAGCAATAACAACCCAAGCCCGGTAAGAACCAAGGCCACCAATCCATGTTCTTTTCGGACTTGAATGAGCAGGTAGGCCAGGAAACCCGCCCAGAGGAGAATGCATACAGCTTCCGTTGGATAGGAAAACCATGGGGCTTTGATTCCGAGAGCCCCCAAGATGAAATTGGGCACTACCAGGACAAGCACAAGCCATCCCATGGGAACCAGCATTAAGCGGCGCAGACGATCAGGATTGACTTGGCGTTGGGCTGTGTTATCTTCTTCCATTATCCCACTCCCGAAACAATGGCGGCTAGATCTTTACAGGAGGGAGTATCGCCCCGGATTGTACCTCCACCAATTCTCACGCGCTACCCGCGTTGTCCCGGCCGAACTATACAAAAAATTCCTCCTGCTTCAACCGGTACAATCCCACTGGACAACTATCCAATCCCACACGCCTGTACTATACCTCCCTGCCCGATGAAATTCAAAATGCCCCTGTATACGGTGTCAGGCATTCAACCCTTTAAGATTGGGTTCAAGACGGCGGTTTTCCTTGAGCATTTCGTCCCAGGTTATGCGGGTTTTGTGCAAAGCGGCCTCGCGGCCAAGGATAGTCGTGAGATTAGCAAGAATGCTGGGTTCCACCGTGAGATTGTTGCAGTCTTGCTTCAAAACAGCCTCATGGAACGCGGCAATATTCCGCCGGGCGCCCTGATCATACAGATTTTGCACCTCACCGCCTTTCCAACCGGTGCTGTTGCCGAGCATCTGGGCTTTGGCGTTGTAACTGGTCTCCAGATAGCCCTCTTGGCAATGCGCCACGCAATCGCAATGGAAATCGAAACGATTCTTAAGATGCTCCCCACGATGGTTTACAATCAGACCATCTGCAAATTCGCAGGTAATGGAATACACATCATGGGAATCGCCATGCGGTTCATTACGCGCCACGCGGGATGCCCCCGTAGCGCTGATGGGGTGTGCGCCCGCCAGCCACAGCGCCATGTCAATCGCGTGAATGCCAGCGTTCACCAGATAGCCCCCGCCCAGCGCATCATCATTTACCCAAATGAGGTGCTGCAGACGGCTCTCCACCGTTTCGGTGAGCGGCGGGTCCGAAAAGCTCTCATCGGAATACAGCGAACTGATCATGCCGATCTTTCCGATTTCCCCCCGATGCACGCGATCCACCCCTTCGATATTGAACGGATCCGTACGTGTCTGAAAATCCACCAGGAACACACGATTGTTCGCTTTCGCACGGTTCGCCGAAGCTTGTACATTCAGGCAGCCCTGTACGTCGCAGGCCACGGGTTTCGCCATGTACACGTGACACCCTGCTTCAACCGCCGCCGCTACATGATCCGGGAAACAATACGGCGGTGTTTCCAGAAATACTGCTTCCACGCCGCTCTCCATCAGCCGTTTATACCCCAGCAATCCGCTGAATCGCTTGTTCTCCGCCACATGGAATTTCTCACCGGCGCGATCAGCCACTTCCGGAAAATAATCGGCCACGGCGACAATGTCATATCCGCCATGATCCACCAGCATCTGCGCGATCATCGTTCCGCGGCCGCCCAACCCGATAACACCCGCTTTAATGCGTGTGTTGGCATCGGCGCCCTTGGCTGCCGGGGAGTGTAAAAGGCTGACGGATGCCGCGGCCACACTTCCCAAAAACTGTCTGCGATTGAATGGAGTAGGGCTCATACGTTCCTCCTGGCGTCTAAGGAATAACGCTGTCTTTTGTCCGCTGATATAAACCGGAAATCCCGCTTATCCCACGAGTAACATAATGCCGGGGATGAGAACCGCGGTAAATCCTTCCGTGTGTTCGGCGGGTTGCCAGGGCACGCGCAAGTCTTCCATCCGCGCGCCATCGAGTTGAATCATGTTTTCCTGAATCTGGCCCAACCCCTGGTTATACGCCATCACTAGATGATCCACCTGCATCACGTCATGACTGGTCACCCGCGCGGCGGTGGCATCGGCGGCGGCAAGATCCGTGCTTGCCAGCAAGAGCCAGTCGCCCAGCCGGTCCCGCATGTCCACCGTCGTGCCCCACCACCCCGGCATCACATGCGGCCCGTTGCCCTCGCAGCATATGGAACAATCGATAATGGTGAAGTCGGGTTCAAGCGCCCGGACAATATCCAGGAAACACTGTTCGATCCCGGCATCATGCAACAGAAACCGCCATTGAATGCCCAGACCATACCGATCCGTCGACGTGACCCCCACGAAATTTTTCATCGAGGCTGTAACCTGCGTCCACCGATGGCTCTTGACCACGGGGATCGAAATGACTTTATCCGCGCGGTTAATCAGGCTGGAAATATACACCCGGCCTAATTTCGTGTACGGCGAGGGAATGGGATCCCATGCCGGGGAATCGGCATTCAAGCACGCTAGCGTGACGATTTGATTCGGATACGCACTCCTCAACCGCTCCGCCTCCGCCGCCATATTCGACTCTCCATCGAGCGTCATCACCTTCGTCCAGGAATACGTCTTGGCTTGGCCCGCATCCCCGATGATCACCTCTGCCGCGCCCGCCTTCAGGCATTCCTCCGCCACCGTCGCCACAATCTCCGGCTTGGCGCAATCCCCGTCCGCCACCGCGTTGTACTTCACCATCCCCACCGCTCCGAAATTTGGTTTGATAAACACCGTCTCCCAGGGATTGACAATCGCCGCAGCCCCCCCGAATTTATCCAGGATCTCCCGTGTCATTTCACGCAACTCCGTCCCCCGCACCGCAGCCACCCGCGCCATCGTGTTTACCGGCGTTACCGGCGGCGTGGGCAAGGGCGGACAGCCACTCAATGTCTGCGCGGTTCCCGCCGCAAACGCGGCTGTAGCTCCACCCTTCAAAAACTGCCTGCGTGAAAATGAATGCATACCGACCCTCCAATCTGCAGACTACCTGTGACGAGGTTTCAATAAATAGTGCACCCGCGATCATCGCGGGCAGCATTGCCATTACCGTCCTGCAAATTATACACAGACGGCAAGGAATTCAGAAACCTTTGGTTATAGAGTGGATACATCGGGATTCTATTCAAATAGCTTCCCTTCGGGGATCTAGTATCCGCGGAAATCAGTACAATCCATGCCTGCCGGACTGTAGCCCCTTGGGGACGAAGGCCGGTTATCCTAGTTCTATTTTTTGGCTGCGGCTACGCCGCGATAGACTAGGTTATCGAATCCCTTCGGGAGAGCTTTGCCTTTGCTATGCTGTATTAAGCAAAGGGTTGAAGAGTATTTTCAGAGAACCTTGGAACGTCCGTGATCCCGGAGTTGATTTTGATATTCCCCCTTTTAATCATCCCCGGATGCGCGGGGGAAGGAGTTGGAATTAGTGCGTTTTCGTGGTGTTGGCAAAAATGAGATACAATGCCGGGGGAAAAGGAAACGGAATCATGATCACTTCGTTGTTGTGTGTGTGGATGGCTCTTGCGGGCGTGGGGGACGTTGAGTTAGTGGATTTCGGGGCGGAGACATTGCCGGAGTTCGTGGTGTTGCATGATGTGCAGTTGGAACGAACGCGGTATAAAGACGGGTATGCGATGAAGGTGGAATTCAAGCCGGTTGATTGGCCGAATGTTTTCTTTCAGGCGCCGGGGAGCACATGGGACTGGAGCGCCTATGCGGGGGTGGCGGTGTCGCTGCATAATCCCACGGAAACCGCAGTGCCGGTGGCGATGCGGGTGGATAATGCCGGGGCGGATGGCGCGAATCATTGTAATAACGCCAGCGGCAGCGTTCCACCGGGAGAAGATTTTGCGATTGCGATGCGTTTCAAAACCGGTGCGCCGCAAAAGCTGTGGGGTATGCGCGGGGTCCCGTCCAACATCCCTTTGGGACAAGGCCCGGCAATCGATACATCCAAGATTACCGCTTTTCAGGTGTTTTTACCGCGTCCGCAACAGGAACACACGCTTCTTTTCCTGCGCGCATGGCTGATTCCAAAAGAGGCGGCGGATGAGGCTGTTATGATGCCGTTTATCGACCGTTTCGGGCAATATAAGCACGCGGAGTGGCCGGGCAAGGTTGAGACGGCGGCGGATCTGCAAAAACGGGCCGAAGCGGAGCAGAAAACCTTGAAAAAGCACCCCGCGTTGTCCGTGCGGGATGAATATGGCGGCTGGGCGGATGGTCCCGCACTCGAAGCGACCGGCTGGTTCCGTACGGAGCAGGTCAACAGTAAATGGTGGCTGGTGACCCCCACCGGGCATCTCTTCTTTTCCGTGGGCGTGGATTGCGTCGGACCGGGCGAATACACGTTTGTGGAAGGGCGCAAGGACTGGTTTGAATGGCTTCCAGGCGATGGCGAGGCGCCATTTGCAAAGCTTTACCGGGAAGTATCCGGCGCGCACAGTCATGCGGAACCAATCGATGGCAAGGGCCGGACCTTTAGTTTCTACGCGGCCAATTTAATCCGGAAATATGGCGAGGCGTGGTCCGAGCGCTGGCGCGAAACCACCTACGCGCGCCTGCGTTCGTGGGGCTTCAACACCATCGCGAATTGGTCGCAGGCGGAGGTGCTGGCGCACAGTCCGATGCCCTATGTGGTTTCGCGCGGCGTGCAGGGCGTGCGCCCCATCGAAGGCGGGGGCGGGTATTGGGCAAAAATGAAGGATGTATACGATCCGGCGTTCGCCGAGGCGGCGGATAAAACCTTCGCGTCCGTGAAGGACACCCATGCGAAAAATCCCTTGTGTATTGGGTATTTCGTGGACAATGAACTTGCATGGGAAGAAGTGCGCCGGGGCGCGTTGAACTCGCCGAAGGATCAGCCGTGCCGAATGGAACTTGTGCGCCAGCTTCAGGAACGGTACAGCACCATAGAAGCATTAAATGCCGCATGGGGCGCCCAGGCGGCGGAGTGGGATTCCCTCAAAGCACCGGAGAAATTGAACGAAGCCGCCGAGAAGGATCTGGACGCGTTTCTATATACCTTTGCGAAGCGGTATTTCGAGGTGTTGCAAGCGGCCCGGCAAAAGTATGCTCCGCACCAGTTGTTTCTCGGATGCCGTTTCTCAACCGCCCCCGATCCGGTTATACGCGCCTGTGCGGACGTGGCGGACATTGTCAGTTTCAATTTGTATCATCACGCCATTTCGCGGGAAAAATGGTACGGGCCGAACGAACTGCGCAAGCCCATTATTATTGGCGAATTTCATTTCGGCGCACTGGATCGCGGCATGTTCCACACCGGACTCGTGGCCACCCGTAACCAGGAAGACCGCGCGGAGAGCTATGCGCGCTATGTGCGCAGCGTAGTGGATCATCCGGCCTTCATAGGGTGTCATTGGTTTCAATACGTGGATGAACCCACCACCGGCCGCTGGTTCGACGGCGAGAATTACAACATCGGTTTTGTTAACGTCACCGACACCCCCTATCCCGAACTGGTGGACGCCGCCCGCAAGGTTCACAGCGAAATTTACACCCGGCGCTATTAGCTGCGTTAATTATTTTTTCTTTCTTTTCACGAGAAAAGAAAGAAACAAAGAAAAGCGAATATTGTGTGCTCTTGACAGCGATCCTTTTCTAATTCTTTGTCTAACAATTTCATCTGGACATTTGGTTTTATGGGATGTTTATAAAGGTTTGTTGCGTGGGGCGGGGCTGCCATTCGTTGAGAATGATTTCCATGGGGAGGTATTCCGCGCGGACGATTCCGGTTTTGTTAATGGTGACGCGGTAGAGGCGGCTTTGACGGGTGAGCGGCTTCGAGCGCTGGTCGAAGACAAAATTGCCCATGCTGTACATGATGAGGCCGTCTTTATAGCGCTCGGGGGCCTGCTGTACGTGGGGATGATGCCCCGCGACGATGCTCGCGCCCTGATCGATGATGAAATGGCCGAGTTCCTGTTGAGCGGCATCCACTTCCTGCGTGTACTCAATCCCCCAATGCATCGATACCACCACTATATCCACCTTGGGCTTGAGCGCGGCAATATCGCGGGCGAGTGTGGGCCGATCTCCCTTGGCCGGACGCACATCAAAAGCCAGATATTCCTTCGCATACGCATAGGGGGTGTTCGGATCGCAATAGCCCAGATAGCCAATCTTGATTCCGCCCGCGTCCATAATCACTGGTTCCTGCGGCGCATCCTTATCACAGATGCCATTAAACTGAATTCCCGCATCCGTCAGGTATTTTTTCGTATCGTCAAGCGCTTCCGGACCAAAATCGAGGATGTGATTGTTGGCAAGCGTTAACACGTCGAATCCCGCATATTTCAAGCCTTCCACGGCCTCAGGGGACGCGTTAAAAGTGTATTTCTTCTTCATTTTATCGCCCCGTCCGGAGATCGGGCATTCCAAATTTCCGAAGGCAATGACGGCGGATTGCAGATACGGGGCCGCGGCCTGAAATGGATACGTAAAATCGCGGCCCTTTTCCAGCAGTGTATTGGCGACGTTGCGGGAGAGCATGATGTCGCCGACGAAGGCCAGTTGACGCTCGTCCGCCGCTATTTTGGGTTGGGGCGGTGCGCCGGGACGCATCAGAACACTTACCCCCGCCAACGCAATGCCGCCCAACACGAATACACTCACCAAGCCCGCGAAAAAGGCGAACCAGGGACGCTTCATCAGAGGCACGGGCGGTTCAACCTTGAGTATTTTCTCCGCTGCCCTTTCTTGTTCTTTTCTTTTCTGTTTTCCCTTTTTCTTGCCGGTCATAGGCGCGGGTGCGGACACAGGCAACACGGTAAGCACCACGGCGGGCGTGGGAATAAACACCGTCACGGCCATATAGGCGGTGAAGGCCAGGAAAAAACAGGAAAGGATGAAAAAGAACTGGAAGTTCTGTTCCAGGGAGAAGTTGATAAGGTATGCAAGAATGGAGATCAAAAATAGGGCGATTGCGCCGAACAACCGCGGAATATGCTCCACTTTGGGAAGAAACAGAAACAACGGGATGAGAAGCATGACATAGTAATAAAACGTGGGCGCGGTAAGGAAAAACACCGCGATAAAGCTGAGCGGAATGGTCTCATAATCCTCCGCCTTGCGCATGACGAACATCGCGCCCAGCAGCACCACGCCGATAATGGACCACCACTGTATCTTGTGTTCTTCAAATTCCTGGGCCTTGTTCGCGGCATTGTGGATGAAAATATACTTGAATCCCGCGCGGGTCGTGGAGATGTCTTTGTCATGCACGGCGATCTTTTCAAAAAAATTGCCCCAGAGTTGAAATCCGCCGTCATACAGCGCCGATGCCCCGATCAGGGCAATGCACATCAGGGCAAAGGCCGCAAAAAAGGCGATGTACTTCCGGTTGATGGGCGCCGGCTCCTGAAGCCGCTTATACCGATCCCGGATAACTTCATAAAAATTAAAGACTAGTTTGGCGCCCAGCCCGAACACGAAAATCACGGGGAAAATGCGTGCCATCCCCGCATATGCCGCCACCGCCCCCGCGCTCTTGAACCACCCCATGCGGATCAGGCACACCGCCACAATGAGCAGCGCAACCCAGTCCAGGCGCATGAAGGCGCCCTTAATGTGTACAAAGGCCATAAAGTAATTGAGACCATGGAAAATGATTGCAAACGCCATGACCCGCCAGCCGAACGCCGCCCACACGAACCCGAACATAACCGCCAGAAAAACCAGATCGATATAGGTCAAGAGCCGCATGCCCCACACACTGCTTGTCGAGCAATGATTCGTTAGAAAGCGCGCGAGCGAATTCCAGACCGGCGTGGCGTTGTAGCCTTTGTCTTGCAGTACTCTGTCCCATTTGCTTGCGGGCATAATGGACTGGAAATATGCGATGTCTTTTTTAAACTCCTCCCAGCGGGCGGGGCTGAAGCGTGCTTTGAATTTCTGTGTGTCCCGTAAGACTTTGGCGGTGCTTTCCATGGAATGGGTGTCCAGGTTTCTAATGGAAGCCGGCTTGTAGGCCCGTCGCATTTCCATGTCTGCCACGAGCGAACACCGGTACAGATCAAAATATTGGTGTTCTTCCGAATATTTTGCGCCCATGTAGTAGTGGTAGACGTCGTGGGGATTCATGTAACGTCCATACCGCAGCCAACCGAACTCAAAATAGGCGAAAATGGACGCAACCCCGAGTGCTACTAGCAAAATGTCGAAGACCAGCCGCCCGGTCCCCTTGATTTTCCCCCGCTTAACGAAATAATAGGCAATCAGCAGCAGGATTGCCGCCACCGCCAGGATGATTTTTGCACTATGGCGCTGGGTCACATCGGTTATCATGAAGACTATTCTGCCTTGTCCGTTGTTAACACACCGGAAATTGGCATATTATTGCCTGTGACAAAGGAAATCAACCTGATGGCCTTGTAGTATGAAGCGCACCAGGCAAAGACCCTCGGAAACGGATTTGGAATTATGGTTGTTACAGTCAATGGTGAAGAACGGGATCTGGCGCCGGGAAGCACTCTTTCGGACCTGCTCCAGCAATTGGGCTTGAATCCGAAAGTGGTGGTGGCGCAACGGAACGGAGATATTGTACCCCGCGAAGACTTCCCCGCCACAATGCTTGCTGACGCTGACATCATCGATCTTATCCGGTTTGTAGGAGGTGGATGATGACTCATCGCGAGCGCATGGAACGGTTTAATCAAACGGACCTGTATGTGGTTATTACGGAGGCGTTTTGCGGCGGGAGGTCCAATATCGACGTGCTGAAAGCCTGTCTGGACGCCGGAGTGCGGTTGGTACAGTTCCGGGAAAAAGACTTGCCCGCCCGCACCCTTTGCCGTCAGGCGGAGATTTTCCGGGATCACACCGATCGCGCGGGCGCCTTGCTGATCATTGACGACCGTCTGGACGTAGCCTTGGCCGTGGATGCTGACGGCGTCCATCTCGGCCAGCAGGATCTGCCTATAGATGCTGCCCGTCGCATCGCCCCCGAACTCATTCTGGGCGCTTCGAGTCATACTCTGGAACAGGCATTGGCCGCGGAAGCCGCAGGCGCCAGTTATGTGAATATAGGGCCGATTTTCGCCACGCAGACGAAACGCACACAGGTCGCCCCGCTGGGTGCGGACGCCGTCGGTCTGATTGCTCCCAATCTCAACATTCCCTTCACCTGCATGGGCGGCATCAAAGCCCATAATGTACAAGAAGTCATTCGCCGGGGTGCGAAACATGTGGCCGTGGTCACCGCTGTTACGGCTGCCCGGGATATTGCCGCTGCCGTACGGGATCTTCGCGCGGCAGCAGGATGGTCTGGTTGAAAAGAAAGCCCCAAGCCGGTAGGATACGCAATAGTGAAGGGTGTCTTGGCTGCAAGATGAGAGTTATTCATTTGTGAAAATATTGTTTCTATGCCAGTACTTTCCCCCGGAAATGGGCGCGCCCGCTGCGCGTACGCATGAACATGCGCGGCATTGGGCGCAGCAGGGCCATGACGTCACCGTCGTTTGCGGCATCCCCAATCATCCCAATGGAATAGTTCCCGAACAATACCGCGGCACCCCGTTATACCGGGAGACCATCGACGGCATCCGCGTGTTGCGGTGCTGGTTGTACGCCACCCCGAACAAAGGCGTCCTCCTGCGGAGCCTCAGCTTCGCCACCTTTATGTTCTCCGCCATCTTCTTTGCGGTGGTGGCCGCCCCTAAATGCGATGTGGTGGTTGCCACCTCACCCCAATTGCTATGTGGCCTCGCGGGGTATATCGTCGCCTTTTTGAAACGCAGACCCTTTGTATTGGAAGTGCGTGACCTGTGGCCCAGGCAGATTGTGGATCTGGGCGTGGTTAAAAACAAATGGGTCATCCGCCTGCTGACCGGCATCGAAATGTTTCTCTACCGGCGGGCCAAAGGCATCGTGACCGTTGCCGAGGCCACCACCGGGGAAATCGCCTCGCGCGGCGTACCGCTGAAAAAACTCCATACCATCACCAACGGCATTGACGAAGAATTCTTTACGCCGCAGAATCGCATGGTCCACTTGCGCGAACTGGGCGCTTGGGGCGAATCCATCGTGGTGATGTACGTGGGCACCCACGGCCTCTCGCAAGGTTTGAGTACCATTCTCGAAACCGCCGACCTGCTGCGGTCAAACCCCAACATTCGTTTTGTATTTGTCGGATCCGGCGCCGAACGCGAAATGCTCATCGAGAAAGCCCGCGAAATGTACCTCGATAACGTGGATTTTCTCCCCATGCAGCCGAAGGAAAAAATGCCCGAATGCTACGCAGCGGCGGATATCTGTCTTGTGCCTCTGAAAAAACGCGCCGTCTTTCTCTATAATATCCCCTCCAAAATTTTCGAAATCATGGCCTGTGCGCGGCCCATCGTTCTCGGCGTGGAAGGCCAGGCGAAAGAAGTCGTGGAAGAAGCCGGGGCCGGTATCACCGTTGAACCGGAGAATCCCAAAGCCTTTGCAGAAGCAATTACCCGCCTGGCGGAAGATGAGGACCTGCGGTGTGACTACGGCGAACAAGGCCGCGCCTTCGCCATCACCCATTACAGCCGCCGTCAAAAAGCCGAGAAATATCTGAATTGCCTCCAGGAAATCCTGGATCGCACGAAGTGATCGTAAGTGCCCGGCCTCCGGTCAACGGCGCCTGCATCCAGACACGGTTTCTTTCTCTTGCCACAGGGGTTCTCACCAATGCGGGAAATAGTAAGTCTTATTTCTCAAAAGGTTATCCTTTTCCTGTCCTATGCCGGACCGAGCATTTTCCGGGGATCAACCAGCCGGTCAAATTCTTTGCCGGATAACAAGCCCAGCCGAATCGCTTCTTCTCTGAGCGTGGTTCCGTTGGCATGCGCGGCCTTGGCGATCTTCGCCGCATTGTCATAGCCAATCGACCGGTTCAGCGCCGTCACCAGCATCAGTGAATTATTCACATGTGTGGCAATGCGATCCTGATTAGGTCGAAGCCCATCAATACAATGTTCCCTGAATGAATCAGCCGCATCCGCCAACAAACGAATTGATTGGAGAACATTAAAAATAATCACGGGCTTATAGACGTTCAATTCGAAGTTGCCCGACGCGCCCGCGATGTTCACCGTCACGTCGTTCCCTAATACCTGCGCCGCCACCATCGTTACCGCCTCGCACTGCGTCGGATTCACCTTGCCCGGCATAATCGACGATCCGGGCTCGTTTTCCGGCAGATGCAGTTCGCCGAGCCCGCAGCGTGGGCCGCTCCCCATCCATCGTATATCATTCGCAATTTTCATCAGGCTGCACGCCAGGGTCTTGAGAGCGCCATGCGCCATGACCAGCGCATCGTGCGCGGCCAGTGCCTCGAATTTATTCTGCGCGGAAACAAACGGCAAACCGGTGATTTCCGCCATGCGCGCCGCCGCCTTTTCCGCAAATCCTTTATATGTGTTCAGACCCGTCCCCACAGCCGTCCCCCCCAATGCAAGCTCATATAGTTTCGGCAACGTTTCCGTAATCCGCTTCAAGCCATACGCCACCTGCTGCGCATACCCGGAAAACTCCTGGCCCAATGTCAGCGGCGTGGCATCCATCAAATGCGTCCGTCCAATCTTGACGATATCCTGATATGCTTCCGCCTTTTCCGACAATGCCTGATGCAGCGCTTCCAACACCGGAATCAACCGCTGCGTGATCTGTTCCGCCGCTGCGATATTCATCGCCGTGGGAAACACGTCATTCGACGACTGCGACATATTCACATGATCATTGGGATGCACCGGCTTCTTGGCGCCCAGTTCGCCCCCAAGAAGTTCAATGGCCCGGTTTGCAATGACTTCGTTCACGTTCATATTCGTTTGCGTGCCGCTCCCCGTCTGCCACACCACCAGCGGAAAATGATCCGCCAGGGTACCCGCCATTACCTCCTCCGCCGCCTGGGTGATAGCAGTGCACAGTTCTTCGGGCAACAGGCCCAAGTCATGATTCGCCATGGCCGCCGCCTTCTTGACCACACCCAACGCCCGGATCACCTCCTGCGGCATCCGTTCCCCGCCAATCTTGAAATTCTCCAGCGACCGCGCCGTCTGGCACCCGTAATACTTGTCTGACGGCACCGGCATTTCACCCATCGTGTCTCGTTCTATTCGGCAATCCATAGCGATCCTTTCCCGGAAAACACCCTTTTATGCATAGCGGGGCTATGATACCCCACCGAATATACACAATCCAGCCGCCGGATTTCGGTAATAAATCTGAAGCGTGTATAATAATCCTATTGATGGAAAGACGCGCTTTATGACCTTGGCATACAAAAGAATCGGCCCTATCGAGGACTCAAAGAAAATATCGGATGCCATCTTCCTTTCCAACCGTGAACGGAAGGCACATTTGGGTCAGTTTCTAACCCCGCCCCATGTGGCCGATTTCATGGCAGGCTTGTTTAGTAAACATTGGACAGATATCAAGTTGCTGGATGCTGGCGCAGGGGCTGGGGCTTTAACCAAGGCGCTTGTCTGTGCGTTATGTTCATCTGGTCATAAACCTCATCAGATTCATGTTACCGCCTATGAAATCGACCAAAATCTTTTGCCCTTGTTGCATAAGACGTTTGAGGAATGTAAGACACTGTGCGTACGTGCAAATATATTTTTTTCCGCTTCTGTTCTTGAGGAAGATTTCATCCAAGCTGCCGTTCCCATGATTCGAGACGACCTTTTTTTTGTTGAGTCCCCCGATTTCAACATGGCTATTGTGAATCCTCCTTATAAGAAGATACGGAGTGATTCCCAGGCACGTCTTCTGTTGCATTCTGCGGGTATTGAAGCCAGTAACCTATATCCTGCTTTCCTTGCTTTAATCGCCAGGTTATTAGTCAAAGGAGGGGAATTGGTTGCCATCACCCCCCGTAGTTTCTGCAATGGACCCTATTTCAAACCTTTTCGCGCAGAATTTTTAGAAACAATGTCCTTGAGGCATATTCACGTTTTTGATTCACGCAGGGAAGCATTTAAAAGCGAGGATGTTCTGCAAGAGACGGTAATTGTGCATGCAGTCAAGGAAGCAAAAAAACTGTCACATGTGGTAATTTCCAGCAGCAACGGGCATTCAGGCAACGCAATTGCCGAACGAAAAGTCGCCTATACAGATGTTGTGTCTCCTGGTGATCCTAACCAGTTTATTCACCTTATGACCACGGATGAACAAACTTACGCCAAGTCGGTTATTTGCAGATTGCCAGCAACACTAGATGAACTAGGATTGATTGTCTCCACAGGGCGTGTAGTGGATTTTCGAGCAAAATCCTATCTTCGAAAACAACCAGGAAACGGTACGGTACCTCTTATTTATCCCTGTCATTTCAGGGATGGGTTTGTGCATTGGCCGAAAGTGGATTCCCGTAAACCAAACGCCATCGTATGCAATGAACACACACATGACTTGCTTGTGCCTGCCGGTGTGTACGTTCTCGTTAAGCGGTTTACCTCAAAGGAAGAACGGCGGCGGGTTGTCGCCTGTATTTACGATCCAGAGAGCATTTCATCGCCCTTTGTTGGCTTTGAAAATCATCTTAATTATTACCATATTCAAGGACATGGCATATCCATGAATTTGGCAAAAGGAATGGCTGCTTTCTTAAACTCCTCGTTGGTCGATGTATATTTTCGTCAATTTAGCGGTCATACCCAGGTGAATGCATCGGATTTGCGGACATTTCGTTATCCAAGTGTTTCTACATTAGAGAAGCTTGGAAACTGGTATCCAAAACCTGGTTTTTCTCAGGAACAACTAGATAAATTAGTAGAGGGGTTTCTTTTTTAATGGCCAAAATACATTCCAATAAACGAGTTAGTGGGCGGGATAAGCACAGGGATAAGAAACTTAAAGAAGCCCAATCTATATTACGCACACTGGCTTTTGAGCCAAAACAATGTAATGAAACGGCAGGATATACATTGCTTGCTTTGCTCGACATGAAACCCAGAAAACGATGGCAGGAGGCGAATAATCCGCTTCGTGGAATCACTCCAATAATCGAGTTTATTTCCAAGGAATACGATATCCGTTATGCGCCTAATACAAGGGAAACCATTCGTGATGAAGCGGTGAAGTTTTTCGTGGAAGCCGGTATGCTTCTTCGAAATCCGGATAATCCCAATCGTCCTACAAATAGCGGGAAAACTGTCTACCAAGTCGAAGAACACGCATATGAGTTATTTCGTTGTTTCAACAGCCCTTCTTGGGAGGCAACGTTGAACCGCTACTTGCAGAGCAGAGAATCCATCCGTGATGAGTTGTTAAGGACACGCAATTTAACCAGAATTCCCGTGCGGCTTCCAACGGGCAAGTCGGTTACTATTTCGCCCGGAGGTCAAAATCCTTTAATTAAAGCAATTATCGAAGAATTCTGTCCTCGATTTGTTCAAGGCGGAACGGTTGTGTACATCGGCGATGCAGAAAACAAATTTTTGCATTATGAAATTGACTACCTCCGGCGGCTTGGAATAATCATCCCCTCCTCCGCCAAGATGCCGGATGTGGTTATCCATGATGCAAAACGAAAATGGCTCGTTCTTGTTGAAGCCGTAGCCAGCGCGGGACCTGTTGATGGGAAGCGCAGGAAAGAATTAAAAGAGCTTTTTTCCGGATTTAAAACAGGACTTGTCTTTGTCACCGCTTTTAAGACCCGTGAAGCAATGCGAAGTTTTCTCACGGAAATTTCCTGGGAAAGTGAAGTGTGGACAGCAGAATCTCCAGATCACTTAATCCATTTTGATGGCGAACGCTTCTTAGGTCCCTATCCAGATAGCCTAAACTGAAATTCCCCGTATGGGATTGTTGTTATGGCCGTAAAGTATCAGCGCGATGATATAGAAATGCCCTTCCGGAAGTGGGTGGCCGGGCCATCCCCCGCGCAGGGAAAACGTGCGAGCATATTGATTGCGATGGTCGTGGGGGGCGTTCTCATGGTGTGGCTCGCCATTTCCATGCGAAACACCGATCCCTTTGACCGCCAGCCCGTTCTCCAGGGCGAAGCGCTGGTCCAGGCAAGGGAGATTTGGAAGGCCACCGATGGCTCCTCCGTGCATGTTCTGCGCTTGAAAGTAATGTTGAGCGATGGCCGGGTGGCGGAGAACAACCTGGATGTTGAGGAAGCGCGGTGGCGTACCCTGAATACCGGAGACCGCGTTTCCGTGGCCTATAAACTCAGCCGTGACGGCACCCGCGTCCGCCTGCTCCATCTTTACGAAGTTGCTCCTAACGTCCCGGTGCGATAAACTGAGCACAATATACTGGACACAAACGGATCAAACCATGGCATTACATTCCGAAGATATGCGCGAAATCTACCAGGGCACCGTGATTGTCCGAAAACCCACGTACGGGATTGTCAAGGGATATCATGAACTGCCCTACATCTGCCTGGGCGCTGCGCTCGAATCCGGATTCGGCACCACCCGCGTCAAGGGAAAAATCCAAGTCTCGCCCCAATTCGTCATTCGCCCCAAAAATTACTGGCCCAGCTATGAGGACATCTTCGGTGAAGACAATGTCGATGCCGCCCTTACGGGACGCATTTTCGGATTCATGGGATTTTCGCAAAAACCCATCGAGTGTAAATCTGAATATCTCGAAGTAGCTCATCTTCATGAAAATATTGATCAGGCCCTTTCGGACAGCATGGATGATCTCGAACGCCGCGAAGACATCACCACCGGCATTATCATCACCCCCAACAGCCGGTACTACCCCATTTCCATCGAACGTTTCATCGCCACCGTTCTCGACGATGAATTTTCGTTATAGGAGGTTCTATGAAAAGCGCCTATGAAATTGCCCTGGAACGCCTTGCCAAAGAAAGCGGGCCGCAAAAGTCCCTGACACCCGATCAGAAAGCCCGGATCGCTGAAATCGAGAACAAATATGCCGCCAAGGTAGCCGAAGCGCGGCTGCGGTATGAAAGCAAATTGTCCACAGCCACGACGTGGGAAGAGGCGGAACAGTTTAAGCGCGAAATGGCGGGGGAGGTTCAATCCCTCGAAGAAAAATGTGATCAGGAAAAAGATGCCGTCTGGGAAGAAACATAACCGAGTTAAAAAGCAGGTAAACACTGCGCGCTTTTGGTATTGAACAATTTTTCAGGTATGACGCACTTCTTGGCCAAAAAGGTTTCGCGGGGATGCTCCGTATTCGCGGCGGCGCTAGTCCTGTTCTTTCTTATAGCAGGAGCCGACCATGCGCTGAGAAGCGCATCCGCCCCGGGGTATTGCCCGGAAGATGCTGATTGGACCGCTTTCGCGGAAGATCTGCCATGTATCTGGGAGTCCGCCGAACAATCCTCCGCCGCAAAAATTCTCTCGGAGGAACTGCCTTTCTATATGCATCAGGTTGAATTAGCCCTCCGAAATGCTACCGGAATTCGTCCTGAACCTTTCCGATGGAGAGTATGGATGGGATCGGAAGTATTGGTTTCCGGGAAATCCGGCCAATGGGGGTTTTGTGTATGCCCCGGCGTGTTGTTGCGCGTGGCCCATGCCGTGAATCGCATGTTCCACCCGGCGGAAAATGGCCTATATCAATACGGCGACTTTTATTATGCCTGGCGTGACAGGTTCTTTATTGTATCCCCGTGGCCGGAGTATGTCCGTGCCTCCCTTGCGGCAACGTCGATGGCCGTGCCTCCAACGAACCTTGCCCGCGACAGCATCCATCTGGCATGGAAAATACCCGTCAAGGGGGAAATGCGTTTACGCATCGAGGCGCCCCACGTCGAGGGTCAGATCGATCTTGCCATGCCCGCCGCACCCAATGGCTTGCAGCTTCCTGATGCCTGGCCCGAACCACCCATGATCAGTCTCACCGTAAGTTCTCTAGACGCCCCCTTTGCCATCCTCTATCCTATGATTAGAAACACCGCCGCCTTCCAGTTTTTTCAACCTGGTGCACAATTCTTTTGGAGCCGATGGAATCTTCCGCCGTTGCCGGACACCTGGAATCAGAATGTTCTGGAATATGCGTGGGTGCTGCATTCGGTGGATACCTCCTCCACGCTGCCTATCCCCCAAATGGCCCTTGCCCTCAGAACCACGCCTTCCCCCGAAAATAATCACCCCCTTCTTTCCCTCATTGCCAACGAACCTCCTGTTCCCTCGTTCTGGAATGAACATCCTGGCTGGATCATGCCATGGCTTGGCGAAAAACTCTCCCTCTGCCTCGTGCAAACAGGAACCTGTGCCCTCGCCACTTCCCAGGAACCCCTTATGGCCCGCCTCGCCGGACGCATGAATCTCTACTCCATCAACGCCAATGCCCTCGCATTACGCGCCGATTGGGCTAAAATAGGAGACTCTCTGAGTGCATTGTTGCGGCAGGCCGCTCCTCTCGAACTTATTCCGGAAAAAGATTCCCGCGATGTTGAACAAGATGTGATTCCCATTGCCCGCGCCTTGTCCCGCCTTGGAAAACTTCGCATAGACGCCTCCAGCGACGGGAACAAGCTGTTTTTTTCCGGCACCCTCTTTTCCGAGGAGGGAACATCACCATGAATCTTCAAAGAATACACCCGCCCGGAATCTGGTCCCGATTCACGATAATTTTCATCGTGCTATACTTTTTCATCTCGCCCGTCACCGCCGCCCAAACCACAGATCCTTGGGAGCAACTCTTCGGCCCCGCCGACGTCTCTGCCGTCAGCGGTAACGGCGGCCTGACTATCGGCGTCAATTCCTTCGGACGCCTCACCAGTTGCCGGTGGCCCAGTCCCGGAGGAAACGATCAACTCGGCTATCGCGCCTTCTCCCGAGATTTGCCCAATCTTGGCGTACGCCCCGAGGACGGCGCACAATGGGCCTTTCAAACCGATCAGGGTCTTTTCTGGCTCACCGGCCCGCCTTGGCAAACGGAACAACATTATGCCTCGGACGTCTCTTCCGAAATTATCACCGTGAGCCAATTACCGGATACACCCGTCGTGGCCACGCAGCAATTATTCGCCTGCACGGAACGGGACGTTCTTGTCTGGCGAGTACATCTTGCCGGCCTGAAAACCCCGCCCAGAATCTACTGGTTTGCAAACTTCACCCCCTGCACCCGCCAACTCCCCGAATTGCCCATCACCGACTGGCTCCTCGATCCCCTCAACGATTTTTCCGTGTTTGCCGATCCGGAGAACCAGGCCATCTACCACTTCCGGCCCGACAACCCAAGTTCCTCTGACTGGGAGCGCGCCCGCCAACTCGCCGCCCGGAAAGCCCCCCCTCAGGAATGGTACGCGTTTGGAGAGGGCATATGGATTGGGTATGCGGGCCTGACTCCCCTGCGTGCATTTCAATGCAGCGTAGACCTATCCCCCGATGCTCCCCTCTCCCAAATCAAATCGGGACATCTCTCCGGCACCCCCAGCGCTGTCGGGCAATGCCAATCCGCCATCGAACTTGAACCCCGCCAAGACCAATACGGATATACCGCCGAAGTCGTGGCGGCCTTCGGGAAAAACCGAGATCACGTGGACACCGCGCTCAAATTTGCACGGGAACGTGGATACGACCCCCTTCGCCGCAACATGGAAATCCACTGGTCTGCTTTTCTTGAGGAGGCATCCTTGGACGGAGCGGGGGAGAGCGATTTAGGAAGACGCCGCGCATTACTGATCATTGCCCAGTCGATGGACCGTGAAACCGGGGCGATTGTCCGCGCACCCATCACCCAACCGCCTCGCGCCATGGATTCGGCCCGTGACGGCGCCTGGATGACACTCGCCCTCGATTTGGCCGGATTGCATGCCCTTGCCGAACAACATCTCCGCTTCTATCTCCCCGCCATCCGGTCCGTTTCCAAAGCGAGTGCACCTAAGGGCTCGCTTCCAATGGCTTCCTGCGCCAACCATACCGAAGCCGTTCCGGGAGTTATCCTTGAAACCGGCGAAGCCGCCTGGTGGTTAAGCAGCGTCTGGAAACATGCCCAACTCCTGCCCCCCGAACATCGCCTCTCCCTGTTAACATCCCTCTGGAAAGACATCCTCCCCGTCTCCCGTTTCCTTTCCGAGTGGACCCAGCCCGTCGCCGGCGCCCCCTTGCCCACCTTCCAATCCGATACCTGCCGCGACAGCCGTCAAATCCTGTCCATTCTCCATGCATACATGGGAATGACCGCTGCCTCAAATATCGCCCAAACCCTAAATAAAGATGAATCCGGCGACTGGATCACAAACGCCCGTGACTTGGAAGCCCAAATTCAATTCCACTGCCTGAACTATCCCGAACCGTTGAACATACCCCCTCACTTCGCCTATTGGCTCGACGGCATCGTTCCCCGCGATGAGCAAAATCCCTGGGAGATCTGGGATGTCGAAATCCAAGCTGGCGGCTTATGTGCTCCCCTCCGTGAAGTAACTTTTCCCTGTGACGACTTTCTGAACGACCCTGCACCCACTCCTTTCCCCGATACCTGGCGCGCCGCCATGCGATTCATTGCAGCAACACTCAAACTTTACGGAGAATCTCCCGGATCAAGTGTTTTTGATAGGGGGATCCTGGATTTGGGCAATGCGGTCAACCGTCGCGTGCAACGGTGAGAACTCCCCCTTGCTTTGAAATTGACCCCGGATCTCGCAAAAACGCTCTTCCTGCGCTAAAAAGGCATCCACCACCACCGGATCAAAATGCTTACCCCGCCCCTCTATGATAATTTTTTTCGATGTCTCGTGATCGATCGGCTCCTTATAAGGCCGCTTTGTCGCCAAAGCATCATACACATCCGCCAGCGCCACTATCCGCGCCGCCAACGGAATGGCATCCCCTAACAGTCCGTATGGATACCCGCTGCCATCCCATTTCTCATGATGATAAAACGCTATGTCACGCCCCATCGAAAGAAACGAATTCCCCCCCGCTTCCTCATCCGCTGCCTGAAGCGTATTGCCTCCTATCAGCGTATGTGTCTTCATCAAATCAAACTCCGCCACCGTCAGTTTCCCCGGTTTCAACAATATCTGGTCCGGAATGCCCACTTTTCCAATATCATGCAACGGACTCGACTGATAAATCTGCAGAATGAAGGCGTTATCCACCATGTGCCCATACTTATCCCCCTGGCTGATCTCCAGTGATAGCTCCCGCGTATATTCCCGGATACGATCTAGATGATCCCCCGTTTCCGTGTCCCGCGATTCCGCGAGCTTCGCCAAGCTGAACACCGCCACCTGCTGCGTCCGTTCCAATTGCTGGGTACGCAACTGAACCCGCTCTTCCAACTCATGCTGATATTCCAGCAATTGATCCTGCAATATCTTCGTCTTCAATGAATTCTTGATCCGCGCCTCCAACAACACCCGGTCAAACGGCTTGATCAGAAAATCGTCCGCCCCTGCCTCAATCGCGTGAATGTTCGCTTCCCGATCCGTCAACCCGGTGATTATAATTATTGGGATATGACGGGTCTCCGGCGATTCTTTCAATCGTTGACACACCTCAAAGCCGTCCATCCCGGGCATTGCCAAATCCAACAATATGATGTCCGGCGGATGCTTGTTCACAAACACCAGTGCCGTCTCTCCGTCATTCACCGCCTCCACCTTGTATCCCATCGGTGTGAGAAACCGCGACAATATCGCCGCGTTTTCCGGCATATCGTCCACGACCAGAATGGTTATTACCGCCGTCGGATCCGAATACATAGCCTAACCCAACTTATACCCCAAACATCTGATTCAACACTCCAATAACCCTTTAAGCATACCGTATTCCCGGTCATTTATGCAATGATTTTATTGGCGCCAGGCCAGGGAAATGCATCCCAACCCCCAAAAAAACAGCCCCACCGCATCCGATGGGGCTGAGTCATGTATTTTACTCTATAACTTATACGGGCAGTTCCCACCCTTTCCGGTACGTTTTCGTCAACAGCATATTCGCATCCTTATCATTCGTCACCCGCATTTCCTTAACGTTAAACTCGATGGCTTTGCCCGCGCGCAATGCCACATTCCCCATATTCGCCACCACCGTTAGCGGAACCGCATACTCGAAGTTAGAGCAGGCTTCCTCGCCGCCTTTGCACGCATCGAGCCAATTCACATAGGGGCTTTCCTTTTTGATGCGTTTAAGGGTTTGGATTGGGCGTTTATAGTCTTTCATCCTGCTTTCGGGCAGCAGCCGCGACTCATCGCCGTAACAGCCGGAAGTCATCGCGCCCTTTGTCCCGATAAAAAACGAACCATTCTCCCCATCGCCCAGTTTTTCCTTTTCCGGCACGCCGTCCGGACGCTTCGGCAGCAGACCGCCGTCGTACCAATACACCTCCACCGGGCACAGCCCCGCCCGCTGTGGGAAGGTATACTTGATAATCGATTTGGTCGGACCCGTCTGTGTGTTCAAGCCCTCCTGGGTTACTACTTCCACCTTAAACGACTTCGCTTCTCCAAGCTTCAACGCCCAGAATGTCGGATCCATGATGTGGCAGGCCATGTCGCCAATCGCCCCGCACCCAAAATCCCACCAGCCCCGCCACTTAAACGGGGCATACCCTTTGTTATAGGGGCGCATCGGCGCCGTCCCAATCCACAGATCCCAGTCCATGTTCGGGGGAATCGGCTCTTCCGGGAGAGGATCGGGAATCCCTTGCGGCCACCAATTCAGAGGACGGTCGGTCCAAACATGCGCCTCTTTCACATCCCCCAGCGCGCCCGCCCATACCATCTCGCACAATTCCCGCACGCCATCCCCACAGTGCCCCTGATTGCCCATTTGAGTCTTCACCTTTGTCTCCGCCGCCACCTTCCGGAGGAAATACGCTTCCGCAATCGTGTGGGTCAACGGTTTCTGAACATATACATGCTTACCCAGTTTCATTGCCATATACGCCGCCGGGGCATGGGTGTGATCCGGGGTGGATATCGTGCATGCATCGATTTCCTTTCCCATCTCATCAAGCATCTTCCTATAATCTTTGTATTGCTTCGCATTCTTGAGTCTGTAAAAAGCTTCCCCCGCCTGATCCCAGTCCGGATCGCATAATGCCACAATATTGGCGCCTTCCCGGCGGCATGACATAATATCGGTCGTCCCTTTTCCGCCCACGCCTACCCCCGCCACATTCAGTTTCTCATTCGGCGATTCCTTGCCCGGCACGACCTTCGCCGTGTTCGGCCGGCTCGAACACCCCCCCGCGATCGCCACCGCAGTCGTCGTCGCCGCCGCCAGAAAAGCCCGCCTTGTCCATTTTTGCTCGCTCATGCTCTGCACTCCTCCAGGAGGTTGATTGTTAAAGATTTTCATCCAACTTCCACGCTGCGCGCTCTATGCGCCCGAAACAAGAATAAAAAAAGACATGCCGCTCCGTCAATAGACCGACATGCCCATTCCCTGGTTTCAGACGCCCCCAGCGTCTGAAGGTTAACTGGAAAAAATCACACGAGACTCAGTTGGGCTTCTATTGGTCTTCGGGATTGAGGGCGAGGAGGGCCAGGTAGCCATCGCAGAGGTAACCTTCATAACCCCAGCATTCGCCGGACCACGTTCTCCAGTCTTTGGTCATGCCGTTCGTGCAGGTGCCTTGGAAATCGCCAGCATCGATGCCTTTGAGGATGCCTTTGGTGATTTGTTTCAGGGGTTCCTCAAGTCCGGCTTTTTTAAAGGCTTTAAGGGTGAAATACGACCAGTTGATGGAGGCGCCGCCGTTTTCGTATCGCTGGAAGGCGTCGCTGCCGTCTTCTTTTTTTCCGCCGCCGAAGCGAGGCTCATGATGGGTGTAATCTTCGTTGCGGACGGAAACGAGATTGCCGGGAATCCCCAAGGTGAAATCGGTGAAGCCTACCTCGCGCATCTTGTTCCAGAAAACAGTCATGATGCCGTTGATTTTGTCGTCAGGCACGAGGTTGTAATAGACGGCCATGCTGTTCACGAAAACGAAATAGTAATCGTGCAGCTTGCCATCCTTGCTTTTCCATCCCGCCAAAATGCCGGTCGCCGGATTGTAGAAGGTGGTGAAATAGACGCTTTTCATTTTTTCCGCGAGTTGGCGGTAATGATCCGCATCGTCTTTTTTATCGAGACGTTCGGCGGCCATAACGATAAGGTTCAAGGCCTCGTACGTGAGGGCATTGCTGAAAGCGTCTTCATGGCCGAAGCCAATCGTATCCCACCAGTTGGCGGGCCGCAGGACATCGTCCCAGGAACCCGAATTGCCGCTGAGTTCATATTCGACGAGGCCGTTGTGGTCGAGATCACGCGCCATTTGAGCATCCATCCACGCTTTGATTTGCGGATAGTAGCGGCTGGCCCACTGAAGATCGTTGGACCCTTTAATATAGTTGCAGGCAGTGATGACCAGCGAGGGATTGGAATCGAGCGAGTCGACGGGCGAAGGCCAACCGGCGGCCACGGTGCCTTCGTAGCTATTGGTATACCCTACCAGCCCGTAGCCTTTCATGCCATTGAGGTATCGTTCGATGGACATCTGGATCAGGTCGAGCGCCGTGAGTGAATCCACCAGCGGCGGCGTTTTCAGTGCCAGCATGGACGAAAGAAAGAGGGTGAAGGCAACGGCGTCGCTGCAGGAGTTATTCGCCAGCACGCGCAGCATCGGGTTCACTTGAAAGAGATTGATATAGTTACGCCTGAACCCGGCGAGATGTTCCTGATCCACCCCATCAAATTTTGGATAGATGTCAACGGCGGTAAACGTGTATCGAACGTTGCCCTGCGGCGCCGAGGCCGGCGGAAGCACCACCGAAATATAGTTTTCCCCTTTTTTACGGCTCGCAGTGTAGTGCACCGTGGCATCCGGCGGATCGCTCCTGAGTTGAAACGACCCCATATCGGGAAGATGCAGGACGGCAGGCAATTGGGTGATGTTCCGGTCCGCCATAAGCCCCAGCAGCGTCGCGTGGTTTTCCTGTTTGGCAAAACGGAAATCCACCCCCGATCCGGCATCGCCGTTCCGATACTTCGAGGTAACCGTGAACTGCTTTTCATCAAAGGTAAACACCCAATCCGCCGCACCGGACGCATCCTTCCCAAGAATTTCCACCTCCGTGTCCGAGACTTTCCGCAACACATACATACTGGTGTCTTTGGCTGGTTTCCACTGAATGGGATTGTGATCCAGTTTCCCCGCACCCAGACTATCCACCGAAAAATAGCGTATAAACGGCGCAACATTGGTCACCTGGATCTTGTAATAGCGCGAGGCATACTCAAACGTCTGTGCATTCGCCGGATCACCATTCTGCCCCCAGCAGGCTGTCATACAGGAGATGCAGACCAGCAAGGTCAATCCAAAAGTCCTCAAAAAGCTTAAACGTGTCATGGTTCACCTTCTTCCGTGTATTCTTTGCCCTGGCATTCATTCTAACCGAACTACGCGAAAATTATACAGGGAACGCGAAAGGGGATTGTTTTGAGATTCGAATCCTGGATACCTTACTTTCTTTTCGGTGATATTGGCACCGAGTTGAGACGAGAGAAAACATATCATCCCTAACGCTAATCGTCTTGAAGTTTCACTTCACACCGAAGGTGCAATAGATAGTAGCCGGGGTGTCGAGTCCCCGAGACCCCCGGAAACGTCGCCTTGCCCCTAGATCATCGACCCTGAAGGGGTCGAACAAACTAAACTTTGGAAAAGCCCTCATTAACTGCTAATTTGCCCCTAGATACGATCCACCTCTTCTGTCACTGCCTCTTTATAAAGACCCCGCGCCAAGCGGCGAATATTCCCACGTTGCAGATGCCGCGCGAACGCCATATCCACCGCCCGGCGGCTTCCCAAGTCAAGAGACGCGTCCGGACTGAAGACCCAACTTTGAGATTGGGACTTAATCCGCCACTTCACTGCAGTATCTACAGAATCTGGTTGTTTCTTTCCAGCCATCTTGAGGGAAATTCTACATAAAATTTCCCTCAAAATCACGATTATTAAAAGACGTCTGAACGTTTCTGAAACGGCTCGACAGCCGAATATTTACAACCGGCTACTCCCCAGTGGATAACCACCGGTATTATGAGCTACTTTCGTGTAGAAGCAGAACAAACAATCTTGCTATTCTACGTATGATCTCTACTCGGAGCGAGGTCAATCGATGTTTGCGGCGCCGCCCCCGGGTTAATTGAGAATTTTCCCATCGGGGTTTATCCAGTGCCGCAACGTTAACTTGAGGAATCGGATGTGCAGGACTACCAGATATTAAGACCTCTTCGTGATCAATTATGTAATGATCTGCTCTCTTTGACGCTCGAATTTGGACCAACGTTTCCCGTGAAGCAAGAGGAAGTAGACAAGAGCAGAATCGTGGGCGCATCTGATTTTTCAAGTTGCTACCCCGATCTCGATGTGCTATGTCATTACACAAATGCAACTGGCCTCGAAGGAATCATAAATTCCGGTACTTTCTGGGCAACAAATGTTGCTTGCCTGAATGATCCAAAAGAGTTCCGGTTTGCGTACGAGGCATTCGAAGGCATGATCAGTCAAGGCGATTATGCGCTTGACAGGACGCTTGTCGGAGCATTCTTAAACGGGTTACAGACAGGTGGCCACGACTACGAGGTGGAACGCACATTCATTATCTCTTTTTCTTCACGTAGAGACGACTTGAGTCAATTTCGTCTGTATTCAGATGATGCGTGCGGATATGCTCTGGAGTTTAAGCCATGCGAGCTGATTAATGCACTTAATAATTATCTTGAGCATAGTAGTGGCGAATATTTCACCTTGAGAAGAGTCCGCTATGGTGAAGCAGAATTAGCTCCCTTTCATGCGCGAGCAATCAGCGCCTTGAAAAGCTGTATCAACCAATTGCCGTATCCAGTAAGCTCAGGTAAATTCCTTAGCGCGGTACGAGCTTTCGGTATGGATTTCCAAGAGTACTTGCGGGAAGCTGGTGTCTTTTTCAAACAAGCAGGGTACAAGGATGAAGAGGAATACAGAGTCATACTTGATGTTCCTGGTTTGTTGTTTGTACTACCCACATATTTGGATGATAAACGGGCGGTGCGCAACAAAGGCAAATTGTCTTTAACATACATTCCATTCCAATTTCTACCAGACCCTAAAGAACAGGGGTGTTTTGTCAATCATGACAATAGTGCTGGCCTAGCTCGAATTGTCGTTGGCCCAGGCCTTGACTTTAATCTTGCCCAAAAAGAACTTGATTGTTTGCTGAGACGGAAGGAATTGCATAAAGTGGTAAACATCCAACACTCACAACATTTGTATAGAAGCTTGCGAGTTTGAACAACTGACCATTCACTTAACATATGATCATTCACTGATTGCCAGTTAATATTAGAACATTGTCATGACGGTATGTGAGGACGTACCACCCGAAGCTCTTAAGCGAAGACGATTATTAAAGAAGTGGCGTGCCATCCGTAGCTCGTGAATTTTGGAAAGCGTAACTTCGGGGGCCCTCCTTCCTCCTTCGCTCCGCGTGGCGCGGAGCTTCGGAGGACACGTCGCCAAGACTTCCCACTCCGCTAAAACTCCGAGGGACATGCCGGAGGGCATCCTTCGCTTCTCCGCTCCGCTCGCAGGGGTATGATGGGTGGCGTGCCATCCTTAGCTTCGGAGCGTGTGTTAACTATGGGGGGTGGCCCTTCTCCGCTCCGCTCGCGAGCGAAGGATGGCGGAGAGGCAGGGATTCGAACCCTGGGTACCGCAAGCGGTACAACGGCTTTCGAGGCCGCCTCCTTCAACCACTCGGACACCTCTCCGCAGGGAAGTAATATTTTAGCAAAGAATCGGACACTTTCGCGAGTTTTTGGCGGATTTGAACCACACAGGGCGGGAAATACCTTCTGTGGCTGCGGCATCCTTGCCGCAGGATACGGAATAGGGTTGTTTATCTGCGGCAAGGATGCCGCAGCCACAAAAGGTGCCTTGCCTTGCGCTTGATGCCGGACTGGAAATCTTCGTGAAAAAAGGGTTTAATGATAGGTTTGGCGGCGTTCGGTGTGCGGACGCCGCGGGCGAGTATTTCAACGCAAGGAGAAACGCGGTATGCGTCTGAAGGACAAAGTAGCGATTATCACCGGGGCGGGTCTCGGCATGGGCCGGGAGGCGTCCGTCCTGTTTGCCCAGGAAGGGGCGAAGGTGGTGGTATTTGATTTGAATGAAGCGGCGGCGCAGGAGACGGCGGCGATCATCGAGAAGAATGGCGGGAAAGCGTTGGTGGTGGCGGGCAATGTGGCGAAGGAAGCGGATGTGAAGCGGTGCGTGGAAGAGGCGGTGGCGAAGTTCGGCAAGTTGGACATTCTGTATGCCAATGCGGGCGTGCTCTGGAAGGATCGCGACAAGTCGGTCATCGAAACGACCGAGGAAAATTGGGACATCGTGCAGGCGATCAATCTGAAAGGGCCGTTCTTCCTGACGAAGCATGGGATTCCGGAATTGCAGAAGGCGGGCGGCGGCTCCATCATTTTAGTCGGGTCGATTTCCGCGCTGGCGGGATTCTCGTTGGCCCAGGACTCCTACACCTGCGCGAAGGGCGCCCTGATCTCGCTGAACAAGTCGCTCGCGGTGCAGTTCGGCCCGGACAATATCCGCTGCAACATCATTCATCCAGGAATGGTTGACACCGCGCTGCAAGCGCCCTATCTCACGCCGGAGAAGAAAAAAGCCATTGGCGATTCGCTCCCAATGAAGCGTCTGGGCGTGGCGCGCGACATCGCGAATGCCGCGCTGTTCCTGGCGTCGGACGAGTCCTGCTGGATGACCGGCGCGGAAATGATAATCGACGGCGGTTTCATCGCCACCTGAGTCTTTTATGATGGTTTCATCGCCCGCAGTCTTGGGATTGCGGGCGGTGCGGGCCATGCAACAAGAAGGAGCGGTGTTGTGAAACGGGGCCGGATATTTGTTGTCGCGATCCTCCTGGGATTGGCGCAAACCCTGTACGGGGAAACGCTCGCGGAGCGTTCGTTTGAAAAACTGCGGGCGAACAAGCCGCTGTGCAAGGAGCAATTCGATTTCATCGTCTGCGGGGATTCAAATTCGCTCGTGGCCATCGGCCAGCCGAAGGAATTCAAAACGATGATCGCGGAGTGGAATGTATTGAAGCCCGCGTTTATCGTAAGTTGCGGCGATTTGATCCTCGGCGGAACCGCCCAAGACATCGTACCGCAGTGGGATGAATTCGAGCAGGTGGTTGGGAAATGCGAGGTTCCGTTTTTCCCGGTGCCGGGCAATCACGACATCAATACGGTGCCGGAAGTCGTGCAGACCTATGAACAGCGCATCGGGCCGTTGACCTATGGCTTCACCTACGGCAATTCGCGGTTTATCATATTGAACAGCGAGGAGAACGGCGCGGGCGGCCAGATCTCCCAGAAGCAGCTATCCTGGCTCAAGGAAGACCTCAACAAGTGCAAAGCGGACAATATCTTTTTGTTCATGCACCAACCCTATTTTATGCAGAATTGGGATCAGCATTGGGCCTACGTGGCGGATGCCCTGCAGGGCTTTCCCGTGCGCGCGGTGTTCGCCGGGCACAAGCATGTTATTCGGGACTGCGGCGTGCGGGATGGCGTTCATTATTACGTGACGGGCGGCGCGGGTTCTTATATTGAAACGCCGGAAGAAGAAGGCGGGTTTTCTCATTACCTCCGGGTGCAGGTGAAGAAGAACCAAGTGGACATTGCGGTGATACGGCCGGGATCTGTTTTTCCTCCGGACGTGATCACGCAGGAACGGGTGGACCTGATTCGTGCGTTGCGCAATGGGATGCGTACGGAACCGGTGGACGTACCGCTGGGCGGCGGATTTAATCACACGGTTAGCGCATATGTGGAAAATCCGCTGGAGGATGCGTTCACTTCCGCCATCACCTGGAAAATTCCGGCGGGATGGCATGTGGAGCCGCTGGAAACACCCCTCAGTCTTGCACCCGGTGTAACAGCGCAATTTCCATTTCATATCTGGTCGGATGGGCCGGCACAAACCCATTTTCCCGTCCCTGCGATGGTGATGAAGATTCAGGATAATGCGCAAGTGGGTACTCTCTCCGTTGAGAAAGAAATAGACCTGATTCCCACGGCAACGTCGGTGCATGCCACGGGACCGGTCACGACGGATGGCGTATTGATGGAATGGACGCGCGCCACGCCGATGTCCATCCCGTATGGCGTTGACTTCGATGCCGCCAATACGGCGGACTTGCGTGCCCAGGCGAGGCTGATGTGGGATGATACGCATGTCTATGTGGCGGTAGAGGCGGAAGACAACGAGTTTCATCAACCTTTTGGCGGTGATATCGTATGGTCGGCGGACAGTATCGAGTTGTGGCTGGACGGCTGGGTGTACAGTCTCAGCCTGACGGCGCAGGGGCCACAGGTGTTTCTCAGTTGCAATCCCGAACGCGATGTGGAAGTCATCACACAAAATGTTAAGCTTGGCGTCCTGCGGGACGGGCGCCGCATCGTGTATGAAGCCGCGTTCAATGCAGCGGATCTCGCCCCGGTTCAACTGCACCCCGGCAATTCCTTCCGTTTCTCCATTCTGGTGAATGATTTGGATCCGAACGGTCCCTGCCCCATCCGGCATTGGCTCGAATTGACCCCGAAGGCCGGCACGCATTTCACCGGACCGATGGTAAAAGTGCTGCTGACGAAGTAGCGGCGGGTAAAACACGCAATGCTAAAAGAGCCGAGGGGGACCGATTTAAGATTTCTTGTCTTGACAATTCCTTATTTACAAGGACGATAAGAACTCCTAATTAAAGCAAGATAACGTTGCCATGAGTTCCATCGACCGTGATCCGCTGGCCAGTATGAATCCGTTTGGTGGCGGGGCCGACGTTGACGACGGCGGGAATGCCGAATTCCCGGGCGACAATGCTTCCATGGGAAAGCAGCCCGCCCTGATCCATGACAATCGCGGCGGCGGGAAGGAAATAGGGGGTCCAACCGGGATCGGTGAAAGGCGCTACGAGGATTTCACCGGGCAATACCTGGGCTTCGCTGTCCGCCCGGAGGACAACACGGGCAGGGCCGGTAACAACGCCGGGGCTCACGGCAATTCCGTGCAGGGTGTTGCCGGTGATGACTGCCTGGCTGGGTGATTGAAGTTCTGGATTCCAGCGGCCTTTTACGAGAGAGGGAGGGCGCACGGTTTGGTTAAAGGCGTATTCCTCACGGCGTGCGGGAACCAAAGTGGCGGGATCGATGCCGGTTTCCTGATTCACTAGGCGTAAAATTTCCTCAAGACTGAGGAAGAAGATATCGTCGCGGGTGGCAAGCGCACCGCGTTCAGCCAGATGTTGGCCCAAGGCCAAGACGATATACCGGATAGCAGCACAGGTGCGCACGGCTGCGCTTTTGATATTTTCACGGAGGGTGCAGCCGCGTTGAGATCGCCACAGGGCCACGCCGAACCACCAGCGTTTGAGTGGATTATGCAGCCGCGCGCGGCATTCTTTCGTCAATGTGCCGCGTTCTTGGGCCATGTGTTCATGGTGTGCAACGGGATTCACTGAACCCATGGAGCGCAGGTAACCGCGAATGCAATCCAGGATGTAATTCGGGGTTTCGGCCCAACGCGCATTGAAAAACTCCAGTTCGCCGCGGGTATGATGACCGTGTGTGATCATGAAAGCATCCCATTGTGTCAGGAACGATTGACCCGAAGGAAAAGAGCACAATCGAGTGGATGCCGCTTCCCAGTGTTCTTCCGATACAAGCACGGTTTCGATGGCTGCGTCTGCATGGGCGTGTTGTGCCAGCCGCCACAACTCAAGGCCGGCTTCCGCGCTGTCCATGCCGCCGAAACCCGCGAGCAGGCGGTTGGCGTATTCACCATCGGCGCCACCGAGCCATTCCCGGCAGATTTTGTCCAGATAGTTGAACCAGAGCATGCCCGATCCGGAAAAGGCAATATCCTCCAGGTTTTTCATGAGTTCGTCAATGGTGGAATCCAGCAACGCGGCGAGTTCTTTTTCCGGCAGGGCTGAAAAGTCTTTTTTGAGCAGTTCGGTGGCCTGTTGGTTTCGCGCGGAAATAATGTTTACAGAACGCTGATGTGGACGAGTGAGAATGCGGGCAAAGAAAATGGGAGTCTTAAGCATCGCCAGGTACGGATTAAAAGACAATGGGGGAATATCTTCATCCGGAATCTTGATCCCTTCATGAGAACCGCCGAGCGTGCGGGTGATATCCAATTTGCGCATGCCTGGGAAGCGCCGGAGCATGCCGGCCATCGTGTTGATGTTGAAATACACGCGGCCGCCCACAAGGCCTCCGATGGGATAGCCGTCGAACGATATGCCCACCCATGAGGCAATGGCGCTCATCATTCCAGTAACGAGGCGTTCTACCAGCGACCAGGTAAGGGGCGTAACCACATCGGGCAACACTTCGCCGGTGTTGGCATTGGTCCAGACCTGGCGGTCTTCCCAAGTCTTTTCCGCGATGGCGGTGATTGGCCGGGCCTGGAGGAGATAGAGGGAGTCACCGTGCATGGCCCATTCGATATCCAGGGGCGAGCCGAAAATGGATTCGGCTTTCAATCCCATCTCCGCCAGAGACCGCGCGGTAGTTTCGTTTAACGAAAGTTGTTTTTTTTGTTCGTCTGGCAACGGCATTTCCACCAGTTGGCCGTTATCCATTGCGCAGGCAATCGTTTTTTCGGAGGTGGTTTGAGCAATGACCTGGAGGTTTGCCCGGGAGAATACATAACGATCCGGACTCACTTTTCCGGAGACCAGGGCTTCGCCCAATCCAAAGCAGGACTCGATAATGAGGTGATCACGCGAACCCGATATGGGATCTATCGTAAATAATACGCCCGAGGCATCCGCATTCACCAGGGACTGAACAACCACCGCCATATTCACTTCGAGGTGGGAAAAGCCGTGGCGCTCCCGATAGTCAAAAGCGCGCTCCGTCCAGAGGGAAGCCCAGCATTTTCGTACGGCCTCCGTGCAGGCATCAAGCCCTTGAATGCCCAGAAACGTATCGTATTGTCCCGCGAAAGAGTGGCCTGGCATATCTTCCGCCGTGGCGGAAGAGCGCACGGCCAATGGCGCAGTTCCCAAACGCGTCAATGCACTGCGCAGTTCCTCATGGAGCGTGGGCTCCAGCGGCACATTCACAAAATCCTGACGCAAGGCATGCAAAAGGTTCCGGCGCATTTCCGGCGGGGCGGTACGCAGTGTGTCAAGCTGTTTCTCGATCCCTTGGAGCATCCCACTGCCGCGCAGATGATCCCGGTAGGCTGCGGCGAGGATGCAAAATCCTTTGGGAACCTGAAAACCTGCCTGTATCAACCGGATCAATCCCGCGCCTTTATTCCCCAGCGCGGCGGCGTCAGGCTTTTGTATTGCATCGAAAAAAACCACAGCCATGGACATCAGACAACGCGTTCCTTTCTCCCCCGGTATAGACGCCATACTAACAGGGCATTCCCTTCCGGTTAAACGAAACCCGTGATGAAAAATACGACAGGGGGAAGGCGCATGAATCTTTTGGTGTTTTTCCGGTATCATTATAAGAATAGACAAATAATTCCATGCACTCAATGAGAAATACCCAGGCACAAACAAAGGAATCGGCGCCCCGGAACCGCGGGTGCGCGGGGATCTTTTTCTTTTTGATCCTTGTCCTGGGGTCGTTATGGGGTGCAGGGCTTGGGGTGGGGGTGTGGGTATTGGAAGACGCGGAGCGTGTTATCACGGCCTTGGAACAATTCCGTCCGGAAATCGGGAGCAAGGTCTATTCTTCGGATGGGGAACTGCTGGGGGAATTTTCCACGAAGAAATGCGAACTCATCGCCTTGCATGAAATGCCCCTGTATCTTCAAAAGGCATTCATTGCTACGGAAGACGACAAATTTTTTGAACATAAGGGGGTTCGTCCCGAAACGATTATCAACGGTGCTCTGTATGCCTTGAAACGGGGCCGCCCGCGGGGAGGAAGCGGAATTACCCAGCAACTCGCCCGGGGCGTTCCCGAACTCGGCGTGGGCAAAGAAGAAACAATCCAGCGCAAGATCCGGGAGGCGATAGTCAGCCTTCAAATCGAACGCCGCTTCACCAAGGATGAAATTCTGGAGCTATACCTGAATCAGCTCTTTCTGGGCATCAGCGCGTATGGGGTAGAAGCCGCGGCCCGGCAATATTTTGGCAAGAGCTGCCGGGAGGTCACGCTTGGGGAAGCGGCCATGCTCGCCGGGCTTGCGCGAACTCCCAATAACAATGATCCCTTCCGCCATTTTGAAAACGCCTTTCAACGGAGGGACATCGTCCTCGGCCAGATGCTGGACAATGGCTTCATCACACAGGCCGAACATGACGCCGCTGTCGCCGAAGATCTTGCCGCCGCCCTGTTGACACCTGAAAAAAAGGCACAGCTTGAACAATCCGGTCAGGGGATCTTCGCCGTAAACAAGGCCCCCTACTTCGTCGAAGAAGTCCGTGGATTCGTACTGGACAAATATGAGGTTGAAGAGGTGTTTGAGGATGGTCTCGAAATTTATACCACCCTCGACATGCGCCTTCAACGCGCCGCCGAAGAGACCCTCTTCGCCGCACTTGATGAGTTTGATGCTAAGAAGAAAAAATCCCTCGAAAAAGCCGGAAAGCTCAACGAATTCGTGCCCGTGGCCGGCGCGCTCCTGTGCATTGACAACCGCGCGCCCAACCAGGGCTTTATCCGCGCCATGGTGGGCGGAAGAGACTTCTCTCAGGAAAAATACAACACCGCCACCCAAGCGCGCCGCCAACCGGGTTCGAGCGTAAAACCCTTCGTGTGGGCGGCCGCCATCGCCAGCGGATACACCCCCTCTTCCATTATCGTCGACGAACCTTTCGAGCGCATCGATGGCGCGGGAAGACCTTGGCGCCCGCAAAACTTCGGCGGCACCTACCACGGCCCCATCTCCTTGCGTCAGGCCCTCGAGAAATCCGTCAATATCGTCTCCGTCAAACTTGTCGACCAACTCGGCGTACCCCTCGTCCGCTCCTACCTGCAACGCTGTGGAATCACCACCCCCATTGATGACACCGTCGGCCTCACCCTCGGCCTCGGCAGTGCGGAAGTTACCGTCCTCGACCAATGTGTCGCATACTCCTGTTTCGCCAACGGAGGAGTCCGAAATGATCCCGTCATGATCACCGAAATCCGCAACCGCGACGGACTCCCCCGGTACGACTACAACACCTTTGTAAAGCGGGAGCAAGCCCTCGACTCGCGCGTCGCCTATGTGGTGTTGCATATGCTGGAAGGCGTGTGCACCCCCGACCCCAAGCGCGGGTATTACCCTACCGGGCACCGCACCGCCGTACTCGGACGGCCCCGAGGAGGAAAAACCGGCACGACGAATCAAAGTCGGAATGTGTGGTTCTGCGGTTTCACGACGGACTACACCTGCGTAATCTGGATCGGCTACCGAGACAACCGATCACTCGGACAGGGCCGGGAATTCACCGGTGGCACCCTCGCCGCTCCCGTCTGGACCAAGTTCATGACCATAGCCGAGGAAGGCCTTCCTATCCGCGATTTCGAGGTCCCCGCCGGCATAACCTTCTATAACATAGAGCGCCTCACCGCCGTCGCCGGAGGCGATTATACCGAGGCCTATATCACCGGCACCGCCCCCCCTGCTCAATGGAGCCCCCCTATGCCCAGCGTGGCTCCTTTTGCTGAAGTCACCCTTCCGGACGAGTGGTGACCTTTCTGTTCAGCTTCTCTATGCCCTGTTCTTTGCCCAAATTGTATGCCATTTGTATGTATTTTTTTTGTAAAACCTGAAATGTACGTGATATGATTCTGACAGGCAGTAAGAAACAATCTGATTGACACACGATGTTTTAAAAGTTTTCTTTAATCCGTCCGATATTTTCAGAAAAAGGATAGAATCATGGCTAGGTGGTCTGTTTTTCTGCGGCGTGAAATTTTCATTATTGTCCTTTTGGGAGTGCTTCTAAGCGGATTGAGCGGGGAGGCGGCAACAAAACGCATTCTCCTGACCGGCGATAGCTGGACCCAATTTATGTGGAAGGACCGAATCTGGTTGGATGTATTGGCTACGTATGGGTTGACACAATGGGAAGAGGAAGGGTCTACCACCGCGATTTCGGGATCTCTGGCGGAACAGTGGGCGGCGGACATGGCGAATCCTCAGGACGGGTACCGTCCGGTACGCACCGGCTCGCTTCACGACGCGATCATGAACAATCCTAGCATCGACATTGTTCATCTCAGTTTGGGCGGCAACGACCTGTTAGCATACTGGAAAGCCGATATGAGTTCGGCGCAGATGTCCGCGCTCTATACAACGATTCAAACCAATTTGGAAACGGTTGTGGATTATGTTTTGAGCCTGCGCCCGGATGTAAAAGTGGCATTATGCGATTATGACTTCATCAACATTTACGAATGCGCACTGGGCGGGGTTCAGAGCGCACAAGTCATGCAAGTGTTCTTGAACAATCCATCGCCCGGACAGGTGAATCAGGCGTTTGTGGACATGGGTCTTCGCAAGCGCGCCATCGCCAACGCCCGGGATCGCGTGGAATATGTGCACAATTTTGGCCTTCAACATTACCGGTGGGGTCACGCGGGATTTTGGGATATTGGTTTTGTGTATCGCGCACCGTTTGCATCGGGAACCAGTCCGATACCGGGTGGACCGCCGAGTTACACTCCTTATCCTGGCGGCAACATCCTCTATCCGAGTTCCCGGAATGCATTGGCAAGTAGTGGAGATGATCCCATTCATTTGAATCAAACGGGATTCAAGGATATCGCATCGAGTTGTTTGTATCAGTTTTACGCGGGCTGGCTTCAAGACACGATGGGGCCGACGGTAGTATCGATCACGCGGCAATCCGGTGCGCCGAATCCCACCGGCAATCAAGTGTTGTATTTCACCGTGACCTTTACTGAGGCGGTACAATCGGTGGATGCATCCGATTTTTCTATTGACGCCACGTCAGGCATCCTGGGGGCCGCCATTACCAACGTAACGGGCAGCGGCGCCACGCGGACCGTGGCTGTGGATCGCGGCACGGGGGATGGCTATTTAAGCATCGATTTCATTGATCACGATACGGTATTTGACATGAACTGGCGGCCTGCCGGGGATGTGCTGGGCGCTTCCGGTGACGCCACGTTCACTGCCGGGGAACCGTATTTGGTGGATAGTGTAGCGCCGTCGTTGACAATTACACCGGGTGTAACGCCCCCCACGTTTCAGAGTTCCGTGCCGTTTACCATTCAGTTTAATGAACCGGTCACAGGCTTTGACTCCAGCGACATTCTGCTGAGTGTGGTGTACGGCTCTGGGAACGCGCAAGTCACCAATTTCGGAGGAAGCGGAGCCACGTATACCTTTAATCTCACGGTAGCGCGCACGGCGACTATCCGCGTGGATGTGGATGTGCTGGCGGGCGCTGCGCTGGATGCCGCCAACCGGCCCAGCTCAGCGGCGCATTATGATGATTATGAATTTGCCACGCCGCCCGGTCCTGGCGATCCTTACCTAAGCAATGGTTCCGACGGCGATCTGATCGTTCCTGAATCTGCTTCCGTCGTGATTAATACCAGTTCCATTCCGCCGACGCTGCAGGTGAATTCTACCCCGGCGGTTCAAGGCGAAGTGATTCTGGTCTCGGGTGGAGAAGTGTCCAAGTTTAATTTCGTCGAAGTGAGTGTTCCTGCATCGGCGTTGGTCACGGTAAACGGCACACGGCCCTTGGCCATTGCAGCAGTGCAAAACATGGCCTGGAATGCGCCGTTGGATGTTTCCGGTTCGGTGGCGGGGCGTGCGGGGGGCGGCACGGGCGGCGGCGGCGGCACGGGCGGCGGCGGCGGCACGGGCGGTGGCGGCGGTACAGCGAATGGCGGCGGAGGAACCGGTGCGGGGGGTGGCAGCGGGTCGCCTGCATGGTATGTGGATTATGGCTATGGTTTGGGCGCGGGCGGCGGAGGGGGCGGGCGTAATCCGGGTACAAATGGCGGCTCTGGATTCATCGGCGTGGCCGGTGAAACCGGCGGGGGCGGCAGCAATGGTTCTCTTGGATTTGGAAGCACCGGTGCTGCCGGCTTGGGCCAGAACGGCGGTAATCGCGGTCTGCCCGTGAGTGTTGGTAATGGCGGCAGCGGCAATGGGGAAGGCGGCGGCGGTGGGGGCGGTGGGGCGGGGGCGGTGTACGCCAATGGCAATGGGGGAGGAGGAGCAACAGCCGCGGGAGGCACTGGCGGCACGGGATATATTGGCGCGCAAGGAGGAAATGGCGGCGATGGAACAGCAGGCACCAATGCCGCGTTTACAGCGGATGCCAATAGTTTGGAACTTGCCGCAGGCCATGGCGGGGGCGGCGGCGGGGGCGGCGGCGGCGGAGCTGGCGGTCAAGGCGGCGGGAAAGGCGGCGGGGGCAGCAGCGGCGCAGGCGGGGGCGGGGGCGGGTTGTCCTATAACACAGGTATTACAGCCTGTGGTACAAATAGAGACGGTACCGGTGGCAATGGCGGTGCTGGCGGTGCGGGTGGCACAGGCGGGAATGGCGGCACAGGGGGTACGGCGGCTCTTGCTCGATCTGGCGCTCAAGGCGGGAACGGCGGCGGCGCGGTGGTGTTAGCGGCGCGGGGTTTATTGAATTTTGGCGGGAATGTAAATATTTCTGCCGGTTCTCCAGATAATGGAGGAACAATAGTGGATGCGGTAACTGGTTCTCCCGGTTCCACCGGCTATGGAGGAGCAGATGGTGGGAACGGGGCAGGAGGTGGCACTGGCTGGTGGAATTATACTACCCCATGGGGATGTTGGTCCACGGGAACTGCGGGTGGATCGGGGGGTAGTGGATCTTCAGGCGGCCAGGGCGGAACCGGCGGCCAAGGCGGGCCGAGCGGCGCCTCCGGGCGTGGCGGCGATGGCGGGTTGGGCACCCCGGGGTCGGTCAAGCTGCATGCGTCAGTGATTCAAATGCAGGGTGGAACCGTGACCTGTGGCAATTATACAACCTCCACTGCGAATGAACTGCGCGGACGCGCCACGCTCATCAGCAATATGACCAGCGCGCCAGTGCCTTCCTTTACCGATGATATTCTCACCGGCGCCACGCGCAACGATACGGTGTTGCGTTCAACAGCCCCATACAGCGCCGGGGTGCAGTCGCCGCTCATTCCTCAATTGCAGGGCGGGGCGGCTACAGGCGGATTTACCGAATCCACGTTCTGGAATCAATCGCAAGTCACTCCCCCCGGAGTGGATTTGCTGGAGTTGGCGGCGCTACGCGGCACAAGCTCCGTGTTTCAAGACTTTGATCAGATTTTCCTGGTGAACAACGGCGGGGCGGATGCTGAAAATGTGGTGCTCACCGTGCAGGGATTCGCGCCCTATGCCATTGGCACGATTCCAGACGGGGAAATTTGGACCACATGCGTACCCACCGGCGCCGTAGTCTCCTTCAGCGTCGCGCTGGAGGTGAGCATCATTCCAGCGTCGCTCGATCTTTACACAGGAGAAACCTTGACCCTTACCGCCAATACGGTGGGAGGATTGGGCACAAAGAATTACCATTGGCTGCGCAATGGAGACGAAGTTCAGACTGGGCCAAGCAACGTATACGCCAAAGCGGCCGCGTTGACGGACGAAGGCATGTATACAGTCGAAGTGACCGATGACATCCAAACGGTGACCGGTACCAACAGTGTTCCCGTGACCGTGGATGATCCAGTTGTTATGACACAGGATCCCACCGGCGCGACGTTAATCACCGGCGGCACGCATGTGTTTACGGTGAGCGCACAAGGCGGCAAAGGGGCGCTGACCTATACATGGCGCAAGAATGGATGGAATCTGGGCGCGCCCAGCAATTCTTTCCTGGCCGTAGGTCCCGTGGTAGCGGGCGATGCGGGATTTTATGATGTGATTGTCACGGATACGATTGGGGTGGCGCCAAACGGCCGGGTTACCTCCGCAGTTGCCACACTGACCGTGAACTCCCCGTTAAGTGTAGCGGGCCCAGTGGATGTCTCGGTTTACGAGGATACCGCTTCCGTGCAGTTCGAGGTGCTGGCTTCCGGGGGCATCCCAAGTTATAACTATGTCTGGTATAAGGACGGTTTTATCCTTCCCCCCGGTGCGCAGCCCGGTTCCGATACCCTGGTGTTGTCCGCGCCGCTGTCAGGACAAGAAGGCGACTATAGTTGCGTGGTGAGTGATTCAGACACGCCGCCGGATACCCAGAATTCCGCGGAAGGACGGTTAACCCTGTATCCACATCTGAGCATCACAACGCATCCACAGGATGCCGCCTTGAATCCCGGTCAGAATGTTGTGTTTGCAGTGGTGGCGGAAGGCGGGGTGCCGTTGCTCAGTTACACCTGGCGCAAGAACGGCACGCCAATTGATCAATTGCCGGATCCGATTTCTCAACCGAGTGGGCCCGTGTTGACGATTACGGGTGTTACGGAGAGTCATGAAGGCAATTATGATGTGGTGGTGAAGGACGGCGGTACGGATACCATTGTGTCTAATGCTGCATCATTGCGCGTGCGTAATGTTCCGCTTCTCTTTGTTGTTCATCCTCAAGGGACGGCGGGTTACATCGATGAAGGAAGCTACACCATGACAGCACTGGCGACGGGCGGCGACGGAGCCATTCATTACCGTTGGTGGCACGATGATGGTGGCGGGGCTGTCGTTGTGGGCGGAGACAGCACTTCATACACGATCACCACACCTGCCATAGCGCTTTCAGGAACCTACTGGTGCGAAGCGGATGATGATCCCCTGTTTCCCGAGGGGTCCATTACATCGCAAACCGCGGAGGTAATGTTCGGGGAGCGTCTTAATTTTACGGAAAATCCTGTAAGCGCAACCCGGTATCTCGATGAAGGCGGCTATACGATGACCATCGCCACTACGGGTGGCATCGGCGCCATAACCTATGCATGGCGGTTTGACGGAGGCGCCGGGCCGGTCACTGTGGGCAGTGGATTATCTTACTCGATTACCACGCCCCAACTGGAGAATTCGGGCGCATACTGGTGTGAGGCCACGGATGCGGTGGGCACTTGGCCGTCGGTGCAGGCCATGGTGATATTTGGCGAACATCTGCAATTTACGCAATTGCCTGTGGGCACGGAGCGGTATTTGGATGAAGGCAATTATACGATGACCGTAGCCACAACAGGCGGTTTGGGCTCCGTATCGTATGTGTGGAAATTCGATAACGGTTCGGGGCCTGTGGACATTGGCACCGGGCTGTATTACACGATTACCGATCCTGCTCTTGGCGATTCCGGAGCATACTCCTGCCTCGCACGGGACAGCCGTGGCGAGGAAATCACTGCAGGCCCAGTAGAGGTCCTGTTCGGCAACCACATGACTTTTGCCGAATCTCCTGTTGGCGGGGTTGTCAGGGAAGGCGATTACTGGCGGTTCTTTGTGCGTGTTGATGGCGGACTGGGAACAGTGTCGTACGAATGGCAATTCGATCGGGGCGCGAAAAATTTTGTGCCTGTAGGCGGAAATTCACCAGAATACATTCTGAACAGCGTATCGGAGGAGGATGAAGGCGATTATCAGGTGGTGGTGCATGACGCCCGTGAAATAAAGCCTTCCGGCATCGTGCATCTGACTGTAACTGCGGGCGTTCCGGCGGCGGGTCTCGGCGGTCTCGTGGCGCTTGTG
>ERZ795059.492-NODE-492-length-51920-cov-10.955307_pt1 | contig 51920 bp, 38 predicted proteins | sample MGYA00375143_ERZ795059 | MGnify/ENA primary metagenome ERZ795059 (study PRJEB30188, sample SAMN05720168) | activated sludge metagenome | isolation source: Anaerobic digester | place: USA | collected 2015-01-07 ... | reverse complement strand
CCGCTGATTTTCTTTCAACAACAAACGCCCTGACAGCTTCATATTGTTTCATTCTTGGATTAGAAATTTTAGTAAAGAAATGTTTTAAGTTCATATTTCACCTTAAGATTAGGATATATAAATGTTATATAAAATATTAAAAATATTAGAATAAAAATATTCATTTGTCAAGTATTATTTTATAGAAATCGCTAAAATATTGAGTTTATTGATAATAATATAAGGAAAATAGCGCGAAAAAGTCAAAATTTATAAGTATTTTATATAACTAACGGAATACAAATATTAAAAGACTTATTACAGAGAATAATAAAAACATCAACGATTTTCAAGGGTTTTTACACACAAATGTCGCAGACGATAGGATTTTAGTTTGAAAAAATTAGGATATAATTATGTTGATTTTTGGCTTTGCGCGAATCCCTGTTTAATAAATCAAAAGTAATAACTTTAAACGGAACCGACGTAAATAATTCGGAAACTATTCTGCCTCCTGCGTCCTGATTCATCTGAATATAAGCGAGCGCCGCTCCGCAAATTCCAATACTCAATCCTGTAAAAACACCGTTTCAAATTTAATATTTTCCAATTCGGTTTAACAAAAATTAAATCAATGATGCTCGCAAGAATCAAATTCAATCCAAAAATCAAAACGAAAATATTTGAGTTCGCAAGAAAAAAATAAGAGAAAAAAATAATATCGGATTTAAATTTTTTTTGTAAAAAGATAAGCGGTTAAAATTATTAAAAAAACGGCTAACCCATTGCTTCTTGCAAAAGCTGGATATTCGTAAAAAAATATATAAGACATTAATAAAAACAGTTTTAAAAAAAAATTAAAAGGAGAATAAAAAATTAAAATAAATGAGGCGGCTAAAACTGCGGCATAGTTTGCAAATTTCATTGAATAATACGGAAATCCATTTTTGGCTAACGGCAATAAAATCGATTGCCATAAAGCTCCGCCGCCCGTATTGCCCAAAGTATGGTATATCCCTTTTAAATCTAAATCCCTAACTTCAAGCCAAATCTGAGCTTCGTCGCGCCAGCTTTCGTGTTTTATCATAATAAGAAAAGTCAGTACGAAATAAAGAAGAAAAATTATTAGATTTAAAATTCTGGATTTGTTTAATTTTATAATCATAAAACAATATTTATTGGATTATTTATTATTTAAATGTTATTAGAATACAATTAAAAATTCAAGAAAAAAAATTAAATTTGATTTTTTTAACTTCATATTTTAGTATTTAAAACATCTAATTAAATTATACGATGAGTCGATTAAATTAATTTTAAATAATTTCAATTTATTCTCAAATTATAAACGGTGATTGAATTTGTATAAGAATAAATCTGTCTGCGTTATACTTCCCACTTACAATGAAAAAGATTCTATCCGTAAATGTATTGAAGATTTTTATAACACTGGATTTGTAGACAGGGTGATTGTAGTGAACAATAACGCGGCGGCAGGCACATCGGAAGAAGTGGCAAAAACAAAAGCCCTTGAAGTTTTTGAAACAACTCAAGGAGTGGGAGCGGCAGTTAAAAGAGGACTTCAGGAAACATCGGAAGATATAGCTGTCATATCCGAACCGGACGATACTTTTTGTCCCCAAGATATTGAAAAATTACTGTCGTATTCAAAAAATTTCGATGCGGTATGGTCGTCCCGAACTTATACGGAATTAATTGAAGACGGAGCTAATATGGGTTTCTTTATGATACTTGGAAATCAGTTGGTCGCTAAATTATTCCAATTTCTTTTTAATACAACCCGTTTATCGGATATTGGTTCGTCATACAGACTTCTTAACAGAAACGCGGCAGATATGCTTAAAAAAAAAATGACTATGACTCAAAATTATTACGATGTTAATCTAATGTTTTTGTTAAAAATTAATAAATTCAGATTTGTGGAGATACCGGTGAATTATAAAAAAAGAGTTGGAAAATCCGCCGTTACCGGACACTTTTCCAAAACTCTGCATTTGGCTTTAGCTATGATATTTTGGATTATCATATATAGAATAAAAAGTTTCTTCCCTTTTATGAAATCAGTTTACATCTACAATAAAGAATGAACAAAAAAATTTTATTGATTTATCCCGAATCAGGTCCATACGGATTTGTATTCAAAGATTTGCCGTTAAGTCTTCTGCATCTTTCCTCGGTTTGCGTTAAAGAAGGATATGCCGTTAAAATCTTAGACCAAAGAATTATTACAAAAAAAGACTGGATAAAAAAATTATATTTTGAATTGGATAATAAACCGCTATTTGCGGGAATATCCGTGATGTCCGGTTACCCTATCAAGTATGCGCTTGATATTACCAAAACCATTAAAAATTATTCGCATGGAATTAAAGTGACGTGGGGCGGCATTCATCCAAGCATATTGCCGGAACAAACTTTGGCAAATACTAATATTGATTTTGTAGTAAGAAAATGCGGAGAAACCGCGCTGATTGAATTATCAGAATATTTAAACGGGCTTAGAAATATTGAATCGGTAAAAGGATTAAGCTATAAATCTAACGGCAAATATATGCATAACGAAGATTCGCCGCCGCTGAATTTAAACGCTATTCCGGAGATTCCTTATAATCTTGTCAACGTAGACGATTATTATAGAATAGGTTTAAAAGAAAAAACATTTTCTCTTTTAACTTCAAGATATTGTCCGCATGAATGTTCGTTTTGTTATTCTCCGATTTACGGCGAAAGAAAGTGGGTCAGCCAAACTCCCGAAAAAATTTTTCAAAAAATAAAATTCGCGGTCGAAAATTTTAAACCGTCAAATATAACTTTTATCGACGATGATTTTTTTGTTAATCTTCAAAATGTAAAAATTTTATTTGAAAAAATAATTGAAATAAAAAATAACGAAGATTCCGGATTATGGAAAAAATTAACGTTCAATTTTAGAGGAGTTCGAGTGGACGAACTTGATAAAATGGACGATTCTTTTTTTAATCTCTTAACAAATATTGGCGGGAAATATCTTCATATTGGCGCCGAATCCGGTTCCGACAGAATTTTGTCTTTAATGAAAAAAAAAATTAAAGCGGAACAAACTTTGGCGATAAACCGGAAATTAAGAAAATATGATAAATTGATTCCATCGTATAATTTTTTTTCCGGTATTCCCACTGAAACATACGAAGAACTATTAGCTTCCGGAAATTTAGTTTTACAATTGGTCAAAGAAAATCCCCGAGCTCAAATTGTCGGATTCGCTCAATATACTCCCTGGCCGGGAACCGAACTTTATTATTTGGGAATTAAGCACGGTTTTCGCGAACCGCAAAGTCTCGAAGAATGGTCTGAAATCGACGACGCTGAAAACGCTGCAAAACTTCCATGGTTGTCAAAGAAATTCATTAGAAAAATTGAATTGATGTATTTCGCCTCATTCTTTATTGATAATAAAATAAAAAATATGTTTGATAAAAAAAATTTTTTTGGAGCAATATTTTATATTTTTAGTATAATATACAAACCTATAGCAAAATTCAGGTTTTCAGCGAAAACTAATTTTTTGCCTATAGAGTCTATTTTATATAAATCGGCAATTAGATTTTGGAAATTATTTATAGGAATCCGTTAAAATGAGCGATGAAATAAATATATATCATAAAATAAGAGTCTGCAAAGATTTTAAAAGAACAGTCGCATGGACTGAAATAGCGCGATACCTTCAAAAATTCATTAATATTAACGGAACCGTCTTGGAATTAGGCGCGGGCAAATGTTTGCTCATAAATAATATTAAAGCCGAAAAAAGAATTGCGGTGGACTTATTAAGCGATATAGAAAACTACGCGGCGCCTGAAGTAAAAACTTATTCCGGCGACTGCTCGTCTTTAGAATTTATCGAAAACAATTCGATTGATACGGTTTTATCAGCTTGTTTATTTGAACATCTGTCATGGGAAAAAATAGATCTATCGATTAATGAAATTAATAGAGTATTGAAAAAAGACGGCAGGCTGATTTGCATACTTCCCAATTTTAAATATAACTACAAAAAATATTTTGACGATTATTCGCATCGAACAATATTAACTGACATTAGTTTTTCCGAATTTTTATTGTCCAAAAATTTTAAGATAGAGTTTTGTTTTCCGCGTTTTTTGCCCGATCCTTCTCAATTCGTAAGATCTAATAATTTTCAATTGCCGTTTCTTAAATATATTATTAGAATTTATCTTAATTCGGTTTTTAAACCGTTTGCGGAATTAATGTTAATCGTCGCAAAAAAACAATAGGAGATTAAGTGATGATTCAGCTTTTTTCAAATTCATTAGGAGACAAAGAATTGTCCGCTATAAAAAAAGTTTTTAAATCAAAATGGCTCGGGTTCGGAAAAGAGACTCAAACTTTTCAAAAAAATTTAGGGAAAAGAATAGAGAGCCCTAACGTTCTATGCGTCAACTGCGCAACTGCGGCGGCATATATGGCTATGAAGATACTTGACATAAAAAAAGGCGACGAAGTTATAATACCGTCTATTAATTTTGCGGGGTGCTCAAACGCTATTATAGATTCCGGCGCAAAACCCGTATTTGCGGACGTCGATACCCGTTATTTGAATATTATACCGGAAGAAATTGAAAGATTAAGAACTCCGAAAACTAAAGCGGTTCTTATTCTTCATTACGGAGGACATCCCTGCGATATGTCCGGAATATTTCAACATTCTAAAGGATTGAAAATTATTGAAGACAGCGCTTGCGCTTTGGTTTCCAAATATAAAAAAAAAAATTGCGGAACTTTGGGAGATATAGGATTTTTTAGTTTTGACGGTATGAAAATATTATCTGTAGGCGACGGCGGAGCAATTGTAATAAACGACGCTAAACTTATTGACAAAGCCAAAGAAATCAGATATATGGGCATATCTAACCGTCAATCTGGAATAGATTCTTACAAAGACGGGAAAAAACGATGGTGGGAAATTGAGCTGAATAATACGTCAAACAGATTTACTCCAAATGATATTTCATCGGCTATAGGAAATGTCCAGTTAAAAAAATTGGATTATTTTATCGCGCGAAGAAAAGAAATCTGGACTATTTATCAAAAAGAATTTTCCGGTATCCAAAATTTAATTATTCCGCCCGAACCGCTGCCGAATACTAAAAGCAGCTACTATTTTTATTGGCTGACCATTCCCGAAAAACGCGATGAGTTGGCGCATTATTTAGTTTCAAACGGAATATATTGCACGTTTCGATATTATCCGCTCCATTTAATCAAATATTATAAATATAAAGGTTCTTTGAAAAATTCCGAAAAAGTTAATAACGATGTTTTAAATATTCCTATACATCAAAATTTAACCGATAACGATGTGGATAAAATAATTAATACGGTAAAAAAATTTATAAAAAAATTTTTATGATTATTGATTTAATACGGGTTCCGGATACAAAAACTATTGACGATTTATTAGACGAACCTTTAGGATTATTGTATTTAGCGGCTTCGCTAAAAAAAAAAGGATATGAAGTTAGAATAACAAATTTCGCCGGATTCAACGAAGATAATTGGAAAAACGAAATTAAAGAAGCGGATATTTACGGCATTCAGCTATATACGCCTACCGCGCATCTCGGAATAGAAATAGCGAAATACATCAAATCAATCTTTCCGGATAAACCGATTATTTGCGGAGGCGCGCATCCCTCGGCTCTGCCGTATTCTCCGGAGTTAAAAATATTTGACGTTATTGTTATCGGAGAAGGAGAAAATACTATTGTTAATATTGCCGATAATTACAATAATGGTATTACGCCTCCAAAAATAATAAAATCTTGCTATATTGAAAATATTGACAATTTGGCTTTTCCCGATAGAAGCATGGTTAATATGTTTGAATTTCACAGAAAAGTCAACGGCAAACGTTGTTTCGGAATTCTCGGTTCAAGAGGATGTTCATACCATTGCGCATTCTGCGATCAAGCTTTATTTGGAAATAAAATAAGGTTCCGTTCAATAGATAATATTATATCGGAAATAAAACATATTATCGAAAAATATAACATACGGGCTTTTGAGTTTTTTGACGATATGTTCACTGTGTCAAAAAAAAGATTAATTGAATTCAATTTTAAAATTAAAGATTATAATATTGAATACAGGTGCAACGGGAGAACCGACATTAACGATCAGGAAACTTACAATCTTTTGTATGAATCCGGATGCCGTCTAATTTGTTTTGGAATTGAATCCGGCTCTCAAAAAATTCTTAATTTAATGAATAAACATAATACTGTTGAAAACGCGTATAAAGCTATTAGCAACGCTAAGAAAGCAGGATTATTGGTTGCCGGATATTTTTTGATTGGGTTTCCCGGCGAAACAACAGATACTATAAAAGAAACGATAAATTTTATTAATCAGTCGAATATTGATCAAGCCCAGGGATATACTTTTGTTCCTCTGCCGGGTTGCGACGTATATAAAAATCCTGAAAAATACGGTATATTGGAAATGTCAAAAGATTATTCCGATTATTATCTTATACAAGGCAAACACGGACTCGGAGGCAAAACAATTTCAACAAAATTTCTTAACGCCTATGAATTAGAATCGGAAGTAAAAAAATTCCGCGAGTTTTTAAAAAACAGAACAACAAAAGGATGCGTTCAGGATTATTATAAAAATCAGTTGAATTTTAACGTAAAATAATGACGCGATGTTTTTTGATTTTATAGAATATATATAACGTTTTTTAAAAGTTGAGGAAATCGTGAAACGATTTTCGAATATTATATTAAGCCGAATTTCCGAAAAAGGATTATGAGCAAATTATACGGTTATCCTTTTCAGATGAAATTCGGCTTATGTTTAATACTAATCCGCTATTTTAACCCGAAAACTGCAATCGGATTTTGAAATCAAATTAGTATAAGAAAACACTAAACGAAATCCGCAGTCATTCCACATCCATTCGTCTTCGTCGTTTCCGCGTATAAAAATCCGAGCATATTTTTTATTATAAAACCAGCTACCGCCGCGCAATACTTTATAAGGACTTTTTGTATTGCACAATGGATTGAATACGGGAACTGTATCGTATTTTATAACGTGATCAACATAAAAATCTCCGCACCATTCCCAGACATTGCCGGACATATCGTATAATCCGTATCCGTTTGGTTTTTTAGTTCCGGCAATATGCGTTTTACTATCGCTATTTTCAGACGTCCATCCAACTTCGTCAAAATTATCGCTTCCCGAATAAATAAAATTCTCTCCGCCGCGGGCGGCATATTCCCACTCTGCTTCCGTAGGCAATCTGAATTTTCCTTTTACATTAAATTTTGAAATCATATTATCGATTCTTTTTATAAATACCTGGACGTATAACCATGACGCCTGTTCGACAGGTAATCTTTCGCCTTTAAAAAAAGAAGGATTATTTTTCATTACCGCATACCATTGCTCTTGCGTTATCTCGAATTTCCCAATGAAATAATCGTCTAATACAACAATGTTTTCACGTTCAACCTTTTTCTGTTCTTTATTATAGCCAAGTATAAACGTATCGCCTTTTATAAAAACCAATTCCAAACTTGCATTGTCGTCTAAAAAGAAATTTAAAGTATCGCCGGTTTCAAATTGTTGAGACAACCTATTATTAAATTTTACGATTTTTTCACTAAGCTTCAATGTTATATTTTCATTATTACACGAAATTATGATATTGAAAACTAAAAAATAGAATAAAATATTAAATATTAATTTCATAAAAAAAAAGAACCTTGAATTTAAAAATCAAAAATATAAACGGCGTATCTTTCATCCGCGTCTATAACGCCGGGATTTGATTCGTATATTTTTTTTAATCCGAGATATCCGGCGTTTTTTTGGTCGACCAAAACATCGCATATAATAACAGCGTCTTTAAGGTTAAAATTACTTCTAATTTTTTTTACGATTTCTTCTAAGCTCATTCTAAAAGATTTTTTATGAACGTTCTCTTTTAAATATGTCATATATTCGTCCATAAAAATATCATAAAGTTTAACTTCCGGCATATATGGTAAAATCGAAGTGAGATTCGACAACTGATTGGGGTTATCCGAACAACCTATTAAAATTTTTTTTTCTAATTTTTTTTTAACTAAAAACTCAGCAACATTTTTAGAATCGGAAAAAACAAATCTAACGTCGTTAATATACGCGCTAAAAGCGTCGGGTATTTGCATAAACAAAATAATAATTATTAAAACTTGCATAATAACATATCTGAGATTATTTTGATAAGAAATCCATAAAACAGATATTGCAAAAACAAGAACATATCCCAATTGATAAATATCGTTGCGTTCTAATAAAAACCAGAATAGTAATAATTGACATTCAATTATAAAAATAAACAATTTATACATATTTTTTTTAACCAAAATAAATACCAATACAAATGCAGTTATGGCAAAAAAACCGGAGATTGGGTTATTACAAAAAAAAACCGAAGAAATATTCGAATATATGGAAGAAAAAAAATCAATAATAACGGTTTCTAATTGAATCATATACAATAATTCTCCGCCTACTTGAGATCCCCTGCCTTGATTAGTTTGTAAAAAAGCAATAATTAATCCTGAAAAACCAATAAAAATAGCGATAAAAATTTTTTTAAAATTAATTGTTTTATTTTTTTTCATAATAAATTCTAATATATAAATCAATAAAACGCTTATGCCAAACATAAATCCAAAAATATTAGTATTCGACAATATGAAAACAGATAAAAAAAATAAAACAGGTTTTCTAAACCTTTCTTTATAAAGAAATGAAATAAAAAAAATCAAGAATACGGAACTGCAATAACTTCTTGAAAATGAAGGATACTCGTATAAAAAATGATAACTAAATAAAACCGCTATTTTAAATAACAGATTAAAAGGCGAATAAAAAATAAAAATTAAAACAGCAAAACAAAAAGCCGAATAATTTATTATTTTCATCGAATAATAAGGAAAATTATTTTTAGCCAGAGGAAATATAAGAAATTGCCAAAATCCTCCTCCGCCATTCGCTCCTAATGATTTTATTACGTCTTGAACCGGCATATCCCTTACTTCAAGCCAGATCTGAGCTTCGTCGCGCCAGCTTTCGTGTTTTATCATAACAAGAAAAGTCAGTCCGAAATAAAGGAGAAAAATTATTAGATTTAAAATTCTGGATTTGTTTAATTTTATAATCATAAAACAATATTTTTTTGTTATTATTCAGGAATAATTTAAAAACCGTTAAAACGGTTTGAAATTAACGTATTCTTTCATAAACGGGGCGGACTAATAAGGTTGTAATCGCGAATTTTAATTCGCGTTAACTCATTGATAATAAACGCCGATATAAAATCGTCGGCTACAAAAAAACGACTTATTAGTCAGCCCCGTTAATAAAAAATCTTATAGCTATTGGGATATTTGCTGAAATCTTTATAATAATAAGAAATATCCTGCGACAGTTTAATATCAGTATTGAAATATGCGTTAAAAATTATCGGGAATAAATTCACAAGCGTCATATTTTTATAAAAATAATCTTGCGCGTTTTTATCGGGAAAATATACAGATATAAAATTTCTTAATGGAATTGAAGCATATTCCGAATCCTCCGGATTTAAATCATTCCAAAATGCATGCCCGTGATCGGATATAATAATTATAACCGGCTTTTCTTTTAAAGATTGCAGATTATGAACAATCTCAATAATTTTTTTGTTGATAAATTTTACCTGCCCAAGAAATAATTCTTTATGAGTTTGCGCCTGTAATGTCCGCGTATTATATTTATTGTCTATTTCTCCGCCGGATTCAGAAACAACAAAAGGAACATGCGGGCAATTGATATGAGCGTATAAAAAATAAGGCGAAGGAATCCCCTTCAATTTATTAGCGTCTGTAAATATAGCGATTTGATTTATTATTTTTAAACGATACCATTCATAATAATCCCGCATTTGCCATATTCTGAAAGAAAACATTATATTATTTAAAACGACTATTTCAAAATTATTCAAACGTCTTTGGGCGTTTGTCTCAAAAACATAATCGCCAGTTAATCGAATATCTCCAGGGCCTGGCGAAACTACGGAATATTTATAACCTATATAGCGTAAATAATTAATTGATTTTGAGTTTTGAATCACTTTGTTAAAATTTCTATATTCCAGCCATTTTGAATATTCGGGAAGCGTCCAATCATTTACAATTTGCATATTGAATAACGAAGAAACTGACAAATAAGTGGAGGGATAATTACTTTTAGATTCTTCAACGCAATAAAATTGTTTTGATTTTAAAAATTGAATCAGTTCATTATTGTCATAATCATAAACTTTCTTTAAAACATCGGCTCTCGGATAAGAATCGAATAATATCATAACAATATCGGGCTTTTTTTCAATGTTAGTTTGAGGGGATATTGTATTATCAGATATGCTAATATGTTTTATTTGAGAGTCGGGATGCAAATAATAATCTAAAATTTTATATGAATTACTCAAAAAAAATATAGTAATAATGATTTCAAAAGTAATAATTGTTTTTTTTAATTTAATTATAGATTTTGTCAATAATACAATTATTGATAAAAAAACAGCTAATATCAATAAGGATAATTCGAAATAATCGGATAAAAAAGTATCTTCATAATTATATAGATATCCATTCCATACGGGTTCTGAAATATTGAAAATTATTATGAATATAATTGATATTATAAGGGCTTTTAATTTTGAAATTTTTAAAAATATTGTCAATAAAAGAAAAAAAACCGAGCTGACCAAAATAAAAATTACGCTTATGTTAATACAATCAGTTAGAGAAACTTCAGATAAATTTTGAGTATAAATAAAGAATATAGGGTTCAAAGCATATAGAATTAATAAACCGAATATTCTTAAATTCTTAAACATAAATTTTCTCCGATAATTATAATTTAATCCTTACAGTATCGAATATAGTTTCAAGAATCACTTTGAAATCCCAGTTTATCATAGCCGAAGTGTTTATCAAGCTCGGAGTGTAGCAGGTATAACAAATCCTGTTTTTTAAATTATCAAACGCTTCGTCAAAATTCGTTTCAATTATGCTTTTAGCGTTGAATGCGCCTTGCATTGCCTGACACGGATAAACCTTATTGTCTTCGTCTATTACTATTTCATAGTTGCCGTATTGGCATTCTATAGGTTTGAAACGCGTCTTGTTTTTTGCAGTCCGCTCGTCAACGTATTTTGTTTCAAAACCAAAGGGCCAGTCCGCCGCGTATTTTAAAATCTTCGACGTTATAAATATAGGATAACCTTTTTTTTTGTATTCCAGCAAACTTGAAATATATTCCAACAATTCTTCTTTTGACAAACCAAGCGGTTCGTCGTCAAGTTTTTCATTTCCTAAAAACAGAAAGTCCATTCCCCATTCGACTTTGTTTTTTTTAGCGAATTCAGCCATAAAATCAACGTCGTCCTTAACGAATTTATGAACCGTTGTTTTTATTCTTATCGGCGTCGAATAATATTTTTTTACTTTTTCAATAGACTGCATTACATTTTGAAAAACGCCTTTGCCTCGGACTTTATCGTTATTCTGTTCGCTGCCGTCGAGCGAAAAACAGATATTATCCATTAACTCGATTTCAGGAGTTGTTTTAATTTTTTCCGGAAACTGACCGTTGGAAGAAACTGCGCTTATAATATTATTATCGTTTAGAAAACTTATGATTTTTCCAAGATCCGGATGTAAAAAAGGCTCGCCGCCCTGAATCAAAATATATTTTGTTTTTTTTAATTTAAGTTCGGCGATTAAATCTTTAAGAAAATTTAAGTTTGTATTCGAGGTTTTTCTGCCGTGATATTTTCCAAAACAGTATGCGCATTTGAGGTTGCACATACTGTTAATTACAAGATTAACGTAAAAGGGATATTTTTTTTGCCGGAATCCCTTTATTTTAAGCATATAAAATAAAATTCTCGCCCTGTCATAAAATCTTTTAAATTGAGGGTTCATATTTTTTTATTTTATTTTTATAATTGATTCGTCGTAAAAATCCGGTTTTTTATAACCGAGCAGTTCTATGCAAGCTCCTGAAATATTAGTCAGTCCCGGATTTTTTATTTCGCCGTTCAAAATGTATTCTCCGTTATATGCCGGATCAAAAACTATAAAAGGAACCGGATTTAGAGTATGCGCCGTTTTAGCTTTGGGTTCGCCGGTTTCTTTATTAATTTTTGTATTGCCTTTTTTATCAAGCTCATACATTTCGTCCGCATTGCCGTGGTCCGCAGTGATAATTGCGATGCCTCCGCATTTTTCAAGAGTCTTCAAAATTCTTGAAAGACATAAATCAACGGTTTCAACTGCGATTTCAGCGGCGGCATAAATTCCCGTATGACCGACCATATCGCCGTTAGCGAAATTCAATCTTATAAAATTCCATTTGCCGGAATTAATTTCAGTTATAACTCTATCCGTTATTTCAGCGGCTTTCATCCAGGGTCTTTGCTCAAACGGAAGTATGTCTGAAGTTATTTCAGCGTATTCTTCAAGCTTTTCGCTGAATTTTCCGGTTCTATTTCCGTTCCAAAAATAAGTTACGTGTCCAAATTTCTGCGTTTCTGAAATTGCAAATTGTTTTATTCCGTTTCCAGCGAATAATTCGCCGATTGTTCTGTCTATTGCCGGAGGATTCACAAGAAACGTTTTTGGAATATGCGCGTCGCCGTCATATTCCATCATTCCGGCGTATATAACGTCCGGTCTTTTACCGCGGTCGAACTTATCAAAATCGTCCGATTCAAATGCTTTGCTTATTTCAATCGCTCTGTCTCCGCGGAAATTAAAATAGATTACTGAATCGCCGTCGTTTATCGTTCCAACCGATTTTCCGGATTCGTCTGATATTACAAAACCGGGCAAATCCTGATCAATAATTCCGGCAATTTCTTTTCTGTAAGTTTCAACCGCTTCTTTTGCCGAATTGAATTTTCTGCCTTCGCCTTTAATATGAATCTGCCATCCGGTTTTTACCATATTCCAATCCGCTTCGTATCTATCCATAGTAATTTTCATACGTCCGCCGCCTGAAGCGATTTTTGCGTTAACGGAATATTTGGAATTGATTTCTTTTAAAAAATTTTCAAAAGGTTCGATGTATTCGAGCGCAGAGGTTTCGCCGACGTCTCTGCCGTCAAGCAAAATATGAATTCTTATATCTTGAATTTTTTCTTCTGCGGCTTTTGTAATCATAGCTTTTAAATGATCGAGATGACTATGCACGTTTCCGTCTGAAAACAAACCTATAAAATGAAGTTTTGATTTTTTTGAAGCGCAATTGTTTATTAGTTTTTTCCAGACTACGCCGTTAAACATATTTCCGGATTCAATTGAATTATTTACAAGTTTTGCGCCTTGAGCAAAAACTCTTCCGGCTCCGAAAGCGTTATGACCTACTTCGGAATTTCCCATATCATCGTCGGAAGGCAGTCCCACCGCGGTTCCGTGAGCTTTAACTTTTGTATAAATATATTTTTGTTTAAGTTTATCCAGCGTCGGCGTTAATCCGCTCAATACGGCGTTCCCGTTTTTATTTTCCGATTCGCCCATACCGTCCATTACAATAAAAACAAGCGGACCTTTTCTTTTTCCAAAAAAATTATTTTTTTCAAGTTTAATTATCGGCATTTAATATCCCCCTCAAACCGCTTAAAGCGAAAAAATTTTTCCCCGCGAATAACCGCGAATCTACGCTAATCTCAAAAGCTTAAATATTATTTTCATTATATTTTATCCGTAATACAATCTTATAAAACATTGTTTTTTTACTCGTTTTTAACCAATCATATCCTTAAATCAATTTATATCAATATTTAATATTTAAAGAGCAATTCCAAGCGCTACGAACTTTTAATATTTTCACATCTATTCCATGTTTATTTTTTTACAGGGAACTAATGTGAACTTATGTGAGCTTTATAAAATGCTAAAACGTTAAAAACATCGGTCGTCCGTTGCTAGTTTTAAAACTTTTAAATTTTAGAACTAATTCACAATTCGTAATTCTTAATTATTTTTATTCGTGAAAATTCGTGAAATTCGTGTAAAACTTTCGTTTTTTGGTTGTCTGCCGCGTGTGGACGCTCGCAGACAGGCGGTTTTGCCGCTCCAAGAAATCCGAGCTTGCGAACGCATCGAATTTTCGCGGTCAGTAATTATCTATGTGTCTCATAGCGGCAAAAGCCGCAGTGGCTCCGTCCGCGCAGGCGGTTACCACTTGTCGTAAATATTTTTCCCTGACGTCGCCTGCGGCAAATATGCCGGATATATTAGTTTCAAGTTTATCGTCAGTTATTATATATCCATCTTCGGTTTTAGCAATCATTTCCGGAACCAATAAATTATTGGGAATATATCCTGCAAACACAAAAACGCCATCGATTTTAATAGTCATTTCATCTTTGTTCAAAACGTTTTCAATAGTTATTGACTCGACTTTATCTGCTCCATTTATTGAGACAGGTTTTGAATTATATATGATTTCTATTTTATCATTGTTCAAAACGCGGTCGACTATGACCTTCATTGCTCTGAATTTATCGCGTCTGTGAATTAATCGAACTTTTGAAACAAACTTGGTTAAAAACAACGCTTCTTCCAGAGCGGTATCTCCGCCCCCTATAACAGCGACTTCTTTATTCTTAAAAAAAGCCGCGTCGCACGTCGCGCAATACGATACGCCTCTGCCGGTAAACTCATTTTCTCCGGGAATATTTAAAATTCGCGGAGACGCGCCCGAACATATAATAATAGTTTTAGCTGAATATTCCGCGGTGGAAGTAATTATTTTATGATTGTCTTTTTGAGGAATTATTTCCTTTATTTCATCGGTTATTTGTTCGGCGCCGAATTTCAACGAATGCTCCAAAAAATTTTGAACCAATTCGTATCCGGATACAGGTTCCTTAAATCCGGGATAATTTTCTATAAATTCAGTTATGATTATTTGACCGCCCGGATATTTGTTTTCAATTATAAGAGTTTTTAACTTTGCCCTCGCGGCGTATAATCCTGCGGTTAAACCGGCAGGACCCGCTCCAATAATTATAACGTCATATTTGTTTGAACGAATATTATTCATTATTGCGGATATAAAACTTTTTGAACTTTTTGCAAAGTTAAAACCACTTTTTCTTTTACAAAAGGTTTTTCAATAAAATCAAACGCGCCGGCTTTAATACATTCAAACAATGTTTGTTTGCTGCCCATTGCGGTAACCATAACTATCTTTGCGGTTGGTTTTATCTGAAGTATTTCTTTTAAAGCCGTTATCCCGTCTTTTTCCGGCATTATAATATCCAAAGTTACTATGTCCGGTTCAAATTGTTTAAATAATTCGACTGCCTGAATTCCGTTTTCAGCTTCGCCGACAATCTCGCAACCGAATTCCTCAAGAATATCGACTAATTCAAATCTGATTATCGGAGAATCGTCCGCTATAAGAACTTTTAATTTATCCAAAATAAGTCCTCCACGATTAACATATCCGTAAATATTGATAATCTATAATACAAAAAAAAAATAGTAAGTCAATAAAAAAGATTTTAAAATCGAGAAAAATTTCTTAATCCCGCATAGCGCATTAAACGTTAAGTGAAGTAGCGATTCCAATTGGAATCGCTTTTTTTCTAAAACATAGATGTATTATTATTGCGATTTAGATTTAAAATCGCAATTTATGTTAAAACTTCTAAAAACCCGAAAACTTTTAAATTTACGGCGTTAGCCGTAAATAATGTGTTTTTAAGATTTTGAAAAATTATAGGTTTTGTAATAAAATTTTATACAAATCGGTTATGATTTTTTTTTGAGAATAAAGCGTATTAGCTGTTTTAACGGCGTTTTCTGAAATCTTTAAATATAAATCTTTGTTTACCGACAATTCAATCATTTGTTTAACGAAATCTTCTTTTGAATCGGCGAGCATCCCATTTTCGCAATGATTTATTATATATTTTATTTCGCCGAAATTATGCGATACAGAAGGCAATCCAGCTGCAAGATATTCAAAAAGTTTTGTCGGACTTTTAGACTGCATCCATTCTTGATTATGTTTGTCGGGAATCAACGGCAATAACCCTACGCTCGAATCATTAAGAAATTCCGGCATTTTATCCGGATGTATGTATCCCGAAAACTTTATAGGCAAACCGGAATAATTTTTTGATTTATATTCTTCAAGATTTTTCATATAAACGCCGTCGCCCGCTATGCGGAATTCAATATTTTTCAGGGACTTGAAAGTTTCGGCGAAACAATCCATCAAAAAAACAACGTTATTGAACATTACTTCGCCCCACGCCATTCCGTTCCAAATATAAATTGTTTTGTCGGATTTTTTTTTCGAAGCGCAAGGTTTAAATTTTTCAGTATCGACTCCAGTTGGAATATAAAATGTTTTTTCATTGAAATTCTTAAAAATATCAAAAAGATAATTGCTCGATACGACGCATAATGACGCCGCTTTTGCTATGTTTCGCGTAATATTCCAAATATCCGAAGACCCGAAAATTATTTTATTTAACGCCGGATTTTTAAACATCGGAGATCTGTCAAAATCAAAATCATCGTAATCGAGAATCAATTTTTTCAAATGCAATTTCGCAAGAATATACGGAGCTGCCGCGTGATAATGAATTTTTTGAAGATATAAATAATCGGACGAATCAGCGGATAAATGAATCAATGATTTCATTAATGCGGTTATTCTCGCTCTTTCCGAGATGTTCAACATCCCTTCGCCGGAAACTTGCGGAAAAAGTTTTTCCTGATAGGAATACACGCTTGTATTCAATCCGAGTTCGTTTAATCCTTTGGAAAAATCATAACATCTGACGCGAGTATACGGTTTATGATAATCGGTTAATCCGGTAAATATAATATTCTTATTCGAATTTAAAATCGAAGCCGCTACGGATTTCAATTTTTTTTTGCGGAGAATTTTTGCGGCTTTTTTTACAGCTTCTTCAAGTTGTTCAGGTTTAAGATTTTCGTGATTTATAACGCATCTGTTATATCCGTCGTATGAAAGAAAATTTTCGCTGATAAGGCGGTTTTCTTTTTTTAATTTTTCAAAATAGCCGCTTCCCGGAAACGGCGTGGCTATGGAAAACTGATAAGTGTCGGGGTTGAGTTCTAAAGCCGCGTCAATCGTTTTGTCAATAGTTTCAAGAGTTTCGCCCGGAAGCCCGAAACAAAAAGTGAGATGAACTTTAATTCCGATTCTTTTTGTGAATCTAATAATTTTTTTCGCGGAGTCAAGGTTCAAGGATTTGTTCATTAAATTTATTATTTCCTGCGAACCGCTTTCAAGTCCGTATTTAACGGATTTCAGACCGCTCTGTTTTAATCTCATCAATAAATCTTCGGTCATCAAATCGGCTCTGCACATAGCCGCCCATTCAATCTTGATATTTTCCGAAATCAGCGCGTCCGCAAATTTAAAACAAAATTCTTTATTAACGTTAAAAGTGTCGTCGTCGAAATACAAAGATTTAATATTAAATCTTTCGATTAGATATTTTATTTCCGAAATCAAATTTGATATGGAGCGCTGTCTAAAATTTTTTCCGCCGTAAATTATTTGAGGCCATGCGCAGAATATACAGCCGAAAGGACATCCGCGAGACGCGGTAATCTGAACCGAAGGAGTATTTATTCCAGCGGGAACATCCCAGTAATTTTCCGGCGGGAAAGAAGTCCTGTCTGGAAGCGGCAGCAAATCAAGATTTTTTAATAATTCTTTTCTGCCGTTATTAATTATTTCTGAAGATTCGGATTTATCAGAACCGGAATTTTTAAAATTATTGGATTTTCTGTAAATCAATCCGGAAATATTTTTCAACTCTTTTTTTTTATCCAATGAATCGCATAGTTCAAGCATAATATATTCATATTCGCCGATTAATACAAAATCAACGTTTTTTTGATTTTCCAAAAAATCGGACGAATACATAAAACTGTGCAGACCCGCAAAAACTATTTTCGCGGCAGTATTTTTTTTCAGGTATTCCGCGTCGCGCAAATCTTTTTCGATAGAAACGGAACTGACTTCAAGAAGAATAACGTCGGGTTTAAATTCGACAATTTTATCTAAAAATAATTGTTCGCTCAACAACCCCGCCGCGCCGTCTAAAGCCATAACGTCAAACCCGTTTTGTTTTAAAAGCGAGGAAGCGTATCCGAGAAAAAAAGGATAAGGCATATAACATATAGAGCCGTCCGGATTGAATTTTTCAAAATGAGGCCATCTGCTTCCGGCTCTCACAAAGTAAAATCTTTCCGCGCCTATACTTTTGTATAACGGACTATTACATAATGCGATTTTCATTTTTAAAGTATATATTTTTAAAAAAGTTAAGTCAAGAAATTTTAACTTAACTGCAATCGGGTTTTGAAAAATTGTCTGAAACAAGTATTCTATGCTGTCTGAACAATTTCTCAAAATCCTTATGCAGTTTTCGGATTTAAATATTTCTTATAATTTTTTCATTGTTTTCAACTTTTACAGCCTACTTTCTCTTATCCGAAGCATTATTTTTAACTTGCTTTTATTTTACTCGTCGATATTGCGCCTCAATAATTATTCTGAAAATAAATTGACATTAAGAAAACATTTTGTATAATCTATGCTATGAAATTGATAGCCGCCAATAAACTGATATTTATAATAATTGTACTGACCTTATTTTCAAACGGTTTATTCGCGGACATTATTCATTTGAAGTCAGGCGCTTCTATTTCTGGAAAAATTTTGTATTCCGACAACGATAAAACGATAGTTGATTTAGGCGCCGACATTTTAAAAATTTCTTCTACCGATATTCATAAAATAATTCGAGAAGATACGGATTACGACACTGTCTCGTTTGATTCAGAATCGTTATATTATTGCAGAGAAACCGGTATTTCAAGCATTGTCGAAGCGTCCCGCAAATACGCGGACGCCATTGTTATTGTCCGTTCGCCCGGCGGAATGGGTTCCGGTTTTTTTATAAATGCCCGCGGTTATTTATTGACTAATTTTCATGTTATCGAAGGTCAAAAAAATATTTCGGTTACTCGATTTTTGAAAAAAAAAGATATTCTCGAACGAGTAGTATATTCAAAAATCAAAATAATAGGTATTGATTCGTTTAATGATTTGGCATTATTAAAAATCGACGAAACTATCGGCGATACGATCACTCATACCGTTTTCAAAGAAGCGGATTCGGTTAAATACGGCGAAAAAATTTTTGTTATTGGAAATCCTCTGGGATTGGAAAGGTCCGTTGCCGAAGGAATAATAAGTCAAACTTCAAGAAATTTTGGCGGCAAAATTTATCTTCAAATCGACGCGCCGGTTAATCCGGGCAATTCCGGCGGTCCATTGTTTAACGAAAGCGGTCAGGTAATAGGCGTAGTAAATATGGGGATAATCTATATGCAGGGATTGAATTTTGCCATACCCGCCTCGCAAGTTAAATTTATGCTCGACAACATTGAAACTTTTTCATATAATCAAGCGAATTCAGAATCGGGATTTTTATATCCCGAGCCGCCGCGCAAAAATAAAATCGAGGTGAAAAATGATTAAGAAAATTTTTATATCGATAATATGTCTTACATTATGTCATATATTTTCCGCTTCGGGTAATGCGCTTGTAAAAGATTTGCCGCCGGAAAATGCCGATTTGTTTTTTTATCTCGACACTCCTAAAAAAGTATTCGATTCTATAAAAGAAAGTTCGATAGTAAAACTTATTAAAGACGAGGATATGCGCAGGTTTCTTAATATTAACGAGTCTGATTTGGGCGAACTGCTCAAAAATATTTTTCTTAAAAACGAAGAAGGCGACGGATTGATTGAAACCGTCGCTTTTTTAAAACAAACCGAATTATTATCTGACGGTCAATTTTCGATGGCTGTTAAATTCAATCTTGAACAAAACAAAAGCGGGAAAACCCAAAACTCGGATATGACAATTTATATGGCAATAAATTTAGGAGAAAAAGAGTATGCCGAGTTCTGGAAAATCGAAGAGGATTTTCTTCAAAAAATTCAAACCAAATCCATTAAAAGTTCTGAAAAATTTCAAAATGCGACGATTAATACTGTTCGAAGATTTAAACCGAAAACCAATGATTTATTTGCTGTTGAAACTTCCTCGTTTAAAAACAACACGCTTATTATTTGCGCTCAATTTACCGACAATCCAAACGAAGAACTCGACCCGTGGCTGAAAAAAACGCTTGTCAAACTCGATTCAGATAATATTAAAACAGCGTCTTCGCAAGTAAACGCGAACGATAATCCGAAATTTAGTTTTACGGCTAATTTAAGCAATTTTAAAGATATCTTAATAAAATCGCAACTAACCGCTAATGTTAAAGATAACGACGCGTCCGATAATAATCCCGCTGCTTTGCCGGCTATTAAAATCGAATCGGTTATAGATGCGCTTGGTTTGACAAATTTGAAAAAATTCGGATTTACAATCGAATTTACAAACGAAAATACGGAATTTACATTAACAGTTGATTCTATTGAGCCGAATAAAGGAATATGGAGTATTATTGACCCTAATCCGGTTCCCAAAAATTTCAGACTGCCGTATTTACCGAATTCTTTGTATTCTTACGGAATAACCAGGGTTGATTTGTTTAAATTATGGAATTCGATTCCTTCTATTTTGAATCAGATTTATCCGCCGGCTAAATCCGGATTTGACTTAATCCAGATGCAAATCGAAAATTATTTGAACGTCAAAGTCGGCGACGATATATTGGCTAATCTTGACAGTTTATTGGCGTCCTTTTCCAATCCGATAAAAGATTCTTCCGGATATAACGATTTGCTTTGCTGGAAATTAAAAAACTTTGAATCAATGCAATCCGCATTTTCAAAAATTTTTTCCGAAGACGGACCTATTATGTCGACTGCCGGAAAGTTTATTGAAACAGAGGATTTTTTGGGCAGTAAAATATATAGTTTTAAATTTAATATGATAAATCCTGCCGCGTCAGGCGAACCGCAGACCGATGTCGCCTATAACGCATTTTCCGCGGCTCTGTTTGATAATTCGCTGATTATAAGTAAACCGGAAGAAGTCAGAAATTACATACGGACGGCAAATTCCAAACAAATTACTCCTGATTTTTATAGTTCCGATAATTTTAAAATTTTCAACGATAAAATTCCTACAGGCGCGATTTCAGCGTCTTATATTAATTTGTCTGAATATATTTCTTCTTTTTTAGATAATCTGAAAAAACCTGAATTCAGAAAAAAAATATCTTTATTTTTTTCGCCGCATAAAATTGCGGTTAACAGAAGAAATGAAAACGAAAACGAAAATGAAAATGAAAACGAAAATGAAAATATTGAAGAAGAAACCGAAACGCTAAGCGACCGAGAAAAAATATGGATTGACAAGTTAGATTATTCACAAATGCCGCCGAACGAGAAAATTTCAAGCGCGTTTGGCGATATGTTTTCTTTTGCTACATTAAATAATAATTCTTTAAAATTGATAATTCAAATTAACAAAACTGCCGGATTAAAATGAATAAATCGCCGCTTTTAATTTCGATAATATTATTATTTGCGTATTCATGCGAATGCGAGGTTTTAACCGGCGCGAATTCTTTTGGCTTTGCGCGCCGCGAAATTTATTTGTTCAACGACGGAATTAATTCTTTAAAAGCCTCGGATTTAAACGGCGATTCGCTGGCCGATATAGTTTTTATTAACAATCCTGCTTCCAAACTCGCGGTTTTATTAAGAAAAAAAAACAGTTCCGGCGCGGATATTGATAAAAATGAAATTCCCGAATTAAAAGATTTATTTGACGATAGAAGTTTGATAGTCGAACAGCATTTAAAAAAAATCGAAATAGCGGATTTGAATGCGGACGGACTCCTCGATATAATTACTATCGGAGATCAATTGGGAATAGTTATTTATTATCAAAACAAAGATAATAAATTTAATTCGCAGAAATTTTATCTGGAAAATAAAAAAGACCTTGTCGATTTTTTGATTTACGATATTAATCTTGATTCTAAATTGGATTTGATTGTATGTTATAAAAATTATTTTGAAATTTACTATAATAAAGGCTTCGGTTCATTTAATAAAAGCCGGAAGTTCATAACTGGCGGCGACGATTACAAGAAATATTTCGTTGGCGATTTTACAGGAACCGGCATTCCGGATTTTTTAATATACTCTCAATCCCAGAAATCAATGATACAGTTGATAACCGGCAATGGCGAAAACGAATTTAACGCGGAAAATTTTGCGGAACTCCCTGCGCATTCATATATTGATTCTATTAAAATGGAAGTTGATTCGACCCCATTCAAAATCGGAGCTATTCTTAAAAACCCCGCGTTTTTCAGATTATATAAACTGCGCGAGAAATATATCGAAGACGCGCTTGACGCAGGCGAAATTTTTCCGCAAAAAATTCATCTATCGGGCGTATCTTCAAAATATCCGATTTATCCTGCGATTTATGATTTCAACAACGACGGTTTCGATGATATTTGCGTTCCCGCGCCGGAATTGAATTCGGCGCATATATATAGCGGCAACGCCGACGGTTTTAATTTAAAGCCGAAAATAATAGATTCGCTTTCCGGCGTTAATTCGCTGGCGGTCGATAATAAAGGAAATATTCTTGTTGTAAGTTTGCGGGAAAAGTCTGCGGCTATCCACTATTCGGAAGCGTTAAATTTTTTTCCTGAAATAATTAAACTTGAAAATACGCCGTTATGCTGCGCCGCGATTCCGGATTTATCTTCTTTTATTATTGCCGGCCAGAATTCGTCGGATAACGCCATTTCGCTTTATATGATAAATATTATGAAAAATAATTCTTATAAAACAATCAAATTAGGACAGCGGGAATTAAACGGGCAACCTTCGAATATAAAAATTCTGCCCTGCGAGAAAGCCGGAAATAGCGATAATATTTCAAAATTCGCTGTTATCTTTTTTTATCAATATAATTCGCCTGAAATTCTTATTCTCGATAAAAAAGATACTAATTGGATAATCGCAAAAATCAAACCGGAAGATTTTAATCCGCTTGCGACTAATCTAAACGCCGCTAATATCGATATAGCCCGATTGGACGGTATGCAAGAAATATTCCCTGTGGCCGCTTTTGATAAAACTTCGCGCGTTTATCAATATAATTTTAACGAAGACAGCGGCTTTAAATTAATACCTAAAATCCAATTAAACGCTGAAAATGAAAACGCAATAATTCAAGCATGCTGCTTTTTTAACGATAAAAACGATACGCCCGGCGTATTGGTTTACGATAAAGACGCGCGCGCTTTTTTTCGTTTTTTACTCGATGAAAATTCGTCTTCGACGCCGTCAAGACTTAATCTGAATTTACAACCCGATAATATGCTTTTTCTGTCCCAAATAAAAAGAAAAGACAATAAGAATTGTTTCGCATATATAGCCAGCGAATCGTTATTTTTTATTTTAGACGGTATGAAATCTTATGTAATAGAACCCGAAGCCGAATACGAGTCTCCCGTAGAAAAAGCCGCGTTCAACCAGTTTGAATATTTTAAATCGGCCGATACGCAGCGTATAGTTTTTATCGACTCTTATAATCGAGCTCTTGAATTTTCAGAAATTATCACTAATGAAAAAAAAGGGAAACAATTAAAGACGCTCTTATCGTTTGAAACTTTTTTGGAACCGCAATTTGAAAGCGGAAATAAAAAAGGCGGAAACGAGCCGCATTCACTTGCAACCGGCGATATAAACGGCGACTCGCTTGCGGATATTGTTATTCTTGTTCATGATAAACTTATTATTTATTTTGGCGAATAATATTCAGCGGCTTTGCCTGTGATTGGATAATTTCGTTATTGGCAGATAATAAAATCAATCCGGCTATAACGCCGAAACCCTTAAAAAATCAAGGATTTTTATTGTTTTTATGAGATAAAAGCGACATATTGTAAAAAATCACTTTTTATTATTATAATATTTCTCGTATCGTCTTGTCATTATGAAACATCCGCTCCAGCTCTGTATAATTTGCCGAGGCTCTATTTCAAATTACAAGTAAACATAACGCCCTTCCCTCGCGGTCTTTACTATTTGATTTACCGTTCGACAAAGATTTTTCTATTAGATTTCTAAAAAATTAAATTTATCTTTTATTTTTTTGTAATATTCTAAAATTATTTTTAATATTTAAGTTCGTTTATCGCATAATTCTTATACCCGATTTGCCGAAGGCAAAATGACACGAAGCGCCGTGCCGCAGACACGCGGTATAAGCATAAGTTACGCGACCTGACGGTTTATATTGTCTCCAAATCTAAAACAATTTTTAAATTTTCTATCAATTTCAATTTGCTTTTTTCTTCCAATTCGCCTATTTTCTTTTTAAATCGCGTATTGTCTATTGCTCTAATCTGGTCAACTAAAATATCTGAATTTTTAGTTAATCCCGCTTCTCCTTTAATAATATGAACGCGCAATATTTCACTTTTATTTTCTATATTTGTTGTTATCGGGCATATTATTGTCGATGGATGAATATCGTTTAGCAAATCGCTTTGTATTACTACAACTGGCCTTATTTTTCCACGTTCAGTTCCGATTCGAGGATTTAAATCCGCAGACCAAATTTCAAAACGTTTATGCGTCATTGATAGTCCTCTTCAAATTTTTCAAATTCTTTTAATATCAATAACGATTCATCGGATACTAATTTTGACTCGTTTTTTAAGTGGAATACGCGAAACAATATGCAGGGATTTGATAAAAAAACTAAAGAACATAAATTCACTTGGCAGCCTCATGGCTCGCAATTTACGATTGTTGAAGCAATTCCCGAAGATGCGCTAATTATTCGCATAAGAAAACCCGAAAAAATCAATAAGGAAACTGTATTAAAAAATATTGGTTTTTCAGATAATTGGGTTACGGTAATAAAAAAAAATGGTTGATACATTTTCTAAAAATGAACGCTCGGAAATTATGAGAAGCGTAAAATCAAAGGGAAATAAATCGACAGAACTTAAGTTGATTTCATTTTTTAGATTACACAAAATTACTGGTTGGCGAAGAAATATTAAATTAATTGGCAAACCTGATTTTGTTTTTAAAAAAAAGAGAATAACAATTTTTGTTGATGGATGTTTTTGGCATGGTCACACTTGCCGTAATACAAAACCAAAGCAAAATGCGGATTATTGGAACGAAAAAATTAAACGCAATAAAAAACGAGATAGAGATGTTACGAAAGAATTAAAAAATATAAACTGGATTGTTATTCGTATTTGGGAATGCGAGATTACAGATAAAAACTTAAAAAAAAAATTATTTTGCTTGCTATGAATTTGCCAATGCTATCATTTAACTTATGCTTATACCTCGACGCTGCGCGTCATCCGCTCTGCGAGCGGACGAGGACAGGACGTGTCCGTTATCCGCAATGTCATTTAGTATCTTATCAATAAATTTCTTGCAATTACGGCAATAATATTTTTTGAAGCGCTTTAACTCAAATGCATTATTTGGGTTCGAAACCTATATAAATTACAGTGTCATAGCGTTTTTTTTACTCATCAACTTTTAAAAAGTTGAGGAAATAGTGAAACGATTTTCGAATATTAGATTTCTAAAAAATTATCTTTTTCTTTTATTTTTTTTTTAATTCTAAAATTATTTTTTAATATTTAAATTCGTTTATCAACGCTGTTTGGATATCTTAAACGAACCCTTAGGTTCGATTAAAAAACAAGTTACCTGCCATACTTTTTTGTATGAGGAGATACGATTTGATTTATTGTAAAATAAAAAAACAAAATTATAGGAGGATTTATTATGTTTGATGTAGGAAATACTGGTTTTATGTTAATTGCCACAAGTTTAGTTATGCTTATGACGCCGGGTTTGGCCTTTTTTTACGGAGGTCTTGTTGGCAGAAAAAATGTATTAACTATAATGATTCAAAGTTTTGTTTCAATGGGATTAACTACTGTAGTTTGGTATATATGCGGTTGGTCTCTTTGCTTCAGTGGAGATGTCGGTGGAATTATAGGCGATTTGAATCAAGCGTTTTTTAATGGGATTACGCCATTATCTGTTTTTTCAAAAGACAATAATATTCCAACATTAGTTGTTATAGCATATCAGATGATGTTTGCAATCATAACACCGGCTCTTATAACTGGCGCATTCGCCAATAGAGTTAGTTTTAAAGCTTATCTAATTTTTCTTGTAGCTTGGTTGCTTTTTGTCTATTTTCCGTTCGTTCATATGATTTGGGGAGGAGGTATATTACAGAGGTGGGGAGTATTGGATTTCGCTGGTGGAATAGTTGTTCATAATATTGCAGGTATGGCGGCTCTTGCATCAGTTCTTTATGTAGGGCGAAGAAAGACTAAAGATAATATACACAGTATACCTCTTGTAGCGCTCGGCACAGGTTTATTATGGTTTGGTTGGTATGGATTTAATGCTGGTAGTGAGTTGAAAGTTGATTCAATCACATCTCTTGCTTTTTTGAATACAGATGTCGCCGCGTCTTTTGCTGCTGTAACATGGCTTGCTATTGCTTGGATGGTAGATAGAAAACCGAAATTTATAGATCTTTTAACAGGCGCCGTTGCAGGATTGGCGACGATTACGCCAGCAGCCGGATATGTTTCAACGAATAGCGCCGCGCTTATTGGAATTATCGCTGGAATCGTTTGCTATTTAGCAGTAACAATTAAAAATAAATTAAAATGGGATGACGCATTAGATGTATGGGGTGTGCATGGAATTGGGGGTATGATTGGAATAATTTTGCTTGGTATTTTTGCCTCAAAGCTTATTAATCCTGCTGGAACAAACGGATTAATATTTGGTAATTATAAATTTTTTGCAAAAGAAGCGATAGCGATATTATTTAGTTCAGTATATGCGTTTGGTTTTACATATTTTATGTTATTTGTTATAAATAAAATTACTCCAGTTAAGGTCACTAAAGATGAAGAGGAAAAAGGATTGGACGAATCCATACATGGAGAAAATGCATATTTATAAAAATGACAAATCAAATATATAATGCTTTATAAAAAGAAATTTTTATATTGTCATAATTTTAAATATTAAAAAGTACGGCAGGAAACACCTCACGCCTTCGGCGTGGCCGCTTCGCGGTCCGCGCTACGCGCCGAGTAAAAGCACGGTCCGTTAGCGGAAATGGCGCTTTAAGAAAAAAAGCGGCGATATTTTGAAAGTAAATTGACAAAAAAAGCTAACCTGCTATAATATTAAACTATGAAAGATTATAAAGAATGGACGCGCGAAAAGCTGCTTGCCGAATATCAGAAACTATTAAAACAAAAAAAATTCGGGTTAGTTTGGGAAGATAAAACCGAAGAAGTCGCAGAACAATGCGAACGCGAATTGCCTGTTTTATGCGAACTCAAAGAAAAGGAAATAAAATCAGATAATGACAAACCCGTAAATATTCTTATTGAAGGCGATAATTACCTCGCTCTTTACGCTCTGAATTTTACGCATAAAAAAAAATTGACGTTATTTACATTGACCCGCCGTATAATACCGGAGCGAATAATTGGAAATATAATAATAATTTTGTTGATGATAATGACCCTTATCGTCATTCAAAACGGCTGTCTTTTATGAATAAACGATTAAGGCTTGCAAGAAATCTATTTAACCCAAATCCTGCATTAGAAAAATCTTCTTTTAATTCTTTAATAATATTTTCATCGTTTGAACGACTGCGTTGCTGACTCCATATTTCAACTGCCGGAAGACAGAAAATATTGGTTGCCATAACCGAATATAGATAGTCGTTCATATCAATATTTTCAAATAAGGGTAACGCTTTTCCCAATGCATTTTCTTTTATATCTTTCTGTTGACGGACAACAATGTAGCGACGTTCTTTATCCCGCGCATCCGGTTTGAAATATAATTCGCTCACCCAAATTCCTTTATCAACCACAATCCATTTTTCTTTTGAAATCATTCTGATTTGGCCGGCTAAATTATTATACAATGCCGCTTTTATAATATAGCGCAAACCTAAGTTTTCCAATAATTTTATAAATACTTCATTGTAAAATCCGGCGTCTGCCACTATCCCTTTTAACGCTATTTTATTTTTTATACGCGCAAATGTTTCATTAAAAAAATTCACGATATTATTGGCGCTTTTAGCGGCTCCGCTTCTATTCCATACATTAACAACTAATCGTTGCTTGTTTAAAAATACAAATATAGGATTATGACTGTTAAGGCAAGAATATTTTTTAAAACGCTTTGAAACCCATATAAATTACAGTACCTTGGCGTTTTTTTTATCTTCAACTTTTAAAAAGTCGAGGAAATCGCGAAACGATTTTCGAATATTAAGGAAAGTATATATTTTTTGAATTTTTAAGTCAAGAAATATAATCCAGTATTCCGTTTATTATTGATAACGGGTGAGCCGGACATCCGGGGACATACAAATCAATCTTGACTTTATCCAAAAAAGTTCTGTCAAGTTCCGGAGAATCTTTGAATATGCCTGAACTTATGGCGCACGCGCCTGCCGCAATAACTATTTTTGGAGACGGAACGCTTTTATAAGTATCGGCGAGAGCTTTAGACATATTTTTATTTATAGGACCGGTTATGATTATTCCGTCCGCGTGCCTTGGCGAAGCTACTATCTCTATGCCGAAACGCGTCATATCGAAATTCACGTTTGAACATGCGTTTAATTCAAGTTCGCACGCGTTGCATCCGGCCGCTGAAACCGACCTGAGTTTCAATGATTTCCCAAAAACTCTTTTTATCCGTTTATTTATTGAAACCGCGTTTTTATAATAATTTTCAGGGGTGGTATCGGAGCTAACGAATAACTTGTTTCTATCAGTGGAAGCCATTTTATAAAATGTGGAAAAATTAATTTTATTAAGATGACAAACCCGGGCGCAATCGCCGCATAAAATGCATTTTCCCAAATCGATTTCTATATTATCAGCCTTTTTTTTTATCGCGTCCGAAAGACATATATTTAAACATTCCGAACAATCAGACGGACAACTTTTTTTTTGAATTGACGGAAGTCCCCGAAACGAATCGTTTATTTTAGCTTTTCTTATATCGGGAATCGCCTGGTCTCCGTGATTAATTCTTACTTTCAACAAATCAAACATTAGAATTTTTTTCTCCGTAATTTATAAATCAAATCCGCAATAAGATAAATCAAAACTTTTGTTGCATAGCGGAAAATCTGAAATAGTATTTTTTCTCACAGCTATAGCAAGACCCAACCAGTTGTTAAAAGAAGGGTCTTTGATTTTATATTTGACTATTTCGGAATTATTTCCGGTTACGGCGCAATGAACTATTTCGCCGCGCCAGCCTTCTGAAATTGAAACCACGAATTTTCTCGGACGAACCTGATTTAAACATTTCATCAAACCGATTTCCAAATCATTATTATCCGCAATTTCTTTTATATATTCAATGGATTTAATCGTTTCAAGATATCTTATCATGGTTCTGGCAAGAACATCGCCGGATTCCAGAATTACAACCTGAACCGGTCGTTCGCCATAAAATCCGAACGGATGATCATTCCGTATATCTCGCGGCAGACCCGAAGCGCGCGCCGACATTCCGACTAAATTAAGATTTTCAGCGACTGTTTTAACTATCACTCCGGTCTGGTCAAGACGCGAATGAAAAGAGGCGGAATCGAACATAACCTCTGCCATTTGTTCTACGTCGAATCTTACGACGTTTAACGTCTTTATCATTTCTCTTTTTTTTGGTTCTGAAATCCCGAAAGCCGACCCGCCAGGGCGAAGCCATCCCCTTCCGAATCTGCTTCCGCAAATTGCGAGAGAAGTGTTTATTATTAAAGTTCTTCGCGCTCCAAAAACAGAACTTCCGGTTAGATACGCCACGTCGTTGCATATCGCCCCAAGTCCGGATAAGTGCATAGCTATGCGTTCAAGTTCAAGCGCTATGGCTCTAACGATTAGAGCCGAACGGCTTAAAGAACATCCGCTTAATGATTCTACCGCGTTTAAATACGCGGTATTATGAGCTATCGCCGAATCGCCTGCGATTGACTCGGCTAACGGAGAGTTATTTAAAAAATTATTTTTTAAAAATAATTTTTCTATTCCTCGGTTCTGATAACCAAGCTGAATCTCGAGATGGTTGACGTTTTCGCCGTCGCACAAAAATCTGAAATGACCCGGCTCAATTATTCCGGCATGAACCGGACCTACGGCTACTTCATGAATGAATTCCGAATCCATTTTAAGAAACTCGTATTTATCCATATTTTTTCTGACCGGTTTCAGCCATTTATGTTTTAACGGAAGTATTCCAAACTCTTCCCCGAAGTCCTCGAATAATTCGCGTTCAAACATTCCGAACTGTTCGATTTCGGAAGTAATTGATTCGTATTTTTCGTTTTTGCTTAAAGATGAAAACGCCGTCAGCAGATTTTTATTTTTGTCGTCGGCGAGAACCGCGGCAATTTTCAGCTTATTATTTTCAGGAATCCCAAAAAATAACAACGGACGTTTGCCGGTTTTACATTCTTCAATTATTCCGGTTCTCATAACGTTAAACGGAACATCAGGAATCAAATCCGTATCTACCGTTTCGCAATTAATAATTTTTTTCCAGTTCATAATTATTCTATCGTTTTTATCTAAAATTTTCAAACCATAACGCGGCGCCGGACAAAATATTCAATACTTTATTAGGGATGTATAACCCTAAAATTAAAGCGCATCCGAGCAACATCATTTGGGGCGCATATACGCAGAATCCGGTTTCTATATGAGATTTATCGATTTTCTCGATAGCGTTGTAAGAAATCATTTTCAAGGTTTTTTCAACAAGTCCGTATAAAATAACAGTCAATAAAACTATAAAAAGAATAAACTTAAAATACTGTTTAGCCGCAAACATAGATTTCAAAATAAGTATTTCGCTCATAAAAATACTGAAAGGCGGAAACCCGCAAATTGCGAGAATTCCAAATAACCACAGCCAGCCGGTAACCGAATCAATTTTCAGCAATCCTCTAATATTATTAGAATCTTTAGTTTGATAGATATGAAGAATATTTCCTGAAGTTAAAAATAGAGAGGCTTTAATCAAAGAATGACCTACCAGATGAAGCAGAGCGGCGAAAACTCCGAATCTGCCGCCAAGACCAAACCCGATAGAAATAATCCCCATATTTTCAATAGACGAATAAGCCAGCATTCGTTTGTAATTGCTTATTTTTATTATATATGCCGCGCTGATTATCAAGGATAAAAAACCCATAATTAAAAATAGATTTTCCGCGAATTCGTTTAAACCGTAAATCGAGCATATTTTATAAACGCGTAAAATACCGAGCAGCGCGGCGTTGAGCAAAGCTCCGGATAAAATAGCCGATACCGGAGAGGGCGACTCGGAATGCGCGTCTGGCAGCCACGCGTGAACCGGAGCCAATCCCATTTTTGTTCCGAAGCCGACAAGAATAAAAGGAAACGCGAATTTAATCCAGAATTGAATTATTGCGTTTCCGCTGCCGTATAAATCTTTAAAAAACAGGGACTCGATATTTTTACATCCAATTGAAATCAATATTATTCCTATGAATGCAAACGAGATTCCGATTGAACAAATAAAAATATATTTCCATGTAGCTTCGACGGCGGATTTTGTTTTATGATAATAAATAAGTATCGCGCTTGTCAAAGTCGTGGCTTCAATAAAGACCCACATTAAAGCGAGATGGGCGCTTAAAATCGCGCAATCCATTGATAGTATGAAAAATAAAAAAGAAATCGTATAATATTTATGCCATTTGATTTCGGAGGTTTTGAGAAAATTCACGCTGTAAATGGAAACGCAAAATAATAATACGGATTGAACAAGCAAAAAAAGAATATTTAATTTATCGGTTTGAAAATATTCGCCCAACCCGCCTCCGTAAATATACAGAAGAATGGTAATCGTAAGATGCATAATTGAATACCAGACAAGAATAAAATTATTTATTCGTTTTGAATTGAATAAAAACGCCGGAACGCTCAGCAATACCGGAATAAGAAATAATACGCTAATCATCATAATTTTAATCTTTTAAATTTGTTAAATTATCAATTTCAAGTTCTTCAAAAGTCGATTTTACTTTATTCATAAATAATCCCAAAAGAAGCACGACAAGAAAAATATCAAGCAGAACCCCGAGATCGACTATAACCGGCATTTGAGTAAGAGACGATACAGACAAAAGAAATATGCCGTTTTCAAGAATGATAAATCCTATCATATGCGTCAATAATTTTTTTCTGGAAACGATAATAAACAGACCGGTAATAATAGTCGAGATGGACATTCCGAAAAGCAGCGGTTTAACCGAATCCGTAGTATTTTCAATCGACCAGTAAGTAAGAATAAATCCAAAAAAGAAAATTAAACTCACTATCAGAAGCGAATAAAAATTAGGAAGAAAAGGTTCGGTTTCGCGTTTTATTTTATTCTCCCTGAGAGTTTTCAGTAAAAACCATGGAATAATAAGAGATTTAAAAAGCAAAGTTTCAATAAGCACGATAACAGAGCTTAAAAGACTGTGTTCAACGTTCAACGTAACAATTACGGCAAGAAAAATTCCCTGCAGCGAAAGCGTTTTGATATAAGCTTCAAGCCTGCTTGTGCCGGCAATATACAATAAAGTTACTCCGAATAATATTATAAAAAAATTAATCATTTCGGCGTTAATCCTCCGTATAAACCGAGAGCGGTTATGGAAAGAATTAAAAGACCTATTGAAATCATCACTAAAGTAAATTGAGGAATATGCGGCATCCGCATACGGGCCATTACGGATTCAATAACTCCTATTAAAACCGCAAGTCCGGAAAGAATTAAAATGAACGATAAAGTAAAAAATCCCGGAGCCAAATTAGGAGGTATAATCAGATTCGCTATTATAGACCCGTATAATATCATTTTTAAACCGGACGCGTATGTTATAAAAGCGAGACCTGGCCCGGAATTGTCGAGTATCATAACCTCGTGTATCATCGTCAATTCAAGATGCGTATTCGGATCGTCGACCGGAACGCGGCAGCCTTCAACTATAATCATAATAAACAATGCAATCGCGCACAGCGTAATTACTAAAACCGTTCCTTCGCGAGTTCGTTTCAACATTTCAAAAATTCCGCTGAAATTCTCGTTCCCTGTGGAAAATATTATTGTTGATATCACTATAAAAAACGCGGGTTCCGCAAGGGTTGAAAATGAAACTTCTCTGCTGGCGCCCATTCCTTCAAAACTGCTTCCGACGTCCATTGCCCCGAGCGCTCCAAAAAATCTTGCCGCCGCGAAAAGATAAGCAAACACGATAAAATCGCCGTTAAAACTTATTATGGATTTATGCGTTCCTACGGGAACAAACATCGAAGCCGCGAGAACGCTTGCAAGAATCATATCCGGAGCTATTCTAAAAACAAAAGACGACGTCGAGCTTACGACCTCGCTTTTTTTCAACAATTTTATGAAATCATAAAAAGGCTGGAATACGGACGGACCTTTTCTTCCGCCCCAAAACGATTTTACCCTGTTGATAATTCCGATAAAAAACAAGGGAAATAAAAATATAAAAATAAAATTTAAAATCAAACTATTCCAATTAATCTCAAACAATTTTTGGTTCTCCAGTTTTTTAACTCAACATCAGTTTTTCAATTTAATCAACCGGTCATATCATAATTGATATTAGGATAATTATTATGAAAACTATACCGTAAAGAATATACGATTGAGCGTTTCCGCTCTGCATCCACGCAAATAAATTTAATATTTTCTTCACGGTTTCGCTCAAAGGAATTATAATGTATTCTTCTATGAAATCTTTTACCTCGATTTTAAAATCCAACGATTTAGGATATGTTCCTTCCGGAGTTATCCTGTAATAATCGATTTTGACAAACATTTTTATAATATTCCAAAACGGTCTTATAAAAGAACTGCCGGTATATTGCATTCTGTTATTGCCCGACTGATAACCGCAATCCCAGGTTTTGAAATAAACGACTTTTCTATTTTTAAGAAGCAGACGCCTGATTAAAATGATGATTATAAATACCGTAATAAATATCAAAGACGAATATGAAATTAACGACGCCATATAAATTATATAATTGAAATTTAAAGACGATTCGGAATTATTTGAACGTATCAATAGATTAACGCAATTTGATATAAAATGGATTAAATAATTAGGAAATAATCCTGATAAAATAATAAGAGCCGATAAAACAAACATTGGAATAATCATTGATAGGTCCGGGTCCATATTCTGATTTTTCCGCAAAGATTCCTCGATTTTTTTGTTTCTGATATTCCCTAAAAAAACAATACTGTAAAGTTTTATGAAACAAAACAGGCATATCGCTCCGATTAATGCAAGACCGGCTATAGATAAAACCGATATTATTAAACCGAATTTGGAATGTAAAGACACGCTTTTAATCATAGACAAATAAATCACAAATTCGCCGGCAAATCCGCTGAAAGCAGGTATTCCCGATATTCCAAGACATCCTATTAAAAATAACGCGGCTGTGTAAGGAGCGAATTTTACAAGACCTCCGAGCAGCTCCATATTTTTACTATGGAATTTTTGATATACTGTCCCCGCTCCGAAAAAAAGCAGAGTTTTAAAAACCGAATGATTGATCAAATGCATTAAAGCCCCGGAAAATCCAAGAGCCGCTATTAAACTATTTTTATATGACAAACCTATCGTTCCGAATCCTACTCCAATAAGAATTATTCCTATATTTTCAACCGAACTATATGCGAGCATTTTTTTAATGTCGGTTTGAGAAAGCGCATATAAAACGGATATCAAAGCGGTAATCAAAGCTAACGCTAATATTGACGCCGCAAACAATTTGGAAGGGACTTCGATAAAACTGATAACTCGTAAAATCCCGTATATTCCGGTTTTAATCATTACGCCGGACATAATCGCGGATATATGACTCGGCGCCGCCGGATGCGCTTTCGGCAGCCAGCTATGAAACGGAAAAACTCCCGCTTTGATTCCAAAACCCGTGAATAAAAACGCGAACGCCGCAATCGAATACTTTTTTAATTCCGGATTCTTAAAAACTTTTTCGAAATCCCAAAAATTCATCGACTTTGAAAAAACCGATAGAATAAAAAAACCTATTATCAGAAAAATTAAACTGATATGCATTGTAATAAGATAATTTATTCCGGCTGATATTGTTTCTTCTTTCTCATTTTCAAAAATAACCAGCAGGAACGACGATAACGACATCAATTCCCAAGATACGAGAAACATCATATAATTAGCGGATACGGTAACCGTAATCATAGAAATTATGAGTATTCCAAAGAAAAACAAATGCGAAGCCAAATGTTTGTCTTGACCGCAATAGGGTTTAAGATAACCTATCGAATAAATCGACGTTAGGATAGAAACAGCAGATATTACAAAGATAAAAACGGCAGATAAAGCGTCGATAGAGAAATTTAGAAAAAATACCGGAGGTTGAACTTTTATAGCAAAATTCAGCGGTTCGCCGGTCATCAAAACTTTTCCGGAAACCGTTAAGAAACAACATAACCCGATAATTGTAAAAACAGCAAACAACCGGGTTTTCATTTCATCTTTCACTTTAAAAAAAACAGGGAATACCATTCCCAAAAAAATAAAAATAAAACCCGAATAAAAAACTAACTTATCCATACCTTTTTATCAATTTTAATCTTTAAAAAAAATGAATTATAAACTTGTAAAAATAAAAGTCAATATTTTTTTAGAATTTTTAGAATATTCTACATAACCCGGATAATCCCGAATAAACGGAAAAAACTGTTACCCTTGTTACTGTTCAGCTATGTTTTGTAAACAGAAAAAAATGCGGCGAAAATGTAGCAAAGGAACTTAGGTTCTGCGCTTTAACGCATTTTTACCCGAATAGTGCAATAAAAAAATGCTTTGCTACAACTTTTTTTACTGTGTATGTATGAACAAACTGAACAGTAACAAAAAATAACGTTTTAATGTTTTTCAAAAATACAAATTATTAGTATCAAGCTCCCTCCCTTTTTTCTTCGCGTTATTAATAATTCTCCATATTATATTGACAAAAACGGTTAAATGAAATATTTTTATATAAATTTTAAGACTCGAATACATTGACAAATTACGTTGTGTAAAAGATATTTAAATTTTGTATATTTTAGATGAAAAACTTATGAAATTCTGTTTCTGGTTACGGTTAGAAATTATTTATTCATAGTTTTATTAGAATGATTCCCCGAAGCTTGCTTTGGAAAATTTAATGTTAATAATTTTCCGGTTTATTGCATTATCAAAAATTTTTTTTTAGAAAAAAAAGTTTGATAATGTTAATAGCTTTTCCGTCGTTATGTATTAAGTATTAAATACTATGCTATTTTTTTGTTTATGATTTTTTCTATTAATATATTGATATTTTCGCTTTGGATATTCTTATTTAAGCACGATCTATACAGGGCAGGCAGAATCTTCTTTAAGTATTTTAATTTATTTTATTTTATTATATTTATAATAACAATAGCGTATATTTTATTGTTAAGTATAAAAAAGAAATCATATCGCAATTTTCTATTACATCCAAAAAATAATTATCCCGCATTATTCTTTTTCGGATTATCAGGAATAATATATCTGCTTAATGATTATTTCTTATTGATAAATGTTTTTTCAATAGTTTTATTCAGTATTGGAATTTTTGCGTTATTAGGTTTGTATTTCCCTGAAAAGTGGATACAAGGTATGTTCATACCTTTTTTAGTTATTATTAATGTTTTACCGATAGGCTATTATCTTGATATGTATATAGGTTTTCCGATTAGACTGATAACAACCGATATTGTAAAAAACTTTACAAATCTTTTAGGCTTTTCAACAATTACCAGCGAAACAATACTTTTTATAGAAAGCCGGGCTTCAAAAATTGATTTATCCTGCAGCGGTATTAGGAGTTTGTGGGCAGGATTATTATTTTATTTTTTGATGAGTTGGATAAATAAAGTAAGAATAAATCTAAAATGGCTCATTGCATTAATTATATTCATTTTAGTTATAATAAGTTTTAATATTTTTCGGGTGTCCACTATAATCATCATTGATTCGATATTTAAAAAGCCGGCTCTGGCGGATTTACTTCACGAACCCTTGGGTATAATAGGTTTTATTCTTATCTGCGGTATGTTTTTTATTTTCTTCAAATTTAGTTTTAACAAATCTGAAAAGGTTGAGAAAAAAGGTATAAGATTCAATAATATTCCGGCATTTTTCATTTTAATATTCATAGTAATTCTTATTTTGTTTCATCAACCAAAACAATTAGCTGAAAAGATATATGAGGAAATCCAATTTAAATTACCGAGTTCATTTATTACTGAGAAAACTGAATTTACTGAAATAGAAAAAAATTTGTTTGAAAATCATCAGGGGTTATTTTCAAACAAAATTAATTTCAGATACAATAATATCAACGGAACAATGATTATTGTTTTAAGCAAGTCATGGAGATCGCACCATAATCCGAAATTTTGTTTGGAAGGAAGCGGTATTAAAATAAATAATCAAACAACTTATTGTATAAATAAAGATTTTCCCATCAATTTATGCAATGCTAATTCTGAAAAAATCACGGCGACATTTTGGTTTCAGAATAAAAATTTTGTTACAGAGAATTATTCGGCAAGAATATGGAGTGATTTTATAAAAAAAAATAATAGATGGGCAATGATTACAATTGTTTTTAATAAATCATTTAAGCCGGATGATTTTTTATTTAATGAATTTCATTGCATTATTAAAAGCGCAATATTTAATCAGTTATTTAAGGGGTGAATTTTATGAAGAAATTTCTTTTTAAAATTAAAGAACGCTGGATGCATTATTGTTTATTTTGGTCATGGAATATTATTGCGTTGATTTTTTTATTTGTTATTATTTTTCCTTTTATGTTTTGGGATCTTATTAGCGCGTCTCTTGAAGGGAGCGTTCCATGGAATTTTGCTGTTTTTTCATATCTTTCTATCTTTGTTTTATTGGGAAGCGTTATTATTGGTTTGACAAAATTTCGCGGCGAACCAAAAACTTTAACAAAATTTTTTTATGGGGTTGAGACGCCGCTTTTATTTGTTTTTCTTTTGAGATTGACATTAATTAGAGAAATTACTTTCGCGACCGGATATCTTATATTAATTTTTATTTTAACTACCGTAGTTTATTTTATAAACCTTTTCAGACCAAAGCCGCAAAATAAAAAAACAACTGACATAATTTGTCTAATATTTGATACAATAATAGGAATCTTCGGTTTATATCTTGGTTTGATATTAATATTTTATGTATTGCCGTTTGCGTGGATATTATTAAAACATTTTTTTTCATTTGAATGGGTTGCCGGGCTGTGGGAGTTAATATTTCAGTCTAAAGGCATAATACTTTTTTATGTAATGATTGGCGTTGTTTTTATCGGTTTTTCATCAACTGTATTTATTGTATTGCCGTTTGCTTTAATAAAGATTTATATAACTCATTTCGTTAATAGCATAAAAAAGTTTGCCGGACGATATTGCAGAAAATATGCGGTCATTATTTCTATTTTAACCTTGACAACCGTTGTTATATTATTCAGTATCACTAATAATCAACCGCAAAAAATTTCATTTCAACTTCTAAAAAAAATTGTTCTAACAGATAAAGATAAATTATATATAATCGATAAATCAGAGATTATAAAAAAAGGATTAGTCAATGCATATCTCGCCCCATACAGATATTTAAGTTCCATAAAAGAAAATAACCATATAGCAATGATGTATCGCGAAACATTTGATATGAATAAAACGTCAGCGCAGAGATTGCAGGATTTTTATAACATATTGACTTTGCCGTTTTTATATAAAGGAAATAATTTAGAAGAAGATAGAAATGAAGCCGAAAAACTATATGCGGAATTTTTTGATCAATCAATAATGAAAGGCGAGAGGAACGCTATAAATCGAGCGGTTTCATCAACCTATCAGATTGATTCAATCGAAGCCGGATTGGTTGATATAGATAAAAGCATTGTTCATCTTAATCGGCAAACGATAACAGTAAAAGAAAAAAAAGGTTTTTCCGAAATAGAAATATTTGAAATTTATGAAAATACGACATTTCGGCGGCAGGAAATATTATATTATTTTGAACTTCCTGAAAATGCCGTAATAACCGGTTTATGGATAAATGATACGGAAAATCGCGATACAAGAAAAAAATTTATCGTTTCTCCGCGGGGCGCCGCTCAACAAGTTTATAATCAAGAGGTTCAAAGAAGAATTGATCCTTCATTGATGGAGCAAGTGGGACCTCGGCAATATAGGTTGAGAGCATTTCCAATTGAAGGAAAAGAAAAAAGCAAAACCGACATAAAGAAATTTTACTTATGGTTTACTTATACTGTTTTAAATGCAACTAAAGATTATTTGCCCTTGCCAAACTTACTGGAAAAAAGAAATGTATTCTGGGACAAAAAAACCAGAAGATTTATTAATGGCGAAGAAATAAAAAAAACAGTAATAACCTGGCTGCCGGAAAATTATATAAAAATCAATGAAAATAATTTAGCTTCAAATCAGATAAATATTGCCGTTAATGATAAGTTCTTAACTGCTATTAAAAATAATCAGACTGCTATCAATATAAAGGGGAAAAAGATTGCTGTCGTTATTGATAATTCTTTCAGTATGAATGAATATAAGGAGAAATTGTATAATCAGTTATCAATTGTAAATGAAAAATTATCAGCTGAAAATATTATCAAATATTTTATAGGAAATAAAGAGGCGAGCAAAAATAATATTCAAAAACAGGATTTGATTTTTTTCGGACAGACCCAACCCGCTGATATTCTGTTAAACTTTAAAAATTTATTTTTAAAAGATAATTATAATTATATATTTTTTATTACTGATGAAGGCAGTTATGAGTTAAGTAAAGATAATAAATCAAAATTAAATTTTTCTACGCCTGTCTGGTTTATTCATATTAATGGCAGTCTGCCTAAGGCGTATGATGATACCTTGCAAGATATTATTTATAAATCCAATGGAAACATCTGTAATTCTATTAGTAGTTGTTTAACTAAAATATCAATTATAGAAAATTCAAGATTTAAAGATAATATTATTTCAGTAGATGATCTTTACGCTTGGATATATTCAAAAAAAAACGATGTGAATCTTGAATACAAAACAGATTTAGCTTCATTAGGCGCGCTCAAAATAATTGTTCAAAATATAAAAATTTTAAATATGTCAGAATTAACGACTTTGGATCAAATACATTCTTTGGCAAAAAAGTATCAAATCGTCTCGCCGTATTCGTCAATGATAGTTCTTGTTGATGAAGAACAAAAACAAAGATTGGTTGAAGCGGAAAAAAAATCAGACAGATTTGAAAGAGAGGTAGAAACAGGCAAAGAGAACGCGAGTAGGCCGTTCAACCCGCTTAATATAAAATCGGTTCCTGAACCGGAAGAATGGATATTACTGATAATTGTCGTATCGCTTATTTTATTTGCTTTAATCAATAAAAGCAAGAAAGTAGTTTGACAGTTTGAGAAATGGAACTATAACTTTATATTTTTTTATTTTTGACTTTTCTCATAGATGCCATTTTTGCCATTTCTGAAAAAAAGAAAATTATGAATTTACGGCCCTGAAAGCGTTGAATTTCAAGTTTTAAAAATCGACTCTTGTCAGGTTCGATTTTAATTTTTTTAGTATTTTCAGTAAATCCGTTTGGATTTTATTTCATAATTCGATAAGATGCTCAACGGCCAGTCTCCATACCATCTTGATTTAGCCGAATGTTCAAAACATTTTTGAGACATTTTTTTATCGCCTTTTAATATGTAAAAATAACCCATTATTCCGTTAAACGTGGAATGATACGCGTTTTTGTTAAACGTTTTATTATACTTCGCTGAAGCGGTTTTATAATTGATATTCTCTTTTAGAACTTTTCGAAGATATCCGTGATAATCCCGGTCTTCAACATTGTCGAGAATAGAATAATCGGCTTTTTTGCCTTTTTTTAAATCAATAATAAATTTCAAATAATATGTGAACGGATTAGTTTTCTTCATTTTTTCCGCGGCGTTTAAAATCATCGCGGCTTTATCGTCCTGTCCTGCGCAGATATATGAAACTGCAAGATTGGTGAAATCGTAAGAAGAACTGTATTTTGTCGTATCGTTGAAAATTTTTTCATAAAAATTAATTACGAGCGAAGGATAATATTCCGCATAAAAAGTTTCAAACGCCCAATTAAAAAGCCATCTTCTTTTTGTATATGATTCATTCCAATCATATAAATTTTTCAATTCTTCTTCGAGTTTATCAAAATTTTTTTGTCTGATGTAAAATAAATATCGTTTGCCGTTATGCCCGTCTCCGTACCTGTCCGAATATTCATCGAAATATTTTTCCGCGTTTTTAATGTCGCCGAGCATTTCATAAGCTTCCGCCATTCCCAGCATTACCGACCCGGCGCCATACCATTCGAGTTTTTTGAGGATTTCAAGAGCTTTTTCGGGATTGTTTAATCTTCTCATATAAACAAGAGCTCCGTCTGCCATTGCGTTTATTCCGCAAATTTGCCTTGAATTCTCTTTGTAATATATGTCTAAAACCTCGAGAGCTTTAGAACAATTGCCGGTGTTTTTTAGAATTTGATAAAGCTCGTTAAAAATTTTTTCCTTATCGCCGGATTCATAAAACATCTTCAGATACATATCGGAAACCTCTTTTAAACCGCCGTCTCCATAATCGCTTATCATTTCGTCTTTAAAGCGAACATAATCATATTCCATTGCAAAACTGTTCGGCATAAGTCTTTTTCCAGTCTCTACATACTCTGAATTCTCATTATATTCAGAAAGATTATAATACAGAACCGGCAAGTATTTATTATTTTTCAACGCCCAATTAAAATAATTTCCCGCTTTTTTCTTCCATGCTATATCGCAATATGTTCCGGCTCTAAAATTTTTCCAGCAGGAATTATATACCGCCTTCTGATAATAGTTTATTATTGGATACGCGTCGTTTTTAAATTTTACTTTTAGAACGTTGAAGATTATTTTTCCAAAATACTCGTCGGGAAGTTTTTTAAATATTTCATAAAACTTTGAACTATCCGCGTATCTATTTTTGTAATATTTATCAATCAGCGATATAAATTCAGTAACCGGATCGTCAAAATCCCTTTTTAAATCTTTTACCAAAGCTGCCGCTCTATTTTCAGAAGCTAATATTTTTTTTTCAAAATGATAATTTTCATATACGGATATTCTTAAATAATTTATCAAAAAATGATAAACGCTCAAACAAGCCTTGTCGTTTGAAGTTATGGAATAATCTCGTAATTGCTTTAATTTCGCATTAATATGCCGGATATTAATTTTTTTAAAATGTGAACTGTCGTTGTCTTTGCCGCTATCGCCGCTGGCGGCGCTGGCGGCGCTTTCGCCGCTGGCGGCGGCGCTATCGCCGAGTCCGATTTTTTTAAAAACATCATCGGTTAAAATATCGGTTAAAAAGTTCAACATAAACATAGGGTTGGAAGCTCCCCTTGTTTTTTCTCCAAGATGAGAATAAAAATCATTGAAAATCGCCAAAAATCCGGATTTTCCATTTTTAAAAAAATTTTTTTGAAAAATTTTCTTTGCCAAAAGATATCTGTAATCTTTGAATCCGCATAGGATTTTCAACATTTTTCCAAAATTATTTTCATCGGTTATTTTTTTTTCATTCAACTTGATATAATTGATAAAATTCGTTATATCATTTGTTCCGGAACCGCTTTTTTCTAATAATTCAAGCGCGTAATCAACCTCGCCGGCGGAGTAAAATAACAGAGCTTTTAACAATAAAATTTTGGAGGAATTTTCAGGAACCGAATTGGAACTTTCTATATAAAGCAATCCCTTAAATCCGTTTGCAAGAGCTATTTCATAATCGTCTATCCCGATATGCAAACTGTAAAACGAAATCAGAGCGCAGCTTAAAGAATATAAATAAACGTCGGTTAAATTTCGGCATTGAAAAAATTTGAAATCCGGCAATTTAAGAATATTAGGAACCAATTCGTTTTCGAATACCGGAATAACGCCGGCGTCTATACTCTGGCTGTCAAACCCGGAACTATTTTTAAAAATATTCGCATTTTCAGATTTTACGGCGCGATAGAATTTTGAAAACAAATCGAATTTTGTATATTTGGGAATTGAAATTTTTTTTCCAAATTCAGATTTTAATAGTTCGCAAAAAATATCTTGCGGAAACAGCGGCTTGCCCGATATTGAAATCTCATAAGGTTTATCGTCCGCTTTTAGATTTTGAAAAAAAAAGATTAAGAGAAAAAAAATAAAAACAAAAAACGTTTTTTTCATAATAACCGACCGCCTTTAATTAAATTTAATTAATCCAAAAAACCGCATTCGGATTTTAAAAAACGCTTACCTTATGCCCGACAAACTTATAAAGCTACTCATATTATCAAAAATTTTTTCCTAACGTTTTATTTTCTTTTTATTTTTGATTTGGGTTTGGATTTTGGCGCTGGCGCCGATTTTTTTATTTTTTTTGTTTCTTCTTCTTTTAATATCTCCTCTTCTTCTTTCAGTTGTTTTTCAAATTCGGTATAATCTTCCGGAGAAACGTATCTTGATTTATTAAGGAGTATTCCGGGATGATGTTTAAGATATTGAATCGCCGAGCTTAAATCTGAAACGATTTGTTTTAAATTTTTTCCAAGCTCTTTGTCGTGAATAACTATTCCCATCAGTCCTTTCTCATTTTTCAAAGCTTCAAGATTGTAATTAAGCAAATCAAGCGTTTTGTCCAGTTTAACCGAGACATTAGACACGCCAGCCACGGCTTTGCCGATTTCCTTTTCATTTTCAGCCATAACTTTTGAAAGCGATTTGGTTATGCTGTTAAGATTTTCAATAGAGCTTTCCAAACTGTCTTTTTTACTTTTTAAAATAGATTCGAGAATACCGACCGAGGAATTTAATTTTTTCGAAAATTCTGTCATATCGGTCTGAACGGTCGATATGGTTTTCTCCAGCGATTTAGCGCTTTTCTGAACGCTGTCGATTATATCGTTAATTTTATCCGTATTTTTTCCGCTCAATGAATTTAATTTTTCCGAAGCGGCGCATAAATCGCTAATTATTTTATCCGCTTTGTCTTGATTTGTCGATATGGTTTTTTTTATCATTCCCGCCGAATCTTTTAACAACTCAAGGGTTTTCTGAAAAGCGTTTAATCCGGAATCGACTTTAATTTTGCCTGTCCGCGTTATTTCAGAAATATTTTTTATTGAATTTGAAAGATTATTTATCGAATTTCTTAATTGATCTTTCACTTCCTTTTCAACAAAAACGTCGTTGAATCCGTCGATGGCTTTATTCAGACCTTTTATAACGTCCATTACGCCGGCTATAACTTCCTCGATTTTTTGAGGTTCCTGACCTACAAGAGTTTCTCCGTAAACTATATTTCTGCTTAATTGGGAACCGGGCTCTATTTCAATATATTTTTCTCCCATAAGTCCTGCTTGATTAATATAAACTTTAGCGTCTTTCTTTATTCTAATCTTGTTATCCAGAGTAATTTCAAGGCGGACTTTAGGCATATTGTTTATTGTTACAAATTCTATTTGACCCACTTTGCCAAGATTAACTCCGGATACCATTACCGGTCCGTTTTTAATTATACCGTTTGCAAAATTAAAAATAACATAGAATTTCAATCCTTTATTCATCTTCCAGTCAGTCATTAAAATTATGACAAAGATAAATAAAATTAAAGAGAATAATATGACAAGACCAACTAATGCAGTCCTATTTTTTTTCATCTATCAATATCCTCCGGTATGCCGAACGCGTTTTTCTTTTTAATCAAATTTATTTTTCCTTTCCATTATATAAAACGTTTCAAAAAAACGCATTAGAAAATTGCAATCGTCATTTATTTAACCCGAAAACTGCATAAGGATTTTGAAAAATTGTTTATACAGCATAGAATACTTGTTTTAGACAATTTTTCAAAATCTTAAAAACATATGATTTACGGCTAAAGCCGTAAATTTATAAAGTTTTCGGGGTTTTAGAAGTTTTATCAATCATACGTCCATGTTTTTAGAAAAGGGCGGTTTCAAAGAAACCGCTTAAGCGATTCCAATTGGAATCGCCACTTCACTTTACGTCTAATGCATTTATCCGGGTTTAATTCCAAGCGCATCCTGCATAGAATACAATCCGCTTTTTTTAGTATTAACCCACACTGCCGCGTTTACGGCTCCGTTAGCGAACGTTTCGCGGGTATGCGCTTTGTGAGTGAGTTCGATGCGTTCGCCGTATCCGGCGAATATCACCGTATGTTCTCCGACTATATCTCCCGCCCGAACCGCATGTATGCCTATCTCTTTTTTTGTTCTTTCGCCCGTAATGCCTTTTCTGCCGTAGACGCCGCATTTTTCAATATCCCTATCAACGGCTTCGCAGATAACCTCGGCAATTTTTACCGCCGTTCCCGAAGGACTGTCTTTTTTTTTGTTGTGATGCGATTCGATAATTTCAATATCGTACATTTTACCGATAGCGGCGGCGGTAACAGAAGCAAGTTTAAATAATAAGTTCACTCCCATACTCATATTCGGAGAAAACACGCACGCGTTATTTTTGGAAAATCCGGTTATTATTTTTTTTTCTTTTTCTGAAAAACCGGTCGTTCCTATAACCACTTTTTTAGATTTTAATTTTATATTTTTCAATAAATTCAAAGTGGATTCGATTGAGCTGAAATCAATGATAACTTCGCTGTCATTAATAAATTCATTTATATTATCAGTAAGTTTTATTTTAGAATTTATTTCTCCGGTTCCTATAATATCGCAAATATTTTTTCCGATTAACGGATGGTCTTTTCTTTCAAGTCCGGCAGCTAATTCGGTTTTCTCATTTTGTAATATTGAATTAATAATCATTCTGCCCATTCTGCCGGTTGCTCCGACTACTCCGATTTTAATCATAATCTTCATTCCTCCCTATCGCAATTTTACTGTTTAAAAGATTTCAAAAACATTTCTTTTCCCTTCTCCTCAATTCGCAAATTCGCATATCCGTCAATTCGAAAATTGAAGTAAAACCGAGTCGTGTAATTTTATAAAATATGTTTTTAAATCAAAATCAATTTAGATAATATTTTATGCCGACTTATTTGTAAAGCGTTTTTTTGGAGCTTGGTTCCAAAATTTTTTTTAAAATATCAAAACAGGAATCCGGATAATATTTCAAAAAAAGCGGTATTTTTTTATTATATTATTTTGCCAAATCAAAAAAAACCTTGTGTTTTTTAAATATTTTAGTAATATGGATTTGGTAAATCAAAAAATATTTTATTGTATGGAGGATTTATAAATGGCTAAAAAATATGTTTATTCTTTCGGCGGCGGAAAAGCCGACGGAAACGAATCAATGAAGAATCTTCTCGGCGGCAAAGGAGCTAATCTTGCCGAGATGGCGGGACATAAGGACTTAAGACTTCCGGTTCCTCCAGGTTTCACATTAACCACAGAAATTTGCACTTATTATTATGAAAACAAAAAATCGTATCCTAAAGAACTTGCGGGACAGGTAAAAACGGCAATGATTCAGGTTGAAAAAATTATGGGCAGAAAATTCGGCGATTCGAAAAATCCGCTTTTGGTGTCGGTAAGATCCGGAGCAAGAAAATCTATGCCCGGTATGATGGAAACCGTATTGAACGTCGGTTTGACTGAAAAGACAATACCCGGAATGATAGCTCAAAGCGGCGGAAACGAAAGATTTGTTTATGACGCTTACAGAAGACTGATTATGATGTATTCAGACGTCGTAATGGAAAAAGCGGCTGGAATCGAACCTAAAGACGATCAAGGAATCAGACGTCAGCTTGAAAGAATTATGGACGCGTTAAAATCGAAAAAAGGTTACAAATCCGATACGGATTTAAACACCGACGATTTAAAAATTTTATGCGGTCAATTCAAAACTAAAATCAAACAAGTATTGAAAAAAGAATTTCCGGACGACGCAGAAAAACAATTATGGGGCGGAATAGGAGCGGTTTTTTCGTCTTGGAACGGCAAACGCGCAATCAGTTATAGACGCATCGAAAACATTCCGGACGAATGGGGAACCGCGGTAAACGTTCAAACAATGGTATTTGGAAATATGGGCGACGATTCTTCCACAGGCGTTGCGTTCACAAGAAATCCCGGCAACGGAGATAACGGTTTTTACGGCGAATATCTCGTCAATGCTCAAGGCGAAGACGTTGTGGCAGGCATAAGAACTCCGGCTCCGTTGAACAAATATTCTAAATCCGAACATAACAAAATGCTGCCTTCGCTTGAAGAAAGCGAACCGAAATTATACAAACAATTATTCGACATCCGCAACCGGCTTGAGAAACACTATCATGATATGCAAGATATCGAATTCACTATTGAAAAAGAAAAATTGTTTATGCTTCAGTGCCGTTCCGGAAAACGAAACGGTTTAGCCGCAGTTACAATGGCGGTGGATATGGTAAAAGAAAAACTGATAACTAAGGAAGAAGCGGTTTTACGCGTAGCTCCGAATCAGCTTGACGAATTGTTGCATCCAATACTCAATCCAAAAGAAGAAATGAAATCAAAAGCTTTAGCAAAAGGTTTGCCCGCAGGTCCCGGAGGCGCAAGCGGCAAAATAGTCTTTACCGCCCAGGACGCTGTAAAAGCCGCTGAAAAAGGCGAAAAAGTCATTCTCGTAAGAGAAGAAACAAATCCCGAAGACGTTGAAGGAATGAGAGCGGCTCAAGCGATATTAACCGCGCGCGGAGGAATGACCTCGCATGCGGCTCTTGTAGCGAGAGGCTGGGGCAAATGCTGCGTAGTCGGATGCGGCGCAATTCACGTCGATTATTCAAAAAGGATTATGAAAATCGGAGATAAAATTTTTAAAGAAGGCGCGATGATAACGCTTAACGGAACAAAAGGAAACGTCTACGAAGGCGCTATTCAAATGATGGACGCCACTGAAAATAAAGTGTTGGGCGAATTTTTAAGAATTTGCGATTCAATCAAAAAACTCGGAGTTCGCACTAACGCGGACACTCCGGCGGACGCAAAAAGAGCGAGAGCTTTTGGAGCCCAAGGAATAGGTCTTTTCAGAACCGAACATATGTTTTATGGAGAAAATTCCGAAAAACCTCTCTTCTTCCTACGCAAAATGATCGTGTCAAACACAATTGAAGAAAGACAAAAAGCTTTAAAAGAATTATTTCCGTTTGTAAAAAAAGACGTTAAAGCTACGCTCGCTGAAATGGACGGATTGCCGGTTGTAATCAGACTTCTCGATCCTCCGCTTCACGAATTTGTTCCGACTTCTGAAGTTAAATTAAATCAGCTTGCAAAAGAATTGAAAATTTCCTTTGCCGAATTGAAAAAACGCGCCGAATCTCTTCACGAATCAAATCCTATGATGGGACACAGAGGCGTGCGTCTCGGAGTTACTTATCCCGAAGTTACAAGAATGCAGATTCAAGCGGTTCTCGAAGCCGCGGCTGAACTCGTTAAAGCTAAGAAAAATCCGTATCCTGAAATAATGGTTCCGGTCGTTTGCAGCGAAAAAGAACTTGAAAACCAAAAAGCTATTTTCGACGAAGTATTAAATGAAACTTTAAAAAAATTCAATCTGAAAAGTTTGAAACAAATGTTCGGAACAATGATAGAAATTCCGCGCGCTTGTTTTTACGCGGATAAAATCGCAAAGACCGCTCAGTTTTTCTCATACGGCACAAACGATTTGACTCAGATGACTTTCGGATTTTCGCGCGACGATATCGGCGGTTTCCTTGGCGAATACGTTGAAAAGAAAATTTTGCCGGAAGATCCTTTCCAATCAATCGACCAGAACGGAGTCGGCGAACTTATAAAAATCGGAATTCAACGCGGTAGAAGCGAACGTCCGAATCTTGAAGTCGGCATTTGCGGCGAACACGGCGGCGAAGCCCGCTCCGTGGAATTCTGCCATACTGTCGGAATGAATTACGTAAGTTGTTCTCCGTTCAGAGTTCCTATAGCAAGACTTGCAGCCGCTCAAATAGTCGTTAAAAGCGCCTGTTGTTGCGGTAAAACAAAAAAGAAATAATCCGTTTTCGGATTAACAAACTTTTGCAAATTCAGTAATCCGATTTAAAAAGATTAACCGATAAGGAAATCTTAAAATCGAATTATCGGCTTACAATCTTTTTTTTACTACGCCTCGTTATTAATTTAACGGGGCGTTTTTTTAACCCAAAAAATGCAATAGTATAATTTCAGAGGCAATCTTCAAGGAAATAAAAAATCATATGACAAATATAGTATTAAAAAAAATTGCTCAAACTCGCGTTGATTCTTCCATTTTATATCAAAAATTTTTTATCGCCGATATTGAATTGAAAAATGGGGATACCGTTATAGAAGCCCAAGTCGATTATCTTGTGGAAGAAAATCCTATAACCATTAACGTTTATATAAAAAAAATCAATAACGGCGGCAATTCAATAATCGAGTATAAAAGCGACATACTCAAAACGTTAAAAGAATATCACTTAAATTTAGAATAATCAGCCAAATCCGTCAATGTCAATATTGTATTCTTTATCCAATTCGGACAATATCTGCGCTGTTTCTTCTTCTACTTCAGGAAATGCCGCGATAGGAGTGATTAGATGTTCCGGAAAAAATTTGTTGCCTTTGATTCCGCGTTTTTTCTCTGTTTCAGACGCGAATAAAATTCCGCCCCGTTTTGCAGTTTTCGGAAAAATTATTTTTGAAAACCGTATTATAGACGAAGTCATAATAATTTATTATAAATCTCCTAATTCGTTTACCGGCGAAGATATGATTGAAATCTTCTGTCACGGCAATCTGATTATTATCGACCGTATTATTGACGTTTTAAAAAAAAATTCTTTCAGACAGGCGAATCCGGGCGAATTTTCTTTCCGCGCCTTTAAAAACAAAAAAATTAATCTGATTCAAGCTGAAGCTGTCAACGAATTAATCTCGGCTTCAAATTCTTTCACTATTCAAAATTCTTTAAACGTTCTTAACAAAAAATCTTTTGAATTATTAGACGATTTGAAAAACTCGATATTGGAAATAAAAACATATTTTGAATCAAGAATAGATTTTTCGGATCAGAATATAGATTCTGAAATAAATATAGGTAATCTGACTGATAAGTTCAAAAAAAAACTCGAACGAATAATTGATAATTTCGATTTTTACGGACGCAATAAAGATAGTTTTAATATTCAAATTGCGGGTAAACCCAATGTCGGAAAATCCTCTATTTTTAATCTGCTTCTAAATAAAGACAGAGCTATTGTTACGGATATGCCGGGAGCCACTCGCGATATAATATCGGATAACCTGTATATAAATCATTTAATAAAATTCCAGATTTCAGACGCAGCCGGAATTCGTAAAACAAAAAATAAAATAGAAAATATCGGAATAAAAAAAGCCGTTGAAAATATCGAAAACGCCAATCTGATATTATTCGTAACAGATATCAATTCAATAGACGAATCCGATTTTTATATTCTGGAAAACATTATCAAAAACAAAAATTATGTTTTGCTTTTAAACAAATCCGATATTAACGATAAAATCGAAAAAAATATTTTAAAAACCTTAATAAAAAAAAATTGCGCGTTTCGTTTAAAAGTGTCGGCGTTAACCGGTCTCAATAAAAACAAACTGACGGAATTTCTAAAAAATTATTATACTGATTTCTACGGCGATTTTCAAAATAAAGAAGGGTTATTATTTAATTCGCGCCAGATTGATATTATAAAAAAAATTCTTGAAACGCTTAAAAACGCCGAAAAAAAAATGGAAAATTATCCCGAAGAAATTCTTTCTAAAATATTCGAGGATATGTTTCAGTTATTGTTTCATATTACCGGCGAGATAAGCGCCGAAGAAGTTCTTTCGTCTATTTTCTCAAAATTCTGCATCGGCAAATAATCCGTAAAATCTTTATGGTTGGTTTATATTCCGCATTCGGCGTTTTTAGACAAAAAACTTCTGTCAGCTACAAGCTCTGCTACAAAATCATCGCCTAATTTTTCCGTAAAATTTGTGATAATGTAAGTATCATTTGACTGATAATCGTATTCCATAAACGAATTATTTTTTTAGAATAAGTGCCCAGATGATCAAATCTGTTTTTTCTTAACATAAACCCGTATAATTTTATGGAAGAACTTGTCAATAAAAATTTTGAAAGTCAAAATGTTATTCGCAGGTCAAAACTGCATTTGATTATAAATGAAATTTCATCGTAAAAAAAGGGCTTCAAAATGCAAACGCGCATTATCCGGGATAAAATATGTTTGTAATAAACGATTAAAAAATAATAGCGCCCGCGACCGCTGGTTAATAGAATCTATAAGAGGTTTAATGAAATTGCGGATTATTTGGTTCAATAATTATTTTGATGATTTTTGGAAGTTCAGGTCTAAGAAATTGAAAAAAAAATATGAACTCAAAATTGCCTGAATTTATTGGAACAATTTCTGACTGCGTTCCAATCTTCCAATCTGCGGGGCGCAGTCATGGAAAGTAGAAACAAAAATTAATTTTTACTTGACATATGATT